>WLWD01001429.1_pt1:130000-146318 | contig 146318 bp, 123 predicted proteins | sample 6712731 | NCBI WGS metagenome assembly WLWD01 (sample SAMN12718690, study PRJNA576275) | sponge metagenome | isolation source: marine sponge | host: Mycale hentscheli | place: New Zealand: South Island, Marlborough, Capsize Point | collected 2014-11-01
TCATCGATACCGACGCTAAGCTTAAGCATGTGCAGGGGCATGAGTGTGAAAACGAAAGTAGTGAGTACGATATTTTGGAGAGCTCAAAATTGCCCGGTCAATTGCTTCCGAACAAGGGCATCGAGGCTGTCAATCAAGGCGCGGGAAACAGTATCGCCTTCGCCCGACATGGCGCTAGAGATAATTGCGTTTGCCGCATCGAGATGCGCGCGCAACACGGTGATATCGTCCGCTTGAAACGAATGATCGCGGCTTTCGATGAAATGACATAGCGAGCCGCCGATTTCGGAGATGAGCGGATATCCAAAGCTGCCGCCTTGGCCGCGCATATCATGGGCGAAGGTGAAAATTTGTTTAATGTCCAAAGCTGCCGGATCGTCGCCGGCGTGTTCGACATGTGTGCGGTTTTCGGAAAGTTCGTTTTTTATGCGATCGACAAACTCAATTCCCAACGCCGCCACGGCCATTTCGGCCCGGGCAAGTACCTCCGGGTCGATCGCGGGCATGCCGCCTGTCTCTCTTTTGACCCTATCCGCCACGGCACTTCGTAACGCTGCATAGCAGCCGTCCAGCATCGGTTTTCCGATGTGAGTTTCGCTCACGCATCGGCCATGGCGAGCAGCTCGTCGCCTTCCATTACCTGGTCGCCCGCTGCAAACCGTACGGTCGAGACGATGCCATCGGCCGGCGCCGCGATAACATGTTCCATTTTCATGGCTTCCAGGACGATCAGGCTTTGGCCGGCCTTGACCTTTTCGCCGTCGGCGACATGCACCGCGACGACGCGGCCGGGCATCGGTGCGGTCAGCTTGCCGCCAAGGGCCTGTGCCGCCGCCGCTTCCATGGGATCGACACGGCCCAGATGGTGATTCTGTCCGTGAACGATAATCTGCATGGACGTGCCGTCGCCAACCACCGTCGCGGCTATGCGGACCCCATCGATCTCAGCAAGCAGCAATCCATTCTCGGTGACGGTTCCGCGAACCACTGCCGTCGTATCCGTAAGGTCGATCCGATAGCCGTCATTCTCCGGCCGGGCGCGCAAGACCTGTTCTATGTCGCCATCGAGAAAGCGAAGTTCGATGTCGCCGCATCCGTTCGCGCGCCAGGCATCGCCGAAAAACCAAGGCGAATGCGGATCGTTCGATATCGCGGTCGCTTGTGTAGCGTCTGATCTGAGCCGCAGCAGTTCCGATAATCCCGCCAAGGCGAGGATCTCGTTGGACGCAGGCGTTGTTTCCGGCACCAGGTCGGCGAGATGGGTTTCGATGAAACCGGTTTCCAGTTCCGCTGCGGCAAAGGAGGGATGCGCGGCGATCGCCGAAAGGAAGCTCAAATTTGTGTTCAGACCGGCGACTTTCGTTTCGGCAAGCGCACCCCGCATCCGGCGCAGTGCGGCCGCCCGGTCGCTGTCCCAGGTGATGACCTTCGCGATCATCGGGTCGTAATACATTGAAACAGCATCGCCCTCGCGAATGCCGGTATCGATCCGTACATTCGCGGAGTCGGCCGGAAAGCGCAGATGATCGAGCTGTCCGGTTTGCGGCATGAAGTTCCGCGCCGGGTTCTCCGCATACAGGCGGACCTCGACGGCATGGCCGGTTGCGATGATGTCGTCCTGGCCAACAGGCAGAGGATCTCCGGCGGCGACTTGCAGTTGCCATGCAACGAGGTCGACACCGGTAATCATTTCCGTGACCGGGTGTTCGACCTGAAGACGCGTATTCATCTCCATGAAATAGAAACTGTCCGGCTGATCGGCCCGTGCGCCCTCGACGATAAATTCGACAGTGCCGGCACCCTGGTATCCGATCGCCTTTGCCGCCGCCAGGGCAGCAGCACCCATCGCATCGCGTACGGCGGTGTTGATGCCGGGGGCAGGGGCTTCCTCGACGACCTTCTGATGCCGGCGCTGAATCGAACAGTCCCGTTCGAACAGATGGACGGCGTTCCCGTGCGCGTCGGCGAAAACCTGCATTTCGATGTGGCGTGGCCGGGTGACGAACTTCTCGATCAGCATCGTGTCGTCGCCGAAGGCGGATTTGGATTCGCGCATCGCGCCTTCCAGCGCCTTTTCGAACTCTGCCGCCGAATCGACCCGCCGCATGCCACGCCCGCCGCCGCCGGCCGACGCCTTGATCAAAACGGGATAACCGATCTTGCTTGCCGTTTCTGCCAGGAAAGCCGGGTCCTGGTTGTCCCCGTGGTAGCCCGGCACGAGCGGGACGCCGGCGCCCCCCATGATCGTCTTGGCGTTGCTCTTCGACCCCATGGCGCGAATCGCCTCGGGGGGTGGGCCGACGAAGACAGCACCGGCTGCGGCAACGGCCTCGGCAAAGTCCGCATTTTCGGACAGGAACCCGTATCCGGGGTGGACGGCATCGGCGCTGCTATTGCGAATCGCCTCGATCAAGCGGTTCTTATCTAGATAGCTGGCTTGCGCCGGTGCGGGGCCGATGTGATAGGCGGTGTCAGCCAGAGCGACGTGACGCGACTGCGCGTCGGCGTCCGAATAGACGGCGACGGTGCGGATACCGAGCCGCCGCGCCGTGAGAATGACCCGGCAGGCGATTTCGCCACGATTGGCGATGAGAAGCGTATCGAACATGGCTCCGTTCTTAGCGCACACCGAGCCGGCGGGCCATAGGCAAAGGTGTTTTCCGAGCGCTGTCGCGTCGCTGATTGCTATTCGATCTGTCGAGAAGGCGGCGAAAGGAAGCGGTTTTCGTGCAAAAGAAAAATAGAACAAAAAAAGAACTTGCGTATGAGAACAAATGAGGTACAGTGGCGATCTGTTTACAACCTGCTGATGCTGTGGGATATGGAAAGGGTTGGTTATGTCGAAGTCCGCTTTACATCTCGTTGAAAAGGAAATCATGGATAAGACGAAGGCGTTGGACGCCGCGCTTACGCAGATTGAGCGATCCTTCGGCAAGGGATCTATTATGAAACTTGGCCAGGAACAGGCCGTTGAAATCGACTCGGTTTCGACGGGCTCGCTAGGCCTGGATATTGCGCTTGGTATCGGCGGGCTGCCGCGCGGGCGCGTCGTCGAAATCTACGGACCGGAAAGTTCGGGCAAGACGACACTGTCATTGCATGTTGTTGCGGAGGCCCAGAAAGCCGGCGGTACGTGCGCCTTTGTCGACGCCGAACACGCACTCGATCCGGCCTATGCGCGCAAGCTCGGGGTCGACCTCGACGAACTGCTGATCTCGCAGCCGGACACCGGCGAGCAGGCGCTTGAAATCACCGATACGCTGGTTCGATCAGGTGCGATCGACGTGCTCGTGGTTGATTCTGTCGCTGCCTTGGTGCCGCGCGCGGAGCTGGAAGGGGAGATGGGGGACACCCATGTCGGCCTGCAGGCGCGTTTGATGAGCCAGGCGTTGCGTAAACTCACCTCGTCGATTGCCCGTTCGCAGTGCATGGTCATTTTCATCAATCAGATTAGGATGAAGATCGGTGTCATGTTCGGCAATCCGGAAACGACGAGCGGCGGCAACGCCTTAAAATTCTACTCCAGCGTCCGGCTCGATATTCGCCGCATCGGTGCCATCAAGGACCGCGACGAGGTGGTCGGCAATCAAACCCGCGTGAAGGTCGTGAAGAACAAGGTGGCGCCGCCCTTCAAGGTCGTCGAATTCGATATCATGTATGGCGAGGGCATTTCCAAGACCGGCGAATTGCTCGATCACGGCGTGAATGCGGGCATCGTCGAAAAGTCTGGTTCCTGGTTCTCTTACGACAGTCAGCGGATCGGGCAGGGGCGGGAAAACGCAAAGCGCTTCCTGCTTGAAAACCTAGAGATATCCGAAGCGATCGAGCGGCGTATTCGCGAGAATGCGGGACTGCTTGCGGAAACCATGCTGAAGGGCGGCTCGGAAGAAACGGCTAAAGAAGACGAAACGGACGATCTGAACCCGCAGAAGGATGCGGTTGGCTGACGAGGCTCCTGATAACTGGGATGGCTTCAGCGAAGCTGTCCCAGGGCCGCCGTGAAGCCCTTCAGCGAAAGCGGTACCCGCATCGGTTTGCGGACACCGTTTTGAAACGCGACTTCGGCTATGCTGCCACTCTTGAATAAGCCGAGCAATTTGTCGTCAATACCGAACCGCACCCGGCATCCTTTCCGGCCGCAGATTTCCAGCGCCATCTCGTAAACCTGCCCTTTGTCGATTTGCAGGGTCAGGCCCGGCGGCAGATAGATGCCGAGCGGCAGGACGAAGACCCCGACAGGCGTGTCGGCGCCGTCCATGTAGCCGAAAACGGCTTGCAGGACGGGCTGGCGGGTTTCCTTCACCACCACGTTTTGAAACATTTGGCAGCCTGAGGGCGCCCCAGTGGGCGTATTGCAGCGAACGCGCCAGTCGCCGAAGATTTTGGCATGTGGATTTTGCGCCCCTGCGGGCGCCGCGGCGAACGGCAATATGACCGAACAACAGACCAGAGCTGCGCTGATGCTACGCCGAAGCCAGCTTGAAGACATGATGGTTCTGCGAACTCCGTTGGTGGGATCCGAGGCTTTCGTCAAACGGCCGGTACCTTACTTGAATTATGACGCAATCTTCCAGTCCGAGGTAGGCAGATTGCAGATTACGGTGTCTTTTTCGGGGCAGTTCCCGGGTGGACAGGAATAGGAAGCGCGGGCTAAAACCCGTTCGCTTCGCTTGCAGCCGCAGAAAACGGGTCGGACCGCTCCGGTTGCGTATCTAAAGAGGGCCAATTCATGCAGAGCGCCAATGACATAAGGACGGCGTTTCAGGATTATTTCAGAAGCCACGGCCATGAGGTCGTGGCGTCGTCGCCGCTCGTGCCGCGCAATGACCCGACGCTCCTCTTTACCAACGCCGGCATGGTGCAGTTCAAGAACGTTTTTACGGGTGCGGAGCAGCGGCCTTACAATCAAGCCGTAACGTCTCAGAAATGCGTGCGCGCCGGCGGCAAGCACAACGATTTGGAGAATGTCGGCTATACGGTCCGTCACAATACGTTCTTCGAGATGCTGGGCAATTTCTCGTTCGGCGACTATTTCAAGGACGTGGCGATCGAGCTGGCGTGGAATCTGGTCACCCGGGAATTTGGCCTCCCGATAGAAAAGCTCCTGGTTACCGTCTACTCAGAAGATGATGAAGCGTTCGGGCTGTGGCAGAAAATTGCCGGTCTACCCGAGAGCAAGATTATCCGCATCCCGACGTCGGATAATTTCTGGGCGATGGGCGATACCGGACCGTGCGGTCCTTGCTCCGAGATTTTCTACGACCACGGCCCGGATATTCCAGGCGGTCCGCCGGGAAGTCCGGACGAAGATGGCGATCGGTTCATCGAAATCTGGAACCTCGTCTTCATGCAATACGAGCAGCTCACCGCGGACGAGCGAGTCGATCTGCCGCGCCCGTCGATCGATACCGGTATGGGGCTGGAGCGTCTCACCGCGACGATGCAGGGCACCAATGACAGCTTCGCGATCGATCTGTTTCGATCCCTGATCGAAGCGTCGGCGCATAATACGAATTCCGACCCGGACGGCGAGAGCGCGGTATCGCACCGGGTCATCGCCGACCATTTGCGCTCGTCGAGCTTCCTGATTGCGGACGGCGTTCTGCCGTCGAACGAGGGGCGTGGCTACGTCCTGCGACGGATCATGCGCCGCGCGATGCGTCACGTGCATCTGCTAGGCAGCGAGGAGCCGATGCTATGGCGGCTGGTGCCGATTCTGGTGCAGTCAATGGGGCAGGCGTTTCCGGAACTGGGCCGCGCGGAAGCGCTGATTACCGAGACGCTGCGACTTGAGGAGAGTCGTTTCAACAGCACATTGGCGCGCGGCATGCGTTTGCTCGACGAGGCCAGTGACAAGCTGGGGGAGGGCGGAACGTTGCCTGGTGACGTTGCGTTCCGGCTTTACGATACGTACGGGTTCCCGTTTGACCTCACACAAGACGTTCTGCGCGGCCGCGGCAAGGGCGTGGACAGCGACGGGTTCGAGGCGTGCATGGCACGTCAGCGCGAGGACGCGCGCAAGGCCTGGACCGGTTCGGGGGAAGCGGCGACCGAAACCGTCTGGTTCGACTTGCGAGAGACGGTGGGGGCTACCGAATTCCTGGGCTATGCAACGGAACGCGCGGAGGGGGTCGTTACGGCAATTGTTACCGACGGCGCGCCTGTGGAACTTGTGGAAGCTGGGGCCGATGCCGCAGTGATCGTAAGCCAAACGCCCTTCTACGGAGAGTCCGGTGGCCAGGTTGGCGACACGGGCATTCTTTTTGCCGCCGGTGGCATGGAGTTCGCCGTTAGCGACACCCAAAAGAAACTCGATGACATGCACATTCATCTCGGAACGGTCCGGAAAGGTACGCTGCAGGTCGGAGACGCCGTTGAGCTTCACGTGGAGGGCGGACGGCGCACACAATTGCGTGCCAACCATTCAGTCACCCATCTTATGCATGAAGCCCTACGCCGCGCGCTTGGCGATCATGTGACGCAAAAGGGCTCGCTTGTCGCGTCGGATTATTTGCGTTTCGATTTCAGTCACCCCAAACCGGTATCCGATGCGGAACTGACCGTGGTTGAGTCGGCGGTGAACGAGCGGATTCGAGGCAACTCGGAAGTCTCAACAAGATTGATGACGCCCGACGACGCCGTCGAGGCGGGCGCCCTGGCGCTGTTCGGCGAGAAGTATGGCGATGAGGTTCGTGTTGTCGCGATGGGCGAGGGCCCGGCAAACGTGTACTCGGTCGAGCTATGCGGGGGCACGCATGTCTCGCGCACCGGCGATATCGGTTATTTTCGAATCACCGGTGAAAGTGCGGTCGCGGCGGGCGTGCGCCGGATCGAAGCGGTGACCGGGGCCGCTGCCGTGGAGCAGGCGAAACAGCAGGCGGCCAAATTGCGGGAAGCTGCGGCGGCACTCAAGGCCGCGCCGAACGATCTTCCGGAACGCATTGCGGGCCTTGTCGAGGAGCGGCGCCGGCTGGAGCGCGAGGTGTCCGAGCTTCGCCGGCAGGTTGCCATGGGCGGCGGCGGACAAGCGGATGAAGCACCGAAAGCGAAGGATGTTGGCGGGGTTGCGTTGACGGCCCGGACGCTCGATGGCGTTCCGGCCAAGGAGCTGAAGCCGCTTGTCGATTCGCTGAAATCTCAAATCGGTTCCGGCGTCGTCGCTGTGGTGTCCGTTATAGAAGGCAAGGCGTCCCTGGTGGTTGGCGTCACGGACGATTTGACGGCTCAGGTCAGTGCCGTCGATCTCGTGCGGGCCGGCTCGGCTGCTGTTGGCGGCAAAGGCGGCGGCGGCAGGCCGGACATGGCGCAGGCCGGCGGCCCGGAAGGGGCCGCGGCGGACAAGGCGATTGCTGCGATTGAAGCGGCTTTGGCCGACCGGGGTTGATCGGTCCGGTCCCGCCGCCTAGTCTTCCGCCGAAATTTTACTGGAGCAGGAAAATAGTATGCGCTTCGAAGGCACAGACAGCTATGTCGCTACGGAAGATCTCATGGTCGCGGTCAACGCCGCGGTCGTATTGGAACGGCCGCTTCTGGTAAAGGGGGAGCCCGGCACCGGCAAGACCATTCTTGCCCAGGAAGTGGCGCAGTCGCTGAACATGCCGCTTATCGAATGGCACGTGAAATCGACCACCACGGCACAGCAAGGACTTTACGAATATGATGCGGTGCGCCGACTGCGCGACAGCCAGCTCGGCGACGAGAGTGTCAAGGACATCTCCAACTACATCTTGCAGGGCAAGCTCTGGGAAGCCTTCGATGCAGACGAGCGGCCTGTTTTATTGATTGATGAGATCGACAAAGCCGATATCGAATTCCCGAACGATTTGCTCCTCGAACTCGACCGGATGGAATTCTTCGTTTACGAGACCCGGAAAATCGTGAAGGCAAGCAATCGGCCGGTCGTCATCATCACCTCGAACAATGAAAAGGAACTGCCGGATGCCTTCCTGCGCCGGTGTTTCTTTCATTACATCGCGTTCCCAGAGCGCGATACGATGAAGAAGATTATCGACGTTCACTATCCGGACATACAGGCTGAATTGGTACGTGAGGCGCTGAACCTGTTCTACGATGTGCGCGACGTTCCGGGACTGAAGAAGCGTCCGTCGACGTCCGAGTTGCTGGACTGGATCAAGCTTCTAATGGCCGAGGATATTCCGCCCGACGTGTTGCGCAGCAAGGATACGACGAAACTCATTCCGCCTTTGTATGGTGCGCTATTGAAGAACGAGCAGGACGTCCAACTGTTCGAGCGCCTCGCCTTCATGGCGCGCCGCGAGCAGAGCGGGAGTTAAGCGTATCCGTTGTTCATGTGACGGTGTCGAAGATCGGGGTTGATCGATGTTTTTGAACCTATTTACCGAACTGCGCACCGCCGGCCTTCCGGTGTCCCTCAAAGAATATCTGACGCTGATGGGCGCGATGAAAGCGCGTGTGATCGACCCGAGTGTCGATGAGTTTTACTATTTGAGTCGGGCGACACTGGTGAAGGACGAACGGCATCTCGACCGGTTCGACCGGGTCTTCGGGCATGTGTTCAAGGGGCTGGAAGCGCCGGAAGGGGACATGCCGGTCGAGCTTCCTGAAGAATGGCTGCGCAAGATTACCGAGAAGCTCCTGACCGATGAAGAAAAGGCGCAAATCGAAGCGCTCGGCGGGTGGGAGAAACTGATGGAGACGCTTCGTCAGCGATTGGCCGAACAGGAGAAACGCCATCAAGGCGGCAGTAAGTGGATCGGTACCGCTGGAACCTCTCCGTTCGGCGCTTACGGTTACAACCCGGAAGGAATTCGTATCGGCCAGGAGGAGTCGCGTCACCGCCGGGCAGTGAAGGTTTGGGACAGGCGGGACTTCCGCAATTTGGACGATACGATCGAACTCGGCACGCGGAATATCAAAATGGCGCTGCGCCGGTTGCGCAACTTTGCGCGCGATGGAGCGGCAACGGAACTCGACCTGTCGGGTACCATCAAGGCGACGGCGCATAATGGCGGTTATCTCGACATCAAGATGGTCCCGGAGCGCAAGAATGCGATCAAGGTGCTGCTGTTCCTCGACATCGGCGGCTCGATGGACGACCACGTCAAGATTTGCGAGGAGCTGTTCTCCGCGACACGCACGGAATTCAAGAACCTCGAATTCTTCTACTTTCACAATTGCCCGTATGAGACGGTCTGGAAGGACAATCGCCGCCGCCACAATGAGCGGATCGATACGTGGGAAGTCCTGCGGACCTATCCGTCGGACTACAAGCTGATCTTTGTCGGCGATGCGACGATGAGCCCCTACGAGATCACCTACCCCGGCGGCAGTGTGGAGCATTGGAACGAGGAGGCTGGTGCTGTCTGGATGCAGCGGCTGCTAATGACCTATAAACATGCTGTCTGGCTCAATCCGCAACCGTCGCGAAGCTGGAGCTACACACCGTCCATCGAAGTGTTGTCTCAATTGATGGAAGACCGGATGTATCCGCTGACGTTGGAAGGTCTGGACTCGGCCATGCGAGAGCTCACGCACTAATGCTGTTGTGGGGCAGCGGGCGACGGCTCCTGATTTTGGGGGCATTGTGCGTCCTGACTGCCGCCTGTGCGGACTTGCCACCGACAAAAACGGCGAACCCACTAAACGTTTCTCCCGACCGGAGCGATATCGTCTCGGTTTGCTACGATGACGGTGATCATGGTCGGGCTGAAATCGAGGCGGTTGCCTTGGAAGCGTGCGGCAAAGGAGCAACGGCCGTGACGCCTTGGCAGGTCGACAAATACTTGAACGACTGCCCGATGCTGAAGAAGTCTCGCATTAGTTTCATGTGCGTGTCGCCAGGCGGCTAAAATGTCACGCGCCTGACGCCTCTTAATCGTTTGTCGGGAGAATTTGTCCAAACAACGTTTCGGCGCTCCGGCTGGTCATTGCCCGAGGCGCTGCAGCGCGTTAATCTGCCGCCCGCCCCGGTTCGTCATGGCAGGCGACGGACCCGACCTACGCAATTTATAGAAAGACACCAATATGCTAGATCTCATGAAAATCGTGCGGACCGAGGCTGACGGCGGCGACCTGGCCGGCCTTCTCGGTGAACTGTTCGAGCCAACGGATGTCCGGCCGACCGGATACCCCGACGCCGTTATCTGGCAGGGTGGAAACCACGACGGGAAGGTAAATCCGATCGCGCATTCGCTGACCGATGCCTATGCGTTGTTGGGTACGATCGCGGCGATCGATGTCCTCGGCCTTCCTTACTACGGCGTTCCGATGTGGTCGCAGTACCGGCACGATACCAAGCTCGAATGCCTGAGTTGGTTCGGAAACATGCCCGCGACGTCGATCAAATGGTCCACGGCCGGTGACGCCTACGTCAATGATGGCAAAGGCGGCAGGGTCGTCGTGATGGGCAAGTCCGGCAATGCGCCGCTGCGGACACAGGCAGGCGTGTTCTGCAACGTCCGCCCTTATGGGCCGATTACCGCGGTGCGTTGCATGCCGTGCCTTCCCTATTCCCAGGACAAGGCCGTGTTCAACGTCGATCCGAAGAGCGGTATCGTTCATTCGGAAATGAACACGCCAGGGGTTCAGATGGCCTATGCGAACCGGCTGTTCCTGAAGATGGTCAATGATAGCGGTAAGCTCGGCCGAGTGGCGTTCAAGCCGACTCAGGCGATGGAAGACGGCATTAATGCCGGGCTTCTGTCATGGCTGCTGCAAGGAACGAAATTCTCGGTTGGCCGGAAGTGGGCGGTCGACGGCTACGTGGAGCACAAAGAAAATGTCGACCGCATCATTGCCTTGCTGCCGTCGGATTTCAAAGAAGGAATGCAGTCCTGGAGCGGTCAGATCGAACAGCACATTGCCGACACCAACTATGGCTTGCTGCTTTGGGATTTGATCGAAAAACAGGATTGTATCGTGCTGGCGACCGACCTCGACGGTGACCGTTTGACCGATTTGCTGGCCGACGTTTCCGACCCGCTACGGCGCTTTGGACAGCTCGTCCTCGACCATGTCGGCGCGGACTCCAAAATGGACAACCTTTGGGGTGAGATGGGCTATACGACCGGCAACGGCCGGGATATGACGTCGGTCATGTATCGTATGGAGGGACCGCCGATTCATGAGCAAACGTTGGGGTCCGCCGATGCGATGCTGCTGCGTCTGCTGGATGGCGACGAGTCGATGGGCGGAACCAAGCGGCCCTACGATCCCCGTATTCACTTCGTCCTGATCCGCGACGCCTATCTCGATGCGAACCCGGACAACAAGGAACTTCGCGCGTGGCTGGAAGCGGCGCTCGATACGTTCGATAAAGTGTATGCGGGCGAGCGGCCCGGCTTTATCGAGGGCTATAAGAAGTTGAAGGACACGATCAAACCGTGGGGAACGTGATCTGCTGACGGTCGATCGTTAGAGCCATTTCGACTCGAGTGAAAACCGCTCTGGCGGCATCGCCTCGAGCATCGGTAAAACCTCGGCCACTGTTGGTGCGATGGTGAACAAGTTCCGGTACTCGGCACGAACGTAGTTCTCCGTGATCTGAGACTCGATTAACGCGGCAAGCGGTTTCCAATAGCCGTCGATATCGATAATGACGATTGGCTTGTCGTGCAGTTCGAGTTGCTTCCACGTCAGGATCTCGAACGTCTCGTCGAGCGTGCCGAGCCCGCCCGGCAGAATCGCAAAGGCATCCGACAGTGTTGCCATCTTAAGTTTCCGGTCATGCATGTTGTCGGTAACGATCAACTCGCTGCACTCGGAGTGCCCGACTTCGCGCTGTTCCAGAAATTTTGGGATCACGCCGATGACTTCGCCGTTATTTTCGAGCGCGGCGTCGGCAACCACGCCCATGAGGCCGACCCGGCCGCCGCCGAAGACAAGGCGGATGCCGGCCTTTGCCAGGGTCGCTCCTAACGCGTGGGCGGCATTGCGGTGGGTCTCGCGAACCCCGCTCGATGATCCGCAGTAGACACAGAGTGATCTGATATTCGTCATGGTCGCGATTCCCACTTTGTGCGAAGCCGTGGCTTTACTTAGGCGACCCGGGGCGATCACGCAAATCGCAATCGGCTGGACCACTGAAGGGTGTTTGTCGTGGAAATTCGTTTTAAGATGATCAAGACACCTTCATCCTTGTTACCGTCTATCCAGGAGTGCAGCCTTGATGCGAAATCGCCGTGGAGCAGAGAAAGCGGGTGCAGGATTTGGTTGGCGTTCCGTGCTTCGGGTAGGCCTTTGGTTTGTCCCGTTCCTCTATCCTGTGGGGGCTGCCGCAGAGGATCACGAGGTGGCGCGCGGCGCCTACGTGTTCAAGGCGGCGGGGTGTGCCGGATGCCATACCAGCGTGAAGCCGAAGGGCAAGTTTCTCGCAGGTGGACGGCGTATGGAGACGCCGTTCGGCGACTTTTATACGCCGAACATTACGCCGGATAAGACCCATGGCATTGGCGAGTGGCGCTTTGCCGATTTCGTTGCCGCCATGCGGGAGGGCAAAACAAGAGACGGTTCGGTTTACTATCCCGCGTTTCCCTATTCGTCCTATACCGGTATGACCGATGACGATCTGCGGGATCTTTGGGCCTATCTGCGGTCCGTGCCTGCCGTTTCGGAGCCGAACCGCGATCACGACCTAATCTTTCCGTTCAATCTTCGGTTCTCCGTGGAATTCTGGCGCTGGCTGTATTTCGATTCGGGGCGCTTCGTACCTGATCCGCAAAAGTCGCCGGAATGGAATCGGGGCGCGTATCTGACGCATGCCCTTGGTCATTGTGGCGAATGCCACACCCCACGCAATCTCATCGGAGGCCTCGATAAGACGCGCGAGTTTGCGGGTAATAAAAACGCTCCGGACGGCAAGCGCGTTTCCAACATCACACCGCATCCGAAGAAGGGCATTGGCAGTTGGAGCAAAAAGGACATTGTGTCATTGCTGCAGGATGGCAGCCTTCCCGATGGCGACTTCGTTGGGGGCGCAATGACCGAAGTCGTCGAAAACGGTACAAGCCATCTGACGGATGAGGACCTACGGGCGATTGCCGAATATCTGAAGGCCCTTCCGCCCGATGAGGGGCCGTCCTGAGCGTGTGCTGCATTGCACTGGCCGCGGCTGCGTATTACGTAGTAAACTGTAGGCGAGCGGTTCGTCTGCGCCGTGGTGGCACGACACAAAATTGAGGCGTCTTGAGACGGTTTCTGATCATCGGCGTTTTGGGATTGGTGGTGATTGCGGTTGCCATTGGTTTGAATTTTTGGCTGAACGGCGAAACGGTCAACGTCGCTGAAACTTCCGCGACATCGCCAAATATTCCGCCGCCGCCCAGCGCGTCCGCGCGGGGCTCTGGAATTCCAGTGCCGGCGCCACCTCCGGTCGCTGCCTATCGCCGGGGCGAGGGGCCTGCGCCGACGGTTCCGGCACGGACGGAAGCAGACAAACCTAGCGGACCAATCAAGCCGGCATTCGACGTCGTCCGAATCAATCCGGAAGGGGATACCGTCATCGCCGGTCGCGCCGCGCCGGGGGCGGAGGTGCGTGTTTACGATAGCGGTAAGCTAATCGGGACCGTCACCGCAGACGAGCGTGGCGAATGGGTGTATCTGCCGACGGAGCCGCTTCCCGAAGGAAAACGTGAGCTTAGTCTTTCTGCGACGAATCCGGACGGTACAGCCTTCGAGTCGGAAGCTGTTGTTGTCCTGTCTGTTCCGTCGCGCACCCCCCCTACACCGGGCGTTGTTGCTGAAAAAGGCGCCACCACGGTCAAGGGACCGCTTGCCGTCCTCGTTCAACGTGACGGAAGCCGACCCAGCCGCGTTCTGCAAAAACCGACGGAAGAGGGCGGCGTACGAAAAGGCAGTCTTTCTGTTGAAGTCGTCGATTACAACGATGCCGGAAATATCAGCATCGGCGGCAAGGGTAAGCCGGGTACCAACGTCCGGGTCTATTTGAACAATAAGCTGGTAGGGCAGGCGACCACGACGGAAGAAGGCGAGTGGCGTGTCGAGCCGGATCAGACGGTGCTGCCGGGAATATACAAGCTTCGCGTCGATGCGATTTCCGGAGGGCAGGTTGTCGCGCGCGTGGAGATACCGTTCTCCCGGGCCGAGCGTGTCGCAGGATTGAATGGCGAGGCACTTGTTATCGTTCAGCCCGGCAACAGTCTTTGGCGAATCGCTCGCCGCACGATGGGGAGCGGGACGAATTTCACATTGATCTACGCTGCCAACCGGGCCCAGATCCTCGACCCGGACCTGATTTACCCGGGACAGGTCTTTGCGCTGCCGCAAACCAATTGACGGCCACGGATATCTACATTTTGGTAAGGAGTTAAGAAGGTAGTGCAGGATGTGCTGAAGACCGTAATGGTTCCGATCCATCGCGAAGGATGGCCGTTTATCGGCGCCTTTTTCGTGGCGGCAATCTTGCTTGGATGGTTTTGGACGCCGCTGCTTGTACCTGGGTTTATCCTGACAGCCTGGTGTGTCTACTTTTTTCGCGATCCGGAACGCGTGACACCAACGCGTGCGGACCTCGTGGTGAGCCCGGCGGACGGGGTCGTGCAGATGATCGAACGGGTTGCGCCGCCGGTCGAACTAGAAATGGGCGATCAGCAACTGACCCGCGTCAGCATATTCATGAATGTTTTTAACGTTCACGTTAATCGGATCCCGATCGACGGGACTATCACGCGCCTTGCCTACCGTCCCGGAAAATTTGTGAACGCATCGCTCGACAAGGCGAGTGAAGACAATGAACGTCAGACGGTGTGCATGGTCACGGCGGATGGCCGCACTGTTGCATTCGTGCAGATCGCGGGGCTGGTCGCGCGCCGGATATTGTGTACGCTAACCATTGACCAGAACGTCCGGGCCGGCGAGCGGTTTGGTATGATCCGTTTCGGCAGCCGGGTTGATGTCTACCTGCCCGACGGCGTTTCGCCTTTGGTATGCGTCGGGCAGACAAGTGTTGCGGGAGAGACGGTTTTGGCTGATTTGACGACCAATACCTCGGCAGCGGAGGGGGATATACGCTGATGTTACGATCCCGCCGTCGAAGACGCCTGCGCGGACCGCGTCGAATACCACGGCTCAAGGGATTGACCATTGGTAAGTTGATCCCGAACATCATTACGGTTTCCGCGGCGTGTGCAGGACTTACGGCCATTCGCTTTGCGGTCGAGCAGCATTGGAATTTTGCCGTGGCCGCGATCATTCTGGCGGCGATACTGGATGCGTTGGATGGCCGTATGGCCCGTATACTGAATGCATCTAGTGACTTTGGTGCGCAGCTTGATTCCCTGTCGGATATCGTAAGTTTCGGTGTCGCGCCGGCGCTTGTTCTGTACTTCTGGTCGCTGCAGGCGGCGGGCGGAGTCGGCTGGGCCGTCGCACTGTTTTTTATCGTTTGCTGCGGTTTGCGGTTGGCAAGATTCAACAGCATGCTCGGCAAGCTGCCGCCATACGCCTACAACTATTTTACCGGGGTTCCCGCACCGGCTGGCGCATTGATGTCGCTGTTGCCGATCGTCGTTGATCTAGCGTTCGGGGTAGAGGCCGCCTCTCACCCGATCGTTGCTGGCGGTTGGGCCATCGTGATGGCCAGCCTGATGGTCAGCCGGGTGCCGACTTTTTCGTTTAAGCGTTTAAAGGTGCCGCAGCCCTACGTGTTGCCCCTCCTCGTCGTGATCGCTTTGATGTTCGCTGGGTTCGCCGGCCGTCCCTGGATGGTTCTGACGCTGGTTGCGATCTTGTATCTGTCGACCTTTCCCTTTTCGATCCGTTCGTTTCATCGGTTGAAGGAGGAAGCCGAGCGGCTTCACGACGACGCCGACGATCCGCCGTTGGATACAGACGATGACGATAGCGATGATACGACTTCGGATTCGCCCCCGCCCGGTCTTCGGTCAGTTTGAAGTAGCTGCGGTTCAACGCATAAAGTATCGAGAATACGCATTGATCTGAATCAATGCGGAAGTCCCGACTGGTTTCCTATTTTTCTTCATCCCGTGTGATTGAGTTTTGGCAGCATCACACAAACGCGAAGGGAAGTAGCGGGATGACCGACGGAGAAATTATGTATCTGGCGCTTTGCAGTGTTGCAGCGTTGGCGTTTGTTCTCGCCTTGGCGTATGCCACGACGGTCGCAAGTGGAGGACCTCAATCAGGCCCTTCCAAATGAGATTCAGGTAGCCTCAAGATTCCGTATTGGCGGCTGGCCCGTATTCAGTTGGCGTTGCTCCAGCCAAGGCAAGGGATGCAGCGAAATCCTCTGCTGTCACTAAGGGAATTGCCTTGCAATACTTCGCGAGACCGTATGCGTCGGTAAGATGCAAATTTGCCG
>WLWD01006366.1_pt1 | contig 146037 bp, 54 predicted proteins | sample 6712731 | NCBI WGS metagenome assembly WLWD01 (sample SAMN12718690, study PRJNA576275) | sponge metagenome | isolation source: marine sponge | host: Mycale hentscheli | place: New Zealand: South Island, Marlborough, Capsize Point | collected 2014-11-01
AAAGAAAGAAAAGAATTAAATGGAGAAGTTATTATTTCATTGTCAGAGAAGTTTTTTCTTAAATTTAGTAAGTGTGTAATAAGACAAACCTATCATAGACAAAGGAACTGCAACTAGATCAACAGTCTTCAATATCTGATACTGGACTACCGTAGCTAATTCTGAGTCCAGTATAACTTCTTCACATCCTCATGCAACTCTTCACAACCAGCTTTTTCTCCACCAAGCAACTCTCTGTTCATTGCTACATGTAAATGACTCCATGTAAGCATAAATATATTCTCCATCTAAACCTCCAAAGTTACTGTCAACCTGAGTCTAATACTACCTCATTATTTGCTTGCCTGGCTGCCATTTTGAAGCAAGCCAGACTCTGACTCTGAATGTCTTCCTTTGAGATATTGTGGCTTGCATTTTGAACTTCACTCGATAATTATTGAACATAACTTTTGGAGACTATCATGTTCATGCTAACTAGAATAAACTACAATTTCCCAAAGGTGTTGTTTCAAACCGTCATAATGCTGGTGTAAGAATTAAACAGTAGCGTATCTGTTATTTGGTTTGTGTCAGTCTGGACTGATATAAAACAACAAATGAACAAACAAATAAACAAAAACAAAACACCAAATGATAACCCTTGTTCCAACTGACTACAACATCAAGCTAAGAATTTCACAATCACCAGTATATCTGCTATTAACCTTAAAATAATCGTCCTGGAGTCTCAGAGTTGCACTAGACTTCATGCCTTATCAGGTAAGGTAAGTTACCGTTAAGTCATGCCACGATTTGGGAATAAAAAAAAAAAAAATAAAAAAAAATAATAATAATAATAAAAATTAAAAAAATACCAACAAACTAGATCTGTTGCTTCATGATGTGTTATGTCAGTGGCCTGAACTTTCTCATGCAACATCGTAAGCCCAACACCATCCCTTTGATCTCAGTGACTTATTGGCTCAATAATAATGAACAAGATATTATCAAGGCCTGCCCTCTCTGCCTGGTGCAAAAACAAAACAATAAAACAAACTAAACACACTTTCAGAGAACTGGTGGGCTTTCCTAGCCTGAAGCCATGCACAGCCGCCATCTTCAAAGCAACACCCCACAGCTGAAAACAACAGGGCACCACTGAAATCAATAGTGTCTTATGCAACAGCTCCTCATCACACTCACTTTACATATGTAAGTATGAGCAAGGGATACCTGGAAGAGAGCCAGCTAAAATGAAAGACTCTGGAACTACAAGGAAAAGCTTTTTGTTACTTGCCTGTGCAAACTCATAATGGGAACTGGCGTGCTTTCTCAGAAGAAAATGCTTGCATTCTATAGAAAGATTAATCTGACTGTTTGCATTCCGAATTGCTAGTATCTGAGAGAGAGCCATGATAAAAAAAATAAAATAAATAAATAAATAAAAAAATAATAAAAAAACAATTGGGTGTGGAATGATTATCAAGATATGGAGGTTGGCACTGCAGCCCTATATTCTGTAGCTATAAACTAAATATAATGATATCATAATGTTGATACATTACTAGATTTTGCTGGAGCAATCACTAATAAGGCTCTTAATAAAAAGGGTAAGGTAAGAACAGGGGAAAGGGAAGACTGGGGGAGTAGGGAAACTAAAAAAAAAAATCTTGTGTGGTCATTCTCTCATAATTCTTTTTTTTTTGTACATCTTATGTTTCAAAGTGAAAAACTTGAAAAATAAAGTGGCATGCACTGTAGGCTACAATAGAATACAGTATATATATATATATATATTCCACCCTAAATATCTTCACAACGATATCTTTAGGTACATGACCCATGAAATAACTCATGATATTTCAAGCTGAACAGCACAAGGTCATTACCCCAGTAGTTATAGCAACCGGCCAAGCTCTCTAGTTTTCCAAGATTTTACAGCTACCTTCCTGGTGTAGCCTGCTAAAATATCAGCTTGGGGTGTGGGTAGCCCCTACAACCATCTTTAGGCTGAGAGTTACCAGTCCTAGTCCTAAACTTCAGCAGTGAAGATATCTAGTGTGGAATAAATCACTTATTACACTGTCAGAGTGATGTGGCTAGATATTTCTATTTTCACTCCCCTCAGGCTCGTGAAAATAAATTAGCTTGCTTGTGAAATATTTCACCATATCACACTCTGACTCATGTAATAAGTACTATATATTATATTATATAACACAATAATTATGCCAGCTACAAGTGATGATGTCATTACAAACCTTTGGATCTTTCTGTGATTCAGATTCCTCTGCCACTTCTTCTATGTCCTCACCAAATATGGTCCCAGCAGGAACACTTGCCTACACACACACACACACACACACACACACACACAGTTAGATGATAATAAACTTCTCAAATCTCTGCACTACAAATGGAGTAACATATTTCACGATTTAAAACTGATCCGCTCATGAACAACAGCTTTGTCAGTATGTGCGTGTATGTGTGTGCGTGCATGTGCATGTGTGTGTTTAAGATCAGCAACAACAACATGTACAGAGCCATTGCATGGTACCCTTAATCAAGTCCAAAAACACATTACAAAAGTGGGTTGAAAGTGATTTGTTTGTGTATACCCACACACTTTATAGCTATATTAATCAATTACTTTTTATAAGCAAAACAATTATGTCTTGAGATTATTGAATATGAGAATTAACGAGCTGTCAAGCTCCACCCACTCATTAATGAGCTGTCAGGCTCCACCCACTCACTGTGTCATTTTTGTAGTATCTGAGAGTGTTGTCCTTCAGAATGCACCATCTCTTCTTCCAGCCCTACACAAACGGAACACCCACAAAGAATCACCGGCTTAAAACCGCATATACACTCTAATTAAGACATTTCTTCCAAGGGGGACATGTCAATTCTCCAAATTTGTAAAAGTGGTACAATAATAAAGATAGCTCTAACGTTCTCTTGTCCACCCTTTACCTAGATACTCACCGAAACATGTGGTTTACGTCACACCAGTGTGTACAGTCGTTCAAGCACAGAGTAATGATTGCATCAACAAATGTGTAATTGTTCTTTCAACATACAGAGATAAAAGATCTCATTGCAGTGCTATGAAGAAGCTCTTATTTTTTTAAGTGCACACAGTTGTGTAGGAACACACGCACACACACAAACACAGGTGCTATCTAAATATCGACACTATACCATAGATTGAAGATTAAGGCCACGTATGGTATTGGAATCTAATAACAGAAATATTGTACCTGGAGGCATCTCTGTAGCAATTTGAATGCAAATAGAGCCAACAAAACAAATAAAATTTAAGAGGGAGAAATGCAAGAACCAACCAAGACTCTTTCTCTGATCTGGCATTAGTCCTGCCATGTCTGCATTGAGCTATAACTCTGAGGTGGTTTATATTGCCAAAGTTAACAAAGAACAAATAAGTCCACTGCCATAGCTAGAGATCAGCAGTGATGCTTTAGCTACCTCAAGTGTAACATTCAAGAGAGGTAAACTGCTGGACACCGTGCTGCGCTTCACCAGTGGTGGTGACGATTCTTTACTCAACGCTGTACGAAATTTTCCAGCCCCACCCACTAGCAGTGGCTTTGCAGCCTCACTCTCGAATGATGTGCAATCCTCCACCATATACACCAACTTGTGCCTAATCTGCACAGCCAATGAAATCACTGGAAGCACACCTCAAGGTCTCTAGAAGCACACCACATACGCAACCAAAAGACAAACAAACCAATTGTAACTGGACAGGCTTTGGTTTGTTAATATTTATATAAATATGAAATTGCATTCCATAGGGTAGGTCTGACATTTGACCGTTTGCCTACGTAGCAGTAGGGTAAAGGGTCTGGATATGCCAGACTGTAGTTACATTCAAATAGCTGTTTTCCTCAGCCATATAACCTTAAACTAAAGTTAAAAAACAACAACACCAAGCAAAGACTTAATCAAATACGTTTGAAGTGGCAGCAGTAGCATTAAGATGAAAAAACAACAACAACAACAATAAAAATAACAAACATAACAAAAAAACTGACTATATCCATCTCTTGAGTATTTGTATTTGTATTTTAAGATTTAAAAAGTGAAGTATTTGTATTTCAAATACTTTAAAAAAAATCATAAGGTAGGAATGTGAGCTTTTGTATTAGTCGAAAGTAGAAAATATAAGATCGCCTGGAACATATTTCTATTGGACAGATTCATTCTACTTTAGTTTAGTTTTGGAAAGTACAGAATCAAGTGTTGATTGGTCCATGCTGGCATCATTATATTGTAATAACTAAAGCTCCACCTCCTATTGTGAAGAGCTGCTGTTAAATTAACTGAATGCACACAAATAAAGGGCATACATGTGTCTCTAAGTTTCTTCAAAAGGACAAAACATTTGGAAAACTAATGTTTGTCAGGTGTAATCTATTTTCCCATGTAACACTTTAGCTACTGTAATTGTAATGCAATTCAAAAGTATTTGTAACTGAAATACTACATTTAAGAAAGTATTTGTATTTGTATTTTGTATTTGAGTTCTTCAAAGTATTTGTGTTTCAAAGTATTTGACCCCAACCCTAATGCTAGCCAAAGGAACGTCTGCCATGAATCTATTCTCGTGCCATACACAATAGTCCAAATGAACAAACAGCCATCATGCCGAATACAGTGCTGGCAATATAATATCACCAGAGATAGAGAGAAGAGCCACACGTTCCCGACACACTCACCAGCAACAGCACACACACAGATAAAAAGAGCTTGTATACAAATACATATGAACCGATACTGAAAATGAAACTTTCGGCCGTGCTCGTTCACAGCTGTACTGGACTGTGGGTTCACGTATAATGGATAATTAGAAGAAATATCATGTGAAAATTTTAAATTACCCATTGAATCATTGATTCTGATGTCCTAATCTTCACCGCAAAACCCATCAGATGTGTGACCTTAGACCCCAGTTTTATTATTATTATTATTATTATTTTTATGAATCACTCCAGAGGCATTTGTTAGCATTGAAAGAAAAGGAGCAGTGAATAATGGGGTACAAGAATAAATGCATGACACCAGAAATGTTTCCCCCCCCACTCCGTGGTTGTTTCATTCTCATCTAGCAGACATATTGGGATTAGTAGATCAAAAATAATATATTTCACTAGCAAAAGTATTTTCCTATGGCTCACGCAACAATATAATAACAACATACTCAGCTCACTCGACTAATTTTGTTTTGACTTGGATGACAGAGGTGCAGAGTCCAAAGTCTAACTCCAAAAGACTGACTCAGATAACAGAATAAGTAACCAACTCCTTACTAAGTTCTTATTTAGGGTAAGAATTTCCTTCCCAAAATATCCTCATTTTTTTTTTTTTTAAATCAAATCTCAATTTCATATACACCTATAAATAAATAGATTAGGAAATGTTAAATATTTCAGCCTAAGGGAAATGAATAATGTAAATCCCATCCTTCTGAATGCACCAGGTGTGACATAGATATTAGTTTTAACAACAGCTATCACTTCATTCTATGTAAAAGTGATTAGAAATCAAGGCATTATGATGGGAGGGCAAAAACTAGAAGGAGGAAGTGGGGCTGCACTTGTATTCCCACCACATTGCCCTCTTTTAGAGGTTATATTTAAAACAGTAACAACAAACAAAACACACAATTACTATACACACACGCTTCCCCATGCACATAAAAGAATGTACAAGTAAAAGTGACCATAACATACTTATACTATGTACTTCCTACTGGTGGGGGGGGAGAGAGAGAATAAATAATCTTGACAACAACAAGATTCACTGTTTATGCTATTAATTGCATAACATGCAAATGATGTAATTTTATATGACAGAAAAGAGATAATACAATGATATAGAAAAGAAACCGGTTCATTTTAGTTCTTTAGCTCCAGGCTTTAATGTAGTTAAGATGAGATAACTCATTGATATTTAAACATGGACAAATCCTTCCCTTTGATTACATGAAGACATATGCACAATGTTCAGTGCCTGACTGGCAATTGCCTTATGAAGCGTTCCACTCTCAATGTTGATTCAATTCACTCCATAACAGGCGTCATTCACAAAATATTTGTAAGACATGACACACATCCAATTTACTAAAACTGATAGGAACACCTCTCAAGATTGCTCTGTTACCCACCACACTAGCTCTTTCTGGCCCACATGCTCTCAGCACCCAGAGCCAAAAGAAAACTAAACACCTTCTAAACCAACACACACTGCACCTCACAAGTAATGGACACCATTTCTGTCCCTTATAGTGAAGTAACAGAAAAATTGTGAAAAATGCATAGGCTGTGTGTGCACTGGACAACTGTCTACACTTAAAAATTATTAATAAGTTAGTTCAAAAAGATCATTATTAAACAAAGCATTCCTAGATCTAAGAATAGATTTAGTTTGCAAAATAGTGACACTCCAGTTTTACCGCTGTACAATTACTTACTTTCGTAGCATCCTGACCGCCTCTCTTTTCCAGCCAGCCGCTGCAACTGAGGGCGCTCTATTTAGCACATTATAGGGATTCTACACACAAGCGTAAAGCAGGTGCCGTGTAACTTACCATCACCTTTCTCACGCAAAGAGCCAGCGACTTTTCAGAAAGCAACTTCACAACTGTTACGTACACAAACACTTTCGCGAACACTAAGTCTTTCCAATTATAAGATTATTCATTTCAAATTTTTGGGACGACCTTTGCCTGTTAATGCAATTCGCTTCCGCTTCTATTTATCCGGAAAAAGGGAGTCGAAAAATTTATAGGAATTTAAATTAATTCCTGGAGTACCGCACATTGCGTGTAAGGCTGCGGCATGCACACTGGAGTAATACAGTACTGTGGTGTTGTAGTATAAAGGAAGGGAGAGAAGCGAGATGCTTAACTTATACTGATGCGTATGAACTGCACATCTGAGCTTCCATCCGCTTTCCCTAACGCCGTGGAGAGTCCAGGGTTCCTGAAATTTTGATCCTACTACCTCGAAGTACCGTTCAGAGGTATACTACTTCCGCGTATTGTGTGATTTGCTTGGAAGTTGGAAAGCTAAGCATTCTCTGGAAAGTGGTGTTTTTCTTATTGACTAGTATAAGCCGCGGACGTCCAGTTTACCTGCTGAATGCTTCTAAGCCAGGGTGAAGCTTGCTGTTGCACCTTTTGAAACTTCATTTTGTAGAAAGGAGAGAAGACGATAGGATCTGCTTCTTGGGTGTGGAAGCAAGAAGAAAGGCCGTCCAGGTTGCTAAAGACACCGAAGACTAATCTGCAAAGGTTGGTTAAAAAAAAAAAAAAAGTGATTTGTTATAATAAGCACCTGATTTATGTTTTAGTCTGAATTTTGTTTTTAGTAGCCCAGCTAATAGATGATTATTAGGTTCAGTGTCTGTTTTATGTAACTTCCAAGGGGAAACAAAACGGTAACTATGCTTATAAAGTCAAAACAAATCATAATGAATATGTTCCAGTAGCATTTTATCTCTGAGGCTATGTTGTGAACAAATTAGTTCACTAATCCCTATGTACATAGTTTTATTTTTATAGGGGTAATGATGTTTGTAGCTGATTTGTTGGCTGTGTAGGTAGGTATTTAATGAGCAGAGATAACTGGTCAGTGCAAGTAGTAAAGTAAAGAGAGTAAGAGAAGGAGTAAGGCATGTGTGAAGTGAAAAGTGTTTAGCTTTTCATTGTACAATATCACTTTTTTTTTTCATTTTTCAAATCTTTAATTTTTGTATTGTCCATATAATTCATTGTTGGGATAGTTATAGTAGCTTTCAATTGTTTTCTTTAGTTTATTTATCTCGAAAAATGTTAGATGCGTTTTTTAAAAAAATATTGGTACCTGCAACATTGATATCCTGTTTCTATTTAAAGGCACTAATATTTAGAGTCATGCTCGTTGTATGCTAGCTAGTAATTATGTTCAAAGAAATCTTATTAGGATGTACTAGCCAGGGATGTACTACTCTCAGACGTACTAGCCTCAGACGTACTAGCCTCAGACATACTAGTCTCAGATGTACTAGCCTCAGACATACTAGTCTCAGACGTACTAGTCTCAGACGTACTAGCCTCAGACATACTAGTCTCAGACGTACTAGCCTCAGACGTACTAGCCTCAGACATACTAGCCTCAGACGTACTAGCCTCAGACATACTAGCCTCAGACGTACTAGCCTCAGACATACTAGTCTCAGACGTACTAGTCTCAGACGTACTAGCCTCAGACGTACTAGTCTCAGACGTACTAGCCTCAGACATACTAGTCTCAGACGTACTAGCCTCAGACGTACTATACTCAGACGTACTAGTCTCAGACGTACTCGTCTCAGACGTACTAGCCTCAAACATACTAATCTCAAATGTACCCTCAGACATACTAGCTATTAATTTGGTGCAATACGAACGCTAATTTAACAATATGGCAACACCAGCACGCTCTCCATACATGCAGTCTTTGTTACCTATATTCTGTGCTCCTTGTGACTTTAGTATGCTTGTTCAGTTTTCCCAGAGTAGCTTTGAAGTGATCGTTAGCCATATTGGGACGCGTCTTCAATGGGTGTGGTTAAAAGAACATTATACACAAATGGCTATCCTGTATAGTCGATACGCTTGCATGTGGTATAATATTATAGATAGCCTGACCTTAAATTAATATGCGTAATAGACAGTCAAGTTACGTACGTGTTATCTTCTACAGAAAGGTCATATCCAATGCCACATCTCTCTCACACACATGTGCCAAGCTGGTCAGTGCTCGGTATTTCACAGGAGAAGTTGGTGGCAATGCTATCTGGTTACTTCAATGGAATCACTGAGCATTCCATGAAAAATTATGTCTACTAGAGTAGCCATCTTGACATTGGGATCACATTCATTTGAACTTCTCCCCCCCCCCATCTTTCCTTCTTTTTTTTTGAGAAAAGATTGCAATCACTTGTACCCAGAATTCACACTAAAGAATGAGTGTCTGCTATACGTACGTACGTATGGACATCAAGTGCCCTCTTGTATTGGCATTTGATTGGTTATTATTTTGTAGAGATCTTTACCAAGTTAGTTACTTAATGGCTGTCTGAGGTAAGTAGTGTGTAGTTATTGGCACAGGATGGTTGCAGTACCAGCACTGAGTGGTAGTGATGAAGGATCACTCTAGTATTGGTGAAATCTAGCTTGACTTTGTAATTACTAGCTTATTTTACTTCTTCTGTTAGCTTCAAAGCTAATGGATATTCTCTTACGTTTCATAGTGCAACAGTATTCAAAAGGGTTGTAGTTTTAAATTGCTGATACTTGTTAGGAAATTTGATCCAGTGGCACGCCCCCCTTTTTGTTGATTACCACATGGGTATATTGCTCTACCGGTTTGTTTGCCCTTTGGGTGTGTGAACATGTGCTCTGGTACGGAATGACTTCACTATTTGTTTGTGGACTTGCCCACTGTTTTGTTGTTGTGGCTGTTACCGTTTGCAATTATTATACGCCTACGTATAATAACAACAACCTGAACCCAGTGAGCAGTAATGGTGGATAAACAAGCAGGTGTTGTATTGTTTGGTGAGGCATTTGTGTGTAAACTCCCACTTGTTGTTAAAATTGCATTTTTTTTTTTTTTGCAGCTTGTTGAGGTGGGGTGGTTTTTTTTTAATCTTGTTTGCAGAAGTTGCACACATGGAAGTGTGGCATTGTCAGTGATCTAATTAATAGCATGTTTGCTAATGGGTGATGCCTGCCTGTAGCTGGTTTGGGTGGGTGGGTGGAGATGTTCAGAAGCGGATTTAGCAGGATGGGGACATTAGTAGTCTTTGGACATAAAATGTGGGGAATTTTTTTACCTCCTGTTCTGGGAAAACCCCTTCGTGTTCAACTTGCACCCAATTCAGTCTAGTAGATTTCAGTGCTACTTCATGAAACTTCAGTTTGTGTCATTTACACACTGTTTTCTTGTTTTAGTTTTTTTTTTTGTTGACTCGTGTGTTTTGTTTGTACTAATATACATGTACTATACTAATTCACTGCGTTAATTATCTAGTCTTTGGTAATTCCCCTGTCTGTCCACCATATTGTAACTATTAGTCCACAGTAGAGCCTATGTGAGATAGAACTAGCTGATTGAAAAACCTGTTAAGACTCTTGGTAGTTATAATGAATCATACCTCTCTTTAATAATGAATTTAGAAAGAAATTCAAGTTAAGCATAATTACAGATTGTTATTCCTAACTATCCCATTGTTTGTGACTATTTGTAGAATTAATTGAGTATTCGTGTGTGCATAAACATACACATTTCCTGCATGCGTACTATGATGTAATGTGCTAACCTGGTACGTAGCTCCATGAGTAAATTTTACTCATCAATTTCAGCTGTTTTTCTCCTTTATAGCTAACCGTCAAGGATCTGCAAATGTTTTTTTGAAAAATAATGTTTTGTATTCTATGGCCTTTCACATCCAAAGCAGCCGTTTCCCCTTTTGTTACGTAATACGTACTGTATTTGTCAGTAAATATCGAGAATAATAGCGGTGGAGGAAGGACGATGTTTCAGTGTGGTGGGGAGGGGGCTCCCATGGCACGTTTAAAAGATGTTCATGTGAAAAATCTCGTCTTTGTATTGTACCCTTTAAGTTGCAGGTGTTGAATATCCCTAAGGCTCCCCCCCCCCACCTTTCCTATGCCACTGAATTATATGAAATTTTTGAAGTTAAAAGGTACATGGATTAACATAGTCACTGAGAATTTTTTTTTCCCCCGTCAAACTCGCCTAAAGAGAGAAAGCTCTTGCGTCTTCAGTCAGACTGACTTGATTTGATGTGAGTACTAATTGAATCACATGGTGGTATATTCATTATGGTGTGCTGCTAATGGAATAAGCTTAGGTATTGTTTACAACTTGTTACTATAATGTTTTATTGCACTTTCTGGCTCCCACTCTATTCTGCCGTGTTCGTGCCTTCTGTGTGCACGTGCTACTAGCTTCAAGTGTGAAAGATCACATTTGTTCGTGCTGTGGTTGTAATTGCTCAGTATGAAAAGATTTGATCAATAGCAGGCATATTATATAATTGTTTGCTTATCTGGTTGCTAATCTAAATAAATAACAAAGTGACCTTTGTTGTTCATTGTCAAGTGTTAAACCAACTCACCTGAGGTCACCACGTGCTTCTGGAAGTGCCGTGTTCGCAGCTCAGATTTATGAGGTTGTTTAGATGTGCTATTATAAGCATTGTAAGCCTGTCGGTTTGTGTTTAGGGTGTGGTTCAACAACTGACAGCAGGATTGGTAAGCCGTGAGTCTCTTTGGACGAGGCGTAGAATAATTCAGCTAAACAAAGTGGTATTGTTAACTTCGATCAGCCATTTTGGTTTAATTTCTAAGTTTAGTGGAAGAATTGTTCCAAGGGGTCAGGAAGCTGTTTCTCACCATTATCTCTTGACGGAATTATATAGTTCCCCCTCGAGCTACCAGGGGAAAACCCCTATGCAAGTGTGCAGTCATTTTAATTAATGGTCTGTTCTGAATTACCTGAGCTTAGAGAAGCAATTGTAGATTAAAATTGAATTTTCTTGTGGACTGTTACTTTACTTTATTTGTACTGATTATTCTCCTTTATTGTTGTGTAAAGGAGTATTTGTGAGGGGGGGAAGGGAAGGGTTTTATATATAATATTTCCCCATAAACTGTTATCTTGGCCATTAGATTTGTGGATTACTGAGAGGCTCAGAGGCATTGGAAGAAAAAGCCAACCCATTACTCACTTAATTCAAGACTTTCCTGGTCTTATCATTTAAAGGATCTCTTTATCAAAACACTTCATTGTTGAGGCTTGAATGGTGAATGGTTTGCTCTGGAGAGAGGTACAGTGAGTGTGAAAGAGAGAGAGAGAGAGAGAGTGGGAATCACTGGCATTTGTGTTCTCTACCTGGAATGTGGCACTGTAAGATTACAGCTGCTCTGGTTATGTAAGGACAGAAGTAGTGGAGGGTCAATCACTTCTCTTGGATTGCACAGTGTACTGTAAGGACTAAAGTAATCGTGGATCCATTTCTCTCTGTTTGATACTATACTGGTATACGTCATTTATTAAACCTTGTAGTCACTACTCAGTTGGTATTGGGTTGTCAATTTTTTTCTATTTCTTTCCGTCACAAGTTTTCGAACTGACTTAACTTAAATTTTCATTTTTTACCTAACACTTCAACCTTCCCTGGATTATTTCCCTTTATCATTACTCTGCCATTTCATAATAAACCTGTAACCTCGTCCACTTCCTGTCCCCCCACCCCTTTACTCCGCCCTCCTCTAAGTGACCCCAGGGGGTGTAGCATGTTAGGAGGTCAGATGAGAAAGACGGCCATGCCAGTGGGTCCTGTCTGTTCCGTTATTTTGTTTGCAAGACGTCAGCTGGTGTATCTGCCACAGTTAGTAAAAGATGGGGAGGACTCATTGGCTGTATTGGTTAATTGCCTATTTAAACTAACCATACATTAAGTGCATAGTTGTATTAAGCTATTTAGTCTGCTGTGCTAAGGGGAAGAAAACTGTCTTTAATCTTGAGGATTTTTTTTTTTCAAACAAAGATAAATAATTTAAAATAAATTAAGAACAGACGAATATATATTTTAAAATAAGAATTTGTTTCAACCTGTATAATCTGACCCTATGAATTTAGTGCTGGACATAATATATTATTGGTGTAATCTTTATCTCTTGGGCTATTGCATTTTCGGCTATCCTGACTAAAGTCGGCGTAGTAATGTGTGAGGTGATGCTTCTACCTGGACTGAAGTATCCAGATTGGCCTTCTACATTTGCAATAGACTAGGAATCAAAATTAATAAGAATTCTTCTGCTGCCTCTGGTATTGCACTGAGCAGTAATATTAACCATTGCATTAAAGCATGTTCATTATTAGCTCATGTACGAGTTTGGTACTTCACCAAAACTGAGTACTTATGATATCATTCTTATTAAACTTCTGAGCCACTATATCTAGATATGAGGAGTTTAAAATTTTTACAATGAAGCAAAAATCAAGTGAGCAAAAAAAGAAAAAAGGAGAAAATAATTGCTCTAGTTTTGGACTTGTCACTTCACTAGTTTGAAAATATGGTGATCGAAGATACAGAACAAAGTGACAAGTCTCCATGGTTAGGCTTTTAATTCTGACTAAGCATGTAACTTAAAAGTAGTTGTTGTTTTTTTGTTGAATAACCTTTTCTATTGTGTCCAAGCATTGAATCTCAGGTACTAATAACTTCCCACCATTTTCTTGCTTTTAGCTGGATTCTCTTTGCACTAAGGTGTTAAGCTTGATTTTTTTTTTTTAAAAGAACTACAAAGTTCCAGTGTGGAATATAATTCATTTAGGCTTATTGTAATTGAAACAGTGGCAATGGTTGTATGGCTTGTTTTTGTTTTGGTCGTGTGTACCAATAAGTTTAGCGTTGTGGGAAGAGAAGGTCAGATGAGCCAAACAAAAATAAACACTAGCACATGTTTTTTCCTCTCTCCTACAGGAAGCAGGGACGACAGACTAAACTGTGGAGGAGGAGGAGGAGGGATGGGGCTTTTGATTTCATTTGCACACTCTGCCTTCTTAGCTTGCCAATGTAGTCCATTGAAATGTGAAAGAACAGACTGTGTGTAGGTGAATACGAACACTTTCACTGCATGGCTCTGTCTGTGTGCTACCTTTTGCCGTTTGGTTTCTGTCTTTATGGTTTATTGTAATTTTCATTTCAGTTCTTTCTTTTTTTTTTCATTGGCTTCTCTGGGGCCGTGGTTGGCTATCTTAACTTGGGGCCTTTTCTTACTTGGTTAGAATCACCGCTTACATTTTTTTCCTTCATGTGTGTAAAAGTTCACTGTTTAAGTCACACATAAAGAGTGGTTGTTAAGGAAGAGTCTAGCCATACTCTCCAAGTTTCATGGATTTCCTGTCCCTTAAGAACTTGGGTTTTTCCAGGATATTAGCTATTGGGTAATTCCATGGTTAGTCCACAATTAGGGTCACAATTCCTTCATAATTAGTCACTCACAGACCTTGGAGTTCTGTATGAGTGGTCTATGATTATTTGAACCTTTTTGCTGATTATAAGTTTGGCCTAATAAGTTTACCTGTTTTATCTTTTTAAGTCTCTGGGGTATAGCAATGCTATAGAATTGCATCTTCAGAATACTTCCAGTTATGCCATTTGTGTATTGCACTTACACCTGAGGGCAGCTGTAATTTGCACTTGTACAACCCATGCTCTAAATTTCAGGTGTATACTCTAGTGATGTGCTTGAGCACAAATGGCGAGAGAGCCTAAAACTACACAATTGTTATATGATTGATTTTAACTTCTAACACTCAAAGCTACTAAAAATATGGTCAGTTTTTAAATTACGTTTATAGCTACATAAAGGCATTTCAATGCCATAGTAACCCCTCCCCGCAACTGTTTGAATTGAACAAAAAAATACACATTATTTAAACGTTATCTTTGTGATATGCTTGAGCTAAGTAGTAGCTAAAACGCACAATACTTGCACACAACTGGACATTATACCTACACAAGACTTACCTTCGTGGTTCTAGTGGACAATGAGTTTTCAAGTAAATACTGTTGCGTACAGCTATAACTATGACAAAGAGCGCATTGACTCACCGCCGCCACAAACTTAAATAGAAATGGAACTCCAGTAAGTTTTTGAGTTTAAACTGTACCCGCAAAAAAATTCAAAGCGGTAAGCAATTCAATTTCTAGTATGAAACGGGTAATGATTGTTAAACAGGAGGATACTGTTTAGTGATGTTTGGTACGGGGTCGAACGCTGAGCTAACTCGAAAATACGAGAGGGTCAATGTACAAAATGACATACGTATGTCCAAACATATATATAAATAAACAAACATCCCCGATTTTCAATAGTGTTACCCCTGAGAGTGTCTCGCTTGATTCGCTCGCTCGCCAATAATCTGTGTTGTTCCCACCTATTTCACTCTCCTCCACAAAGGTTTCCTGTGCTGGTGTTACTTGACTGTTATAAGGTGCAAGTGAAGCCCTTTATCTCACCCACATTTCCATGTTTGGTTTGTGGCTGGTCTGCCCTCTGTACCTTATATGCTGTAGTTTTCACTGACCTTTTGGGTTGGACTGCCTCCATGTCAGAGCTAAACACTTGTTTGTTGGTTTTAATTGTATTGTTTCTATATGTTACTACTTAATACTTCATCCCACTTGCACTACGTATACTTTATATTATACGTTTTGATGCTTCTGGTTGTACCTGGTGTGATTTTAACATGGCCATCTTTAAGTTCATTTTCTCTTCAAAATACCAGCGTTAAAAAAAAAAATTTAAATAATAGTTTGCATTTACAATTATTTAAGTTTCATACTAGTTTAGTGTGTGGTTATTACATCCTTTTTGAATAAAGGTTAAAAAAACCATATTAAAAAGGACAATTCTTTGCTATGTGAGGTGAAGATTGTTAGTTTTACAATATTATACTTATTTATCTCAATGGACAAGTGTAAGCAGGTATGTACATTTGCTGTTCATTCTTATAAGGTGCACTTTTAGGTCTTTCATACAAAATGTTTAGCTGGACACACATGCATTGCCAGGCGAGAGCTTATGAAGTATGTATGTATGTGTGTGTGTGTGTGTGTGTGTGTGTGTAAGGTAAGGGTTTAGATGTTTGTAGTATGACAAGGAGAGATAAAATAATGCCTTGGGCCAGCTATACTCAAATATTTTTGGTGTCCTTTGCTTTGTTTTTGGCTTCTATTGATTCTCAGTGAAGAGAAGCTCTGTATGAGCACGCGTTATTCACATGAGCATGCAAACAATGATAGTTATGTGTCAGGATTTTCAATTTTTATCTTTTGTCAGTGATTTAAACAAAACACTGTGTTTACAAGTCACCCCTTAACCAGCAAAAAAAAAAAAAAAAAAAAAAAGATTGAGAGAGAGAAACTAGACAGCAACATTTAAACAAGAAAATATTTAAATAATGTTTCTCTTAATTGGAAGGGAATAAAGATTACCTTATTAAGGATGTTGATAGTAATGGTGACTGAGAGGAGCTGGTAAATAGTCCTTGCAATGGATGACAATTAGTTTGGATTGTTTCCGAAGACTTGGTCGGAGTGATTGACCAGTAGTGTGAGTGAGTGGTGTGGGTGGATGGTGTGGGTGGATGGTGTGAGTGGGTGGTGTGGATGGTGTGGTTTATTCAATGCACTCCTTATTTATTATTTACCCCGAGTAGAGAGATCCTTGTGAATGTGGTTCCAAGGGCTTGCTTGGATGTGGCTCGTTCTGCTGCTGGTGAAATTAACGGACTAAAATTTGCGTAGTACAAGATCTACTTATTTACACTCAGCAGAGGAGACTTATTTAGACGATGACTGCCAGTGAGTTGCAATTGAAAAACCATTTCGAATTCTCAAGTTCAGCATTTACAGTTTATGTTCAAGTCGTCTCTGAGTAAAAGAAGAACAGACATTGATAAAGAAAGATAATCATTTCTTCAAGAAGACATTTTGCCATGCGAGTGCTTCATGTTTCAGCTGGTGTTTTTACTTCTTTAAATACATGTTTATCGTTTGGTAAAAGCGGACAATAGATTGGTATAATTTGGGCATTTTCGCTATTTTGTACCGCACGTACATGAACTGTACTAGCTATGTAGCGTGTGTGTGTGTGTGTTTGAATGTAAGTCTGTGACTGCGTGTGTGCATTGCCAAGGAATTGGATGGGCAGAGATTGTTTACTGTGTAGTACAGTTAGCCAGTTTCTTAACTCCAGTATATGCAGTTATTATTAACATTTTGTTATGTTCACATATTGGTACAAATACATATTCATAGCACTTGACAATTGATTAGGCCATTTATTTTTGGGTATGAAGCTGGCCCCAGTGCAGCTGCCCCCCCCCCCCCCCCCCAAACAACCCTCCCTGAGGTGTATTACCTGTGCTTGTATATTTCTATATAGCATACATGTATATGTCAATGAATGTGGTAAAGGGTAGGAGGTCGGCCTCCTGGACTTGTCCCTGGTTCAAGTGAGTGGCAGTGAGTAGTATATAGCATTTCTCTGCACTGTACATATTTTTGATAATGCTCATTACAGGAAGTTAATCTAGGAGTGACAAAAAAACTAACTTTTTTCAGATTTAAGGAGGGACAATGAGAGTAAAATACGTTGTATATAAGAGTCCCTTGCAGTGCTATGCTGATTTCATGTTGGTAAGCCAAAGTGCTAGAACTAAAAGGTAGGGGGGATGAAGACTTTTCTATGGGGGGAAATGTATCCCTTTTTACCCCCCTCCCCTGCACCCCCCCCCCCCCCCCCCCTCCCCCTCATACCATTAACACAGTCCTGCCACATGTCAGCATTCTGTCCCAACACCATCTGGCTTGCCATGCTACTTAAATGTCATCTTCCATTTTCACAATTCGCCATATCTCTACGTACTTTCGAGTCACCACATCACGCTCCTTCCTTTCTGCCACCCACGAGGGTTGCTTTTAAAGGTAGCAATGTAATCCTTTTCCTACGGAATAACAGAATGAACTCTTTATTTTTGTTTATTTTTGTGTGTTTTCTCTTGCGCACTGTATTCGTTGGTGCAAGCCAGCCCATAATGCAGCTGAAACCGCATGTTCCGTTTGTAACAGACACTTTTCCTTGTGCAGTACATGTTACATACATGTGTCAGTTGCAGTTGATATATGCATTAAAAAAAATGGAAGCGCCTGTGTTGCGAACGGTTGCCATGGTGCTAAAATTTTGAGTGCAAAGGTCAAACCAACTTGAATGTTATTGCTGGGCAGCCCACAATTTGTTTTCCAACGTGTGCACACCATGTGAACGTACAAGTGTAATGTGGTCTTTGGTTCAGGCACCGGTATAAACATACGATTATTATACGCTGCAATTGCTGCTGACTCGGCAATTATCTCAATGGCATGATATTTGAACACATGCACGCGCACACGTGTGTGTTTACTCGTGCATGCTGTTTGGCCATATTAGGATTTCCTGGCTTGGATAATGGTGGTAGCAAGAAATTGATGATTGTGCTGAGCTGGGTAAAGTTCCTGCTTGTCAGTGGCCATGGTGGTGAAGGCCGGGAATAAGAGGAGGGGAAGGTGTAGTGGTGTTGTGTAAATCCACTAGTAATGATGGATCGCCCTTTGTAGCTGGGTGGGTTGTAAGGCCAGCTGTGTGCAGAGATAGCTCAGTTAAACTTAACTAAAACTATCTTTAAAGAAAATGGAGTAGAGCTGAGAATGAACAGAGATTGAAATGATGCAAAGTTCTAGTTTAAATAGTGGGATGAAGAAAGGTGAGCATGAGTGGAAAATATACATTTATGGTTAAAAAAAAAAAGTGTTTGCATGAACATGGGTATAACTTCCACAAATTAAATTAATGATACGCAATTGAAGGAGGGTAGGGATAACTGAGGATGGGTCCATGTGTATTTAGCTGCAGGGTATATAGGACTGGGAGGGCAGAGGTGGTGTAGAGACTAATGTTAATTTAGAAGCAGGAGGGTAGGATGTGTAGCAGGAGCAGCTGATTAGCAGGTGTGGTGTGAGGAGGGAGATGTAGGTGAGAAGTGGGTACTGGTTTTAAAGTAATGTGAGGCTTGAACAAGTACTTACATGTAGTAAGGACAGAAAGATTTGGCTTTTTCCACTCCTTCTGAATTAATAGCATCCCTCCCTAAGGCTGTGAGGTATACAGGTATTAGTAATTACCAAGGTATCAAGTTCTGGGCCAGAGGTATTTTTCAAGCCTACCAAAGTTTGTGATATAGTTGAACTACTAATACCTTTACCACGGTTTTACCACCAAGGTTTTGTACTTGTAGGCCTTTTCTACTCGGTATATAGGTTACCTGCTAGCTGCTCTATAGCAGCCCTAGCTGGAAGTATTTCTATTATCTACACTAAGCAGCTGCAACTTGTAGCAGGTTGGGTAAGCTCCTCCCCTTTATGGTTAATACTTTACCAAGTGTCCCACGTGGTGGTGTAGTTGTTTCTCCTAGCTCCGGATTGGCAAAATTGTAACTCCATTCAGAGCTTCATTGAAGCCCATACTGTTCAAGAACTAGTTTTTCTTTCAGCAAACCTTTAATTATACTTGTATAATATTGTAGCGTTAAAACTTCTATATTTAGTAATACCAAGGTACTTCGAAAATACCTTATCGAGGTATTATTTAAGCAATACCTCACAGCCTTACCCCTCCCCCCTCTTTTTTTTCCTAACAGCAGTATAAGTACAAGTGTGTAAAATGTGCATTAGCTAATCTTTTATTTTGTTCCTGTAGTCATGGCGTTGTGGGAGAAGTCCATGAGGCTACAGGGTCCATTGCTGGAGCAGATGAAGTCGCTCTATGGCCCCAAGTTTCCAATTGAAGTACGCCACTACTTGGCCAACTGGCTGGAATCACAGGCCTGGTAAGGGATGTATGTGTGTGTGAGTCTGTGTGTGTGTGTGTGTGTGTGTGTGTGTGTGTGTGTGTGTGTGAGTCTGAGTCTGTGAAAGAAGGTGGTGACTTCTAGTTTCCACTTTGTACGTTTGTTGAGTTTGGTAATAGTGCATATGTTGCCATGACCATTGAGTGTGTGGGGAATGAGTTGTCATAGGAAATGAAGGGACAGAGGAAGGAGTGGGTGGATGAATGAGTGGGTAGGCGGAGTGACGTATGAGTCAGTATAGAATGATTGACCAAGGGAGAGAGAGAGAGAGAGAGAGTGGGCAAGGAGGTAAGGGGTGGGTAGCGTGCACGACTGTTTAGAAAGGCAGTAGTGGCAGATAGGCATGGGTCAGGTGAAGGCATTGCAGGGTAAGTGTTAGATTAATGAGAAACACACTTCCATGACTCTAGCTTAAATAAATGTCTTACCAGGCAAGCACACCAAGGTAGGATATCATTACAAAATATGGTCCTTGCTCCTATAATTAGTTTATTTAATTACTAGAAAAGCAATATGATATACGTATATTGAGTCAATGGAGGAGACAGTGTCAATGGCTTCCAGTGAAGTTTAAGTTACTACCAGTGAAGCCCTCTACTCTTTGATAGCTTGGGAGCCTTACTTGATATTAGACATTCCAATCAACGCCCACATGACCCCACCCACAGGCAAACATGGAGGTTAATGAACTACTGATCTAAACTGACTTGGAATACTAAACGAGGCCCAACCTTGAAGCCATCTGTCATAATCTCAGAATCAATATTATTAATAGACTAAAGATGTGTTTCAGCACTAATGGTGAGCTGGCTAGCCTAGCTACGTTTTAAATAAGTATTAAAAAAAAAGCAAACTATTCACAGCTTCACTTGAGAGTATTGAACAAGAGACACCTGTGTGTGTGTGTATATTCAAATGAACTGGGTAAGCCTTTATAAATTTTGTTCTAAAGTTTTCACTGGTCAAGATTTTGGACTAAGGCTTGCATCAGAATATAGCAAATGCTATGAAGTTAGTGTTGTTGTTGTTGTTGGTTGTTGTTGTTGTTGGTTGTTGTTGTTGTTGGTTGTTGTTGTTGTTGGTTGTTGTTGTTGACCTACTACAACTGCAAGTAACAAGGTGGGGTTTCAGCCATGCCACTTTTTGATCTCTCCTGTGTAATTAAAACCATTCTTTCTTCAACTCCCACATTCTTTGTTTTGCTACCTAGCTGTGTGTGTGTGTGTGTGTGTGTGTGTGTGTGTGTGTGTGTGTGTGTGTGTGTGTGTGTGTGTGTGTGTGTGGTCACAGGCTGTGCTGAAGTCTTGTGGTTTCAGTAGTGGAATATGTTGAGAAAAAGGTTACAGAATTCTTGGTAGAGTCTGTGTGTGGGTCCAGTCTGGGCATGCCCACTGCCCAGGCTTTCTCTTGGATATTAAAGGGCTATGGGTGATGGCTTGTTGGTAGCAGGTTGCATGAGCAGTCTGTATGATGTGGCAGAATGCTACATTACGTACATAGCTGGTGTGGAATTTATGCTGTGCATGGCTGGCCAAGGGACTTGGGTAGCAGGTTGCATGAGCAGTCTGTATGATGTGGCAGAATGCTACACTATGTACATAGCTGGTGTGGAATTTATGCTATGCATGGCTGGCCAAGGGACTTGAGACTTTTGATGTCATTTTATCTGGCACACACACACACACACACATACACGCACACATAGGGATATTCATTCATGATTACTTCATCAACCCATTCCCACTCTTTTTTTTAAAATTAAAAATTTTTTTTTTAAAGATTGTGATATTAGATAATGTGTGTAGGAAGTGCAAATGTTGGCAGTAACTGTATTAACACAAAGTGTTTAGTTGGTGCATCCTGTGATAGCCGTGGCATCAAGAGTAGAGAAGACACTATCAGGGTTTCTTTAATTTATTTACCTAGTCTTTTGTCCTTTACCTCATCGTGGTAGTCTGGCTGTACCTGCTTAAACTTCTCTCTAACTTCAGTAAGTTGGAATTTGTCTTTCTTTCTCTTTTTTTTTTTTTTTTTTTTCCCCTCTTACATTATCCATTTACAAGTATGTGTGTGTGTGTGTGCACTTCTGATAAAAATGAAGTCATAGGGAACATTTGTATAATCCAATGAAATCATCCTCTGGACTGTGTTACCATGGGGATGATATGTCATCTGCTGCCAATGGGGAGGTTTCACGCACAATTCACTTCATTTATGGTATTACCACCCAGCTTGTGTGTGTGTGTGTGTAGATGTGTGGACTGGACATGTATGTGAATATTTAATACTTGTATCAAACATAACTTAGCTCCAAAAAGATCTAAATACTACATACATGTATTTGAGATGTTGTTCATTATATTTTTTATTTATTTAATTTTTAAAAAAGTTCATCCTGTCTTCTAAATGCACTGCTAATATAGAGTCTGTGGTTCACACAAGTACTATTCATCATCACGTGCCACTGGCTAGGGGCAAGTGTTTCCTATTCTCATTAACAGATTTATAATGATATTCATGATTGATTAATTAAATACGTTTGATGCTGGGTATATCAACGCACTTCGTATTTTTATGGCGGGTTTCACGTCATATCTTTTTCTTTTTGCCACGCCCTTGTTTATCTCCCTCTCTCTCTACCTCTCTACCTGTTCTTTACCCAATACTTCAGGGCCGAGATAGATTCAGACAATCCTCAGATACAGCACGAACAGGATGCAAGGAGGCTGTACGAAGGCATGCTGCAGGCCTTGCAAGATGTGAGTGACACCTGTGGGGGGTGGAGGAGGAGGCGGGGCATTCAGATGTAATTTATAATAAACTTTTTAGTGTCTTGATAAGCAACTGATGACTTTTTGTTGTGGTTTAGTATAGGGTAAAGGGTGGTTCGTAACAATTGTTCAAGTGAGTGGTGCTAATAGTGAGCTAATAGCGAGCTGATATGAGAGAATCATAATGACTATTGTGGTGAAATATGACGATTGAGGTGTTATAAATTTAGGGAGATTAATGTTCATTTGAAGTCCAACATTGTAGATGTGAAATTACTGAGAGTCTCACGGACTCTAAGAGATGGTAAGAGGGTGTCAATGGGCGTGGGAAATGTTCGACGATAGCTTGAAAACATTTTCAAAATTTTGATTATTTGGCATCAAATCTCGGCAGTGATTGGCCAGTGGTCACACATGTTGGAATTTCTTGAAATAGATACTGTAGGCCGGAGTGGGATGGTGTATTAGTCACGGATCGCTTAGCAACACACTATTATGCCTTGGTTAATGAAGGGATTGTTATATGTTGTTGTAGTTAATGGGCAAGTGGGGCTGAGGGTTGATTTAGTGAGGCTTGGCCAGTTGCTGTGGCAACATGACATTCTGTCTCTACAGGATGTATCTTTATAGATGCTATTATTTGAGCTTTTTATCGAAAACTTTTGAAATTCCAATTAGAGCTAGTCTAGGTGAACTCTGCCACAAAATCCGCCCACTTTTCTTGTTCCACTTTAATTTGTTCATTCTATCGATAAGCTCCGCCCACTTGTCTCGTTCATTTTTCCAATTCTTCATTCTATCTTTTGTTTACTCACTTCTTATTTCACCATATACCTTACTTACCCTCCTTCCCGGCGATTCCCCCCCCCCCCCCCCCCCCCCCCCCTCCCCCTTTTCCTTTTCCCTCCATCTTCCCTTCTTTTTCTTCTTCTTCATCCTCCTGAAAGAGCCACCAGTATTGTTTTGGTGTCTCTTTGTCATGCATACTACTACTTAGCAGTGATAACTGTGTGTATGTTTAATATGTGTAATTTAATAATGTTATATTCAGTATATTTGATAGTTTGTGTTGTTTTTTTTAACCCTATTCCTTGTCTCTCTTCTTGTAGCTTATCAGTACTTATGCCACCAACTTCATTACCAAGACTCAGCTAGAGGCGCTTTACACTCACATGAGGGTAAGTCCTTAGCCCTGAGGGGAAGTTTGGAATTAGCGTATGTGTGTGTGTGTGTGTGTGTGTGTGCCATCAAATTGCTATGTTTATTATGTAGTTGTGTACTATATTTCTCTCAGTCTCAAATTGCTGTATTAATTAGAAGTTGACTTACATAACGAGGTTCATACTGACTGTATATGTGCGCGTGTGCGTGCGCTTTTGCCATGTAATTGCTTTAGCTGGAAACCTACAATGCACAGATTCAAGTGATTTAAGGTATAATGTGAAGCTCTTGGAAGTCGTGGGTGGTCATAGCTCAGTGGCTAGAGCACTTGTGGTTAACGCCAAGGGGTCCTGGGTTCGATTCCCCGGCAACAACTAAGATTTTTTTTTACACATTTTATAATTGCTTTTCTTTAGACCTCTTTGGTTCATTCAAGTGGTGTCAATTTACCCATTGTGTGTATTTATCTATTTCGACCCCCAAATTCCTGGTGACAGGGGCTATTTCATTAGTTTAAATAACGGGGAAAATACTCTAATGAGTTGTTGTTTTACTCTTGCTGTTGTCATGGTGCTCTCTTGTTACCTCCAGCTAGTAGGGGAAGATACAGAAGGTAGAGCAGAGGGTGTGCTTGTTGTTGGCCTCTCACTGCCATAGTTGCACTAACCACAGATTCAGTCTCTTGGCCTCCTAGTTTGTAGAGTTTGTAGTTTTTGTTATTTGCTTCACATGTTTTATTTTTATTTTTAGAAACTACAACTTTTCTTTTTTATTCCTTCTGAAGTGAAGCGATACAATTATTGGGGGTTTCCCCATTGTGTAATACCAGCAGCTTATGTGTGTTTGTGTTGTATGTGGATTTTGTTGCTGTTTTCAGAGAATTTGTTTTATAAACAAACGAGGGCACGAGCATATAGAGTGAAACGATCATTATGCGTATTAATGGCCCAAGTTCAATGGCAAGCCATCTTTTACCATGGCAACACAGCTTGCCTACATTCCATTGTGCACATAATTCAATCACTCTCAGGCATTCATTAGGGCTGATGAGTGTGTGTGTGTGTGTGCATGCGTGCGTGCCCGTGTAACTGAATGAGGTCATATTCCGAGTGATGTGATATACCTGGAAACACAGGCTCAATGGATCACTCCCTTAATTGTCCATTACTGGGAATAAGAAATAACACACACACACACACATACATACATGGAGACAAAAATATGTGCCAGTGCTGCAGCTACTGTGTGCTTGCCAAGCCTTCACCCCCCTCCCCGTCTTTCAGTTCATCAAGCTTCATCAAATCATGCCCGTGTAGAAAAAAGGTAGAAAGTACTGCCCATATTTAATCTCCAGCACTTTCATACAAATAATTAAAGTTCGAATACATTTTATACTTAAAAAGTTTGCCTTTTTGTTACTACTGCTTTTTTTCTTCATTTACCCTGGGGTGTTTTTTTTTGGTCTGAGAGCATAGGTGGACAAGATTCTTGTCATCGGTCTCCCAGCAACGACATGTTGTGTACATACGATACATGTGCAGACGTTCGTGCCTTGGTTAGCAGGTCAAGCAGGTCAGTTAACCTGTTCCTGGTGTACTGTACCTGTTATTATTAAGCCTAAGAGGAGTTTCTCTCTGTGATCACTTCACAGCATCATCATAATGCGAAGTACTGATACATACATAGCTGTCATGTTTAATGGCCAAATCTTCCACCAATCTTGGTACTCGGCTCATAATATAATCGTACTTACTCCTGTATCAGTAAATTATGTTACACTGTCTACTCGTTGAAACATAGTATGTTATTTAGATTTTTTTAGTTGAACTTAAACCGTTCATACATTTTCCTTAATGTTGTATCGTTTATCTTCTCTCTGTCTAACTTTCTCTCTCTCTTTCGATCCCCTTTTCTCTGAATGCAGTAACTTTTCCTATCATGTTGTAGACTTCTCCATTTAAGCAGTTCTTGTATTTCAATTGTATAATGCTGTTAAAGCGTTGAGGTAATAGTGTATGTGTGTGAATGTGTTTGTTTGTGTGCTTGTATGTGTATAATTTTCCCAATGTCTTTCTCTATTCCGTTCCAGAATGAGTATTCTCAGAATGCTATGGAATTGGTAAGGGTGGTCCAGCGCTGCCTGTTCAGGGAGGCGGAGCTTGTGGAGAAGCAAGAACAAATCAATGTATGTACTTATCCTGTAATATGGTGTGTGTGTGTGTGTGTGTGCTCCTTTAAAAGGGTCCATTACGGGTGTATTTGCTAGTAACCCAAGAGCCAGATGTTATAGCTTATTGCTGTCTGCCTTAGTCATTCAAACTCTTTTATTAGGATGTTTGTATCTTTCCTGTTCGTAGTATAGCATAGCTACATATTGTAATTTAACAGTGTTTATTTTGGCGGCCATTTTTTTCCTCCAGCTGTTCATATTGTACCTTATTTGTGTGATTGTGTGAACAGGCTCCCTCTCCTTTGGCTCCTCCTCCCACTTCTAGTCTCTCTCAAATTCAACACCTAGTCACTTCTCTCAGCTCCAAGACTGACGTAAGTCTAGCAGTGGGTTCGTTCGTGTGGTGGGTTATACCCTGGGGGGGGGGGGGGGGGGGGGCTTCGTTCTACCGTGAACCTTATTAGAAGTGTGAATCATTCATTCTTACTCCTACCGCCAGGATTAATTTTATTTTTCATCTCAGAATTTTGCAAGAAGGATGAATGTATGTTGTATGCAATACAACAAACTTTGTTTGTCAGCTTGGCTCCCATTGTGATTTACGTTTTACTGGTGGGTAAGTGTAGCAAAGCAAGACATGATCAGGGATGTACCAATCTGAGGCAATGGCACCACAGTGTATTATATTTAACTTTATATAAGAACACATGTGTGGTATACACATTTGTAACACATGGTAAGAGGTAGGAAATGAGAAACATGTGTGCAGTTTAAAGACAGGGCTAGATTATTTGTTGGAAGTCATTCGTGTGGTATTTTATTCTGTCTGGTTGTTTCACTAATTCCCTTCTTTCTATTATTATGTTTTCTTTACATACAGACTCTAGAAATCAAGTTTCGACACCTCTCCGCCAAGTTGGAGAACTTCATGCTCCAGTATCAAGAAGCATACCAGATCGAAAGTAAGTCGCTCAATGGTATCTACATATACTAGGTGCAGAGTTTGGGGTGGAGTTTGAGTAAGGAGACTGAGTATACTGATTCTGAAGATGGTTTCGAATATGCCGGGAATGATATAATATGGTGATCTTTATTTAGTAACCACGTATTGGTCATTAGTGATTAAAGGTCCGTCCATCCGTACGTACATACGTAGGTATCTATGTACCAATGCCCGAGTTGTTTGGTGGATTGATGCTGCCTGTCACTTTAGTTGGAGAAGGTTTAAGCGAGCAAACATTTCTAGGAGTTACAGGCTAGATAGATGGAGTTTTGTTTCAGTGTTTGTGCAACGTGGTGCGAGGATGTTTGTGTTTGGTACTCGTGTTTCATTCCTCTGTTTCTTTTGTCTTCCTGCTGGTGCCAACCTCCGGAAGCGTTAGTCCTTTTGTTTGTTTTGGTAGTTTACCTCGATGAAAGTTTTCTTGATCTCTTTGACATGCTCTAGCTTTTGGATTAATGCTGAACTGGATTCATAATACTTGGATTTGAGGAGTAAACTATTGTTTTTTGTGACTGTTGTTTTTAACCGTTGTTTTTGTTTTTGTTTTTGTGGTTGTTGTGTTAGTGTGTTTGAGCTAGACATCTGGAACCATAGGATACATGATAGATTATCCTTATAAGGTGAACAGGTTCGAGGGGGAAATCCCTTTGAGGGGAAAAATTCCTTTGAGGGGGAAATCCCTTGTCCTAGTTTATGAGTGTGTGTGGGCGCCAGTCCACTGTATAACTTGGTGGGTGGGGCAGGTATATATTCAAGGAAGAAAGGTTACAGTTACCAAATTTCCTGTCTTTTTATGTAAGTGAAGCTCATACTGTCACTTGAACTTCTATTAGAGTAATTTGCTGTGATCTACCCTTTTCCTTCGGGCAAATGTCTAAACAGGTGGGTGTGGCTTTGAATGAATTGGCAAAATAATGTGATTAGGGACTGACCTTGAGGACGATTTTTGAATGAAATATTTGGTCATAACTATTTTACTATCAGAGACAACTTGTAATTATCTGACAATTATTATTATCATTATTATTATTATTATTATTATTATTATTATTATTATTATTACCATTATTATTACTATTGTTATCACCATCATTATTATTATCATTATTATTTATTATTATTATTATTATCATTATTATTGTTATTATTATTGTTATTATGCTCCATTGTACAGATGCTTTCCAGCAAGGGAATCGCATACCTCCGGAGCAAGTCGGTAAGTATCGTCAGAGGAAGCAGATGTTGGATCAGGCACTCAAGCAGGACGCAGAGGACATGAAGAAGTTGTGTGAAGTGAGTGATGGAAGTTTGTGGTAGTAGGTAAGGGGTGGTAGTGGGTAAGGGGTGTAGTGGGTAAGGGGTGGTTAACGACTAGCTGGAATGGGAGTGCCCATAGCTAAATTACATATGGACCAATTATATTTACAGCTGTTGCAAAAACAGATTAAATGATTAATGAAATATTTTACAATAATCCAGACAGACCTAGTGTAAGGTAATTTAACTGGACTATAGTATGTCCAAGTTGAGTTCGCCAGAAAAAAAACTTGAATACTTTTTTAAAGGAAGCAGCTACGTATCCGGGTTTGCACCATTGGAAAGCTCGCACCGAAGCGGTTAAAAATATTTCCTCAGTATACTCCAAAACCGGAAAGAAAGTGCTATTCCAAAACTCAATACAAAAATCTATGAGAATGAAAAAACCACAGGTTTCCCGCTCAAAACACGCCCGCTTTTAGTCACGTGGTAAGGCTCAATAGATCACGCGGACTGTCTTCATTAAGAATTTTGTAAACAATGAGCGGCTTCTTCTCGGATTGCTGCGTTTCTAGCTTTGTATCACGATTAGCTTAGGTTGCCTAGTGTGGAAACAGGATAGGCGGAGTGTCCTGTTGTCGCAGAGGGTACAGGACCACCTGATAGGATGTTGGTAAGATTATTTTGTCTACCTGTTCAATAACAAATGCCGTATAGCCAATACATTTCAGAGAGATATAGCTATCATTTAGCTAGCAACTTGTGATTCAGCCACACTTAAGCTTTTTGCCGTTAAATTGTGTGCTTGTCAAGGCTGTGTTTATGCCATTTCCTTTTCTTCACTACTAGATGCCGTTTATTGTAAGGATTAGGACTAACTCAGGCTGCACTCCACCTTCAACTCGGATCACAACTATATTTTGTATAATATGTGTACTACTTAAATCTATCATCTCATCAATTTTCACATTATATATTATAAAAGAAATGAAACAATTGATAATTTTATTTAACAAGAAAGTCTAGTAACTTTAGCTACAAGTTAACAGTGCTGTACTGCAGAGTCCTGTGAATGTCAGAATATTTCTTGAGACACAGTAGGTAGAATTGACTGCTTTTAATCCTGTCTCTTTAGAAGAACGCCCCACCAGTTTGCGTTTTCCATCTGCTGTTCATTATCTGCGCATAATAAACATAATTGAAAACCGACGAGATGAGCTGTACAGCTCCCGAAAACTCCATAAACTTCACTAAATATCTTTCTTACAATAGTTACAGAATTAATGCGTAACTGCCCCTTTTTCACGTGTAACGTCGACGTTTGCGCGCTTAATTGACTTGGATTCACATGACTAAATTGCTTCCGGTTAAGTACTAAATGCATTCCACATTTACCGCACTTGCGGTCGTGCCAACTCAACTTGGACGGAGTATAGCGAGATCAAAAAGAATTCCACTGAAAGGTGCTTACATGCATGATTTGAAGGATGTAATCTGTAATAACAACACTTACTACTACTACTATTACTACAACTATTACTACTACTATTGCTACTACTATTACTATTATTATTACTACTACTGCTATTACTACTACTACTATTACTGTTATTACTACTATTACTATTACTACTAGTCTCCTGTGTCCTTCTGAAGCTATCCTGCTTGCTCTGATACAAATATTTTTTTGGGAGTTTAGTTAGAAGAAAACTTTTGGGACAAGTTTTCTATTTTCAGTGGATCTGACTTTGTTATTGTACCAATCTCTTACGCCATAATACACACTTTTATGTACATGTGCTATACCTGTGTTTCCCCCGGTTGCCTAGGAGATGAACCAGAGATTCCAGGATGCATTGACCAGCATTCAATCGTGTCAGAACCTGCTCGTCAACACGGAGCTGGCCAACTGGAAACAGTCGCAGCGTATGTTCAACTGGGAGGACGACCGTGGGAAGGTGGAGCTTAACAGCATGCAGCAGTGGTTCGAAGCTCTGGCGGAGGTGCTGTGGAGGTGCCGGCAGATTTCTAAACAGGTGGGTGTGGCTTTAAACAGGTGGGTGTGGCTTTGAATGAATTGGCAAAATCGCATGATTGGAGACTGGTCTTGAGGGCGTTATTTAATTGAAATATTTCTTGGTTGTAAAGATATTTCACTCTGACAATTATAGTCCATTGCTTGTGCCTCATGTATTGCCTAGTGACCATCCTGCTAAGAGCCTCAGTGATTGAGGCTTGTGTTTGTTTGTTTTTGTTGCCGTTCTTGTTTATTGTTTGTGTTTTAGTTTGATCTGTTGAAGACGCGTGTGCCTCAGGGCATTGTTGTGGTGGACCCCAACGTATCCTACCCTCAGATACTTACTAAGCTCCTGGTCGCTCTTATTCAAGCGTGAGTTATCATTTAAAGACTCTAGCTATAGTAGGTAGGTAAGGTGAGGCAATTATAGGTAAGGTAATTATAGGTAAGGTAATTATAGGTAAGGTAATTATAGGTAAGGTAATTATAGGTAAGGTAATTATAGGTAAGGTGAGGCAATTATAGGTAAGGTGAGGCAACTATAGGTGAGACAACTATAGGTGAGACAACTATAGGTAAGGTGCGCCAATTGTGGGTAAGGCACGCCAATTGTGGGTAAGGCACGCCAATTGTGGGTAAGGCACGCCAATTGTGGGTAAGGCACGCCAATTGTGGGTAAGGCACGCCAATTGTGGGTAAGGCACGCCAATTGTGGGTAAGGCACGGCAATGGCTTGGAGATATGCCCAGTTAACAATGCAGAAGTATTTATTTTTTACACTTAGCCTTTTAGTCGATACAGATAGCTTCACCATAGTAATTAGGACTATGGCAGTTAATTATGGTGTTATTAATGGTGTCTGAGTAGCTTCTGGACAGTGAAGTTTTGAGTGGTCTTCTAGTGCCGTGATCTAATCTAATCTACTGGTGATCCTTGTCATCAGTGTGATGACTTTTTCCTTATGTTCCTGAGCAGTAAATAATTAAATCATGAGAAGTGCAGCTGTGCAGGGCACCATATATATATATATATATATATTGTTATTGTTGTTTACTATTTTTATTCGGAAATTTTTTGGCTACTTTCAAAGATGCTGAAACTCTTAGTTCCTCAATGTCACAATTCATACGACTATTATTGAAAATGAATAATGGAGTGTGAAGTAGTTGGTTTATTTCTTACCAATGAGGTGATTTGATATCATTTTTGAGGAAATCGACACTTTATTTTTTACTGTTTGCATTCAATACTTTCAGTTGTACATACTAGCAGTAGGAATAGCTTTTTGAAGTCGACTGTATACTCTGCTGTCTATTTACTGCCTCTCTTTCTTCCTTCCTTACTTCTGCTGCAGGAGTTTCGTTATGGAGAAACAACCACCTCAGGTGATCAAGACTGCAAACAGATTTTCTGCAGCAGTGAGGTAAAGAGTCGTCTTTTTTTTTTTTTTTTTTTTCTTTCCTTTCTTTTTTTCTTTTTTCCCCTCTTCCCCCACCCCCCCACCCCCCCTCATCAGATATCCCCATCCCTACCCTCCTCCCCTACCCTCCTCCCACCCCCACTTTGTGGCACTTATTGTGTTGCTGACCTTTTTGTACTTTCTCTGTAGATTACTGGTGGGTAGCAAGTTGCAAATTCATCTCAGTGTGCCCGAAGTAGTGGTTACTATAATCAAGTGAGTTTGTTGTGATATTTCTGGCTGACTGGTAAGGTGTGGCCAGAGTTTTCCTAAGGGTTGGGTGGGAAATCGGGGCACAGCTGAGGGGGGTAAAGGGATTGCTGGAGTGTGAGTTAATGTATGTTTGTATGTGTGTTTGTTTTAGTGACAAACAAGCTAAGTCCGTCCTAGTGGATTATTCGAAACAGTAAGTAAAAACTATAATTTTAACTAATAGCACTAAATGTTTGTCAGAATATCACTTACTCACAGAGGTTTTTACACTTTGTGCAGCTGTTCTATTTCTGATTGCTGTTGTTGCTTGCTGTTGTTGTTGTGTTTTTTTTTTAATTGTGTTGTTATTATGTTATTTCCGTATCGATTATTGATACTATTTGAACATATTATGTGTCTTCATTTATCTCTGGTTCTACTTCTGATGTGAACTATGTGATGCCCTAAAGGTAAAGGGACACTAAATTTATTTATTGAATTGTATTGTGACTGGTAAAGGGGAAGTGAGGTTACAAGTATGGCCAGATCAGTTGTGAGGACAGAAAGGGCGTGGTCGACTATGTTCATGTATGACTAATGCTACACCTTGTACTGTAGTCTGTTTATGTCAGCTGTTGTGAGTGTCATGTGACCGTCATGTGACCAATGATGTAACTTTAGGGTGTTCTGGAGACCACATGCTCAACATTGTTTACCCAAGTCCTGGCTTTGTGCAGCTGGTCTATTTCTGATTGTTGTTGTTGTTGTTGTTGTTGTATTGCTGTTATGTTGTTTCATTTCGTTGTCTTGTGTGACTTGGACCAGCTGTTGCCATGGAAATGGGTTAAGCTATGTTGAGATGAGGATATGTCAATGCAGCACAGCTGAGGTCACAAAAATCAGTTGGTAAAGGGTGGTCAATAGGGGTGTGTGAGAAGTAGTTGATATCTTTGACTTATGAATAGGATTTAAATTAAACTGTATAGTAATAATGGTCCAGTCTGTTGAACCCCTGAAGAGTCCCTTTTAATATAGAATAAGTAAAGGGTTTTTTTATGTTTAAATCTTAATGTAATTTTGGAGCTTACGACAATCTTTACAGAAATTGGTTTTTTACCTAACGCTAATGAATATAAGTTTTGTATTTGCTCTTAATTAAGGTACATTATCTCGTGACAATAAAACAAATTTTCACTTCACAGTTTCTTTCTCAGCCTTCTTTACTCATTAGATGCATTCTCTCTAGCCTGTGGAAGAGAGAGAATACATCAAACCTATAACTTTGTTAGTTTAAGTGGTCAATAGTTCCAGAGTGGGTGTGGCCTATTTCATAGACACGTATGGTAGTAATCAAGACATTAGAGTGACCTATGATGTAATGGTTTGGGTGCTCTGGCCTAAATACTCCACACACTGTAGCTCCATCCTGCCTCTATGGCTTTTATTCTTATTATAGTTATATCTTCTTATTATTATCTGTGCTATAGCAGTGGGTGGGACTATGTATGTGGAGATGAGGATATTACAAGTGCAGCACAGCTGAGGTCACAGAGTAGTTTGTTAGTGCCCTGCCCACACAGTGGCGCTTGATGTACTGCAAAGTAAGAATGCAGGAGCACAAGTTATCTTGCTCAGTTATCATTCTCTACCATTGGTTAAGGTTACATAAGTTTCCCTCTCCTAATCTCTTTTTTCTGAACTATCTCAGGTTTTCTTATCCCCCACCTTTCCTTTCTTCAGCTCTTTTCTTCAGACACAACTCCAACTAAAATTTGTAGTTTGTTAAAAAAAATAAATTTATCTTCACTCTATGGGATCACAACCAGCACAGCATTTAACTCAAACCTGGAGACCCTGTACCTCACAAAGATATACCTCATTTTCAGAGAAAACTTTATTTGTGTCGCTCGCTCCATAGTAGAGCTGCAATTGGACGCCACAACAGACAAATAGTCCAGCAAACCCTAGCAAACCCGCTGTGCTTGTTAAGAAATTTTAATGTCTACAGTATATAGAGTATATAAATTGTCAGCCTGATTTTTTATTTTTTATATTTACTTTGTATGTTTGTGTTACACTGGTTGTATTGCGAGTCCAGCTAGTTTGATCTTGTCGTTGGATTTGTATCTCGGCAATTTATATATAATACCAACAAGTGTTCGACTAAACCTGTATACGGTAAAGGGTAGACATGGGCGCTGAATGATTAGGCGAAATCTTGGTTGGAAACATTACTACTTGTTGTCAATTGTGCCAGAGTGGGTGTGGCCTATTTCATAGACACGTATGGTAGTAATCAAGACATTAGAGTGACCTATGATGTAATGGTTTGGGTGCTCTGGCCTAAATACTCCACACACTGTAGCTCCATCCTGCCTCTATGGCTTTTATTCTTATTATAGTTATATCTTCTTATTATTATCTGTGCCATAGCAGTGGGTGGGACTATGTATGTGGAGATGAGGATATTCCAAGTGCAGCACAGCTGAGGTCACAACTTAGTCTATTTCATCTTGTTGATTTATACACATGGTATTAGGTTCTGTGGTGGAGTGAGAGGTGAAGTTCTTTTTAGTGATAAGACAAGTGTCTTATTTGATACAGGAGAATATCACGAGTCTGTTGGTTTAGTATTTACATGAGTGCTGCAGGCACAAGCGTAAATACGGCCAATCAGACGAGTGATATTCTGCGGTATCCAATGAATAATGAATTTAGGTGAGAAAGTGTTAATCTAATAATGAATTTATTGTGTACTTCTCATGTGTGAATAGCAGCAACTGTTTCTTGTGCAGTAAATACTTCCATAACCTGGGGGGGCGTGAGAACCTGGGGGGACGTGAGAACCTGGGGGGACGTGATAACCTGGGGGGACGTGAGAACTTGGGGGGACGTGATAACCTGGGGGGACGTGAGAACCTGGGGGGACGTGATAACCTGGGGGGACGTGAGAACTTGGGGGGACGTGATAACCTGGGGGGACGTGATAACCTGGGGGGACGTGAGAACTTGGGGGACGTGATAACTTGGGGGGACCGTGATAACCTAACCTGGGGGACGAGAACCTGGGGGGACTTGTAACCTGGGGGGCGTGATAACCTGGGGGGGACGTGATAACCTGGGGACGTGAGAACTTGGGGGGACGTGATAACCTGGGGGGACGTGAGAACCTGGGGGGACGTGATAACCTGGGGGGACGTGAGAACTTGGGGGGACGTGATAACCTGGGGGGACGTGAGAACCTGGGGGGACGTGATAACCTGGGGGGACGTGAGAACTTGGGGGGACGTGATAACCTGGGGGGACGTGATAACCTGGGGGGACGTGAGAACCCAATGTGATGACTATGAACACGAGTGGTATGGGGAAATATTGCCTTAAGTCACATCCTGTTTACTTGCCTTAAGTCACATCCTGTTTACTTGCATTTCCTATGTGGCAACAGGTACTAGGCCCTGTTCGGTCATAATGTTTAATATGTGTGTGTGTTTGTGTGTATAAGGGTGTCTGTACTACCTACCTACAATAAAAGCATGTTTTCTTTTTTCTTTCTTTTTTTAAATTTTTACTGTGTATGATAATCCCTCATGTGACCGGTGATGAACACTCCGGGTTCTCTGGCCTGTATACTCGACTCTATTTTATGTGGACTCTATGGCAACAGCTGATCTATCTAGCTTTGTGCTTTATTTTTTTCTTTGTTTTTTTTTCATTTTTCTTCTTTTCTTTTTTTTTTGTGAACAGCTGCTGTCATAGTAGCCAGTAAAATTTGTCGAGGTGAGGATAATTAGCGCTGTCAGAGGTCACCTTTTTTTAAATTGTTTGAATATCTTAAGAGTTTCATGAAACTGTGTGTTACCAAACTTTCACTCTTGGTCAGGGATGATAAGTCTATCTTCTTACTTGTTCATGTGTTTGTTTGTTGTGTTGTATGGCTTCAACGAACGGTCCCCTACCACAGTCCAGTAGGCATGGTCTGATCTAAGCCACACCCAGAAATCTAAGGAAGTGACTCCCACTCCCTAGGCATGCAGATGTGCCCAGGGATTTCTCACTTCCTGACATGTGCATCCATGCGTGGCTATGACAACAAGCATGCCAACATTAGAACAAGAATGAAGACTATAGGGCGAATCTGAGACCAAGGAAATAAATCTAGTGGCTAATGCCCGTCTCTCTCTCTCTTTATTTATTTATTTTTATTTTTTTAATTTTAATTTTTTTTTAATTTTATTTATTTATTTATTTATTTTGTTCCCTTTGGAAGGATGGGGGTGGAGGTTAGTTTGAAAGATATATTTAATAAATGTGAGATAATGAGTTATCTGAGCCCCAACTTTTATTAAAATGTTTTTTGTGTATATGATCGTGCAATTTGGTGGAATATTTTGAGTTGATATAGTAGACATTGGCATGACTACTTCAGTGCTATACCTAGATATGTACCTCAAGTCTACAGTAGGCTGGCTAGAGGAAGATGTGAGTGGGCGGGTACAGTGAGGCAGTTTTATATGGTCAATGATTAATGCAATGTGTTCTTGAACTGGTGGTCTCACCTGTTGACTTCTTCACACTCTGTTACCGTGGCGACAATGGCTGGAAAGCGAGAGGTCAACACTATTAGTGGGTGTGTTGATTTTTTATTTCCAGAAGACAGCAGTTAATGGGAACTTCCTCAGACACTGTGTCTTCAGCCGTAGACAAGCTGAAGATGGGTGGGCAGTTCCGACATGCGATACTGGGTGTGTCTCATGGTGGGCTTTTACTGGAATGACAAGCACTAAATTTATGAGACCATTTTTGATAATCCATAGCACATGGTAGATAAACCTGAGCAGCTTAGGAAGAGCTTGTGGTTATAGGTGAAGTGTTTTTCAAACGTAACTTGCGCCGGCTGATAGAAAATATCAACATCTTGTGATAGTCTCGTAGGGCCAGACCCTTTACCATACTGCTCTCTCCCTGTGAGAAGTAGGGAAGGGAAGGAGGATCAGGCTTGTGATACTTGTTGTTGTGTTGTTGTTGTTTATCTTGTGGCTGTACTGTGGTAAGCCCCACTCAATTCGGGGAGTAATGCTCTTATTGTCAATTGATTACCGACAGTAGTGCTCACCTGACTTGGTTGCTTCTCGTTTGAACAGAGTCCCATCCTCACGGCTCTGTTAATATGCTGCAACCTACAGCATAACTTACTAGAATAGTTCTAAATAACGTCTTTCGTCTCTTCTAGACAGGAGACTAGAACTTCCTGGACATTTTTGTACACCTGAAAGTGAAATGGAATGGAAGTGGTTAACTTGTATCATTAATTGTTCATGTTTCCTGTTGTTGCTATTGACAACTGATTGTATTGGTGTAATCTATTTATCAGCTTTATTTCTTGCCAAGTCACAAATACATGTAATTACATGTAATTAGCAATACATTCGGTTTCAGTTGTTGTTGTTTTTGTTTGATTTTGTCCCTTTGGTAGTTTGGAGAGAACCAAACTATCACAGCAACTTCAAAGTGTTAAGTTGTCTTTTTCCTTCTCTTATCCCTTCATATAATGGCTATGTGATGCCACACCCCCATTGGTCAACTTTGTAAGTCCAGTTTCCCCTCTCTCTCTCTTCTATGTAGAGTCCCCAACAACTTTGCCTCAGGTGAGATCCTCAACAACCAGAAGTCCATGGAGTACAACTCTCAGAATGGCATCCTGTCTGCCTCCTTCAACTTCATGCAGCTACGCCGGATCAAGAGGAACTCGGACAAGAAAGCCAGTGAGGTACACCAGCAGGGATGCAGTAGTAGTAGTAGTAGTAGTAGTAGTAGTAGTAGTAATATTAGTAGTAGTAGTAGTAGTAATATTAGTGAGTAGTGATAGTGGTAATAATAATAGTTGTAGTAGTAGTAATAATAGTAGTAGTAATAATTGTAGTAGTTGTTGTTCGAGACGTTTGATGATTGAGGATTATCAGTTTGGAATGACCGACATTAGTCAGGTCAGAGGAGATAGATGTATGATGGAGTGTTTGAGTAGGATGTAGTTAAAGTGGAGCTAGTATACTCATATTCACAGGTATATGTTAACTTACACCAATTGGGTCAGGTGTTGCCATGTGCTGACCCAATGGCTGAGATATGATATGCACACATTTTTTTTTCTATCTCAAGTTGTCAATGCTAGCATTAGCAAAGTAGTTATAATACTACTAGCAAGTACCCCGCCACACAGTAGTGCTTGACATATTGCACAGTAAGAATGCAGTAGCATAAGTTACTTTTATTCATTGGCTATCATTCTCTGCAGTTGGTTAAGGTTACAATCAGTTTCACTCTCCTGCTCTATTTATACCTGAACTATCTCATTTTTGTATCCCCCCACCTTTCTTTTTTTCTTTTTCTTTTTTTTCCTTTTTTTCCAGCTCTTCCTTCTTGAATCAAGGAGTCCTTTCTCCTCCTTTATCTACCTCTCCTGCTTGTGAATCTTTCTGTCCTTCTATCATGATTGTGGACTTAGGCTAAGTGAAACTTTCAACTTCTACTTTTCTACTTTCACCGTTCTATTTGAAACTTATGCCGCCATTACTCGACGATTCGATTCCACCCACTTTTTAGTACAATATTAATCGTTCCCTTTTTGCCTTCTCTTTCGTAGTTTCTCCTTTTTACCACACCGCCTTTCCTCGTCGATTCCACCGATTAACCGCTTTTGCCTTCTCTTTCACATTTTAACCTTCCTTTTGAAGTTAATGCAGTTATATAGAAGTGAAGGGGTTGGCTACGCTAGACTACTGGTAGGCGAATTCGTTTGCTACCTAACCTGGTACAACGATAAGTGGAAGAAGACGAGAGTGGCAGACAAAAGTGCGCACGCGTGCAACTCTAGCCATGAAAACGTACAGTTCGAATTGTTTCTAGTTGAATTGTTTCTAGTTGGAGACAATGTCATTCTTTAGCGCAGAAGCTCTACCCATATTAGATGGAATTTTTTTTTTCAGATTAGGAGGAGCCATAGGTTAAAAACGGAAGTTCCAGAGGAACCTAGTCCTGAAATACAGAGATAGTGAGTGAAGATACAGTGCAGCTAGTGCAAATGATTAAAAAAAAAGCTGGCCTACTGTTAGCAACTAATACTAATAATAATATTGTTATTATCAATTACCACAATCATTACTACTACTATTATTATTACTATTATTATTATTTACTATTATAGTATTACTATTATTATTGTTATTGTTATTATTACTACTACTACTACTATTACTGTTTATTATACTCCTGCTATTTCATCAGATGGTGACGGAGGAGAAGTTCACGTTGTTGTTTCGCACCCACTTCACCATCGGAGGTGGAGAGTTAGAAGTGGGCGTGAAGACCTCCAGTCTCCCAGTGGTTGTCATAGTACACGTTACCCAGCAACCACCTGCCGAAGCCACCATATTCTGGGACAATGCCTTCGCAGAAGCAGTAAGTCAAGTGCATACAGAAAAAATAAATAAATAAAAATAATACAAATAATAAAATAAATAAAATAAAATGAATAAAAAAATTTTTTTTTTTAATTCTTTTTTTTTTAATTTTTTTTTGTCGTCGTTTCTTTCTGTTTTGTTATTCTCAAGTTGTGTTCCTATTAATGTTTACAGTCCCCCTCTACCCCCTACTCCTCCCCCTCCTCCTTCTCATTTATTGTTTACTTCTCCCATTACCATTTTTATTAATTTTATTTTTTCTTAATCTCTTTTTAGAGCAGAGAACCTTTCCAAGTTCCGGACAATGTCGAGTGGCCCCACCTCTCTGAGGCCTTGCACTGCTTCTTCCATGCCAACACTGGGCGTGGCTTGACAACTCAGAATCTTGACTACCTTGGAAGAAAGCTTCTTGGTGTCGGTGAGTGGGAGGCAGAGTGCATGCATCAGTCGTAGCTCTTGAAGACCCTTTACCGATCCAAAGCATCACATAATCTTTATGTTTATTGCAATAAGCGAGTGGTGTTTTATTTCTGTAGGTCCTGAAGAAGACATTACAAGACAAGTGGTGACACGCCAGCAGCTCTGCAAGGTAAGTGTGACCATACGCTCTCTTACCATTCTCTGTAGGGAAAAAAATACTTTAGTTAATTAACGTATTGGGGAAAAAAACTGCGTAAACTTACTATTAACATGTTTTGTATACCTGTCAGAATTTTTGTGCCATTAAGTGATTGTTGGACGATCATTACCAGTAATTGCTGAGCTATTGTCAAGTTGTTTAAAACTGGGGTCATGTACTTGATTGTTTATGTCGTCTTTGTTGCCGTGGGGATTGTTGGATTGGCTGTCGGTGCATACAGGACCAGTTGAGGGGAAGGAACTTCACCTTTTGGGAATGGTTCTACAAGCATCTGGACCTCATCAAGACTACGCTCAAGAGAGAATGGGTTGAAGGGTGAGTTACACTCCATTAGCTCTTGTATTATATACATTGTATATTCTCCATATTTAGGTAAGGAGTGTTTTAATTATGACCAGCAAAACCAGCAGTTGTGACAAATTCAACAGATTGAAAAATTTTTTTTTTTTTTTGATTCAGTAATTGTGACAAGGCAGGGGTGCTTACCAATGGTTCCTGAAAGCATCTCCTCACGAGTTATATAAATACTTGGAGGACATGCTGGGTCAGCTGTACCACCAAAAAAAAAAAAAATAAAATAAATCAGGAGAGACATTTGCATTTAAAGTTTTATGAGTGATTTCCGCGCACAGACTGTTATACGATTATGTAATGATTATATTATAATTGTTTAATATTGTATCATTTATCAATATTTATGACTTGTTAGACGTTTTGAATGCGTGGGTGTCATTTCCTGTTTCTCTAGTTGGATTGAATTTTGTAGTGTTGTTTGACTTAGGATGTGAGAAACTCACTCAGCATGAGGAAGAAACGTATTCACATGTTTTTTAAATTTATTTATGTGTTTATTTGTTTCATTCTTTATTAATTGATTTATAAATGATTTATTTATTTACTTTGTATTTTTTTTACCTTTTACAGTCAAATGTTAGTTATCGGAGAAGGTTGTGACTGAGAGATGTTCAGATAACTGAAATGTTTGTATAACTGAAACACAATAGAAAATGTATTATGGGTCAACCAATATTTGGTGTCTGCACAGCACATGCTACTGTTGCATTTTTTGTGTTCAGTTGACTGATGTGTTTGGATAATTGAAGTTTGGATGGCAGGCATTCTACTATAATTACTTATTTGTTTACTTGTTTGTTTTTAGTTATTTGTGTTTTTGCGTTTAGGTCTATTCAAGGGTTCATGCAGAAGTTGGAGGCGGAGAAGATGCTGCTCTCTTGTGCTCCAGGAACTTTCCTCATTCGGTTCAGCGAGGGTGACCCAGGGGGCGTGTCTGTTGCCTGGGTTACGGAGGGGGATATGGTGAGTGGAGAGAGGTCTGTACTCAGTCTGGCTCCATGGAACAAGCACGACCTTGGCATGCGCTCATTTGCTGACAGGTATGCGTGTGTGTGCGTGTGTGTGAGAGAGAGTTTTCAAATTTGCTTTATCCCCCTATTAATTTCTCTGTTCTTATTACCAAGTTCACACCTTATGGGAGTGGCTTGTTATTAATATTGAGGGGTTAATTGTATATCGGCATCCTAACTAACACTTCCCTTCCCAGTTGCTGTTTTGATGTGTGAAGTATTATTGTTCAGCATGTGAAATGATAGTTAGGTATTCTTGTTTTGACAGTTTAGAGTAATACATACATACATGAATTTAATATGTCGTGGTGACCTGTCGGATATCTGATGATACTTTACCTTTTCTTGTGTAGACTGCATGACTTGACACACTTACTCATCGTCTATCCCAACAACCCCAAAGACAAAGTGTTTGGAAAGTACTACTCTCCACCACCACGTAAGTTGCCTTTGCTTGTCTTTCTTTATCAGAATCATGGCATGGAGGAAGTAGTGGCTGTGAGTTATAGAAAGTGAGGGTGTATGTAGCTTAGTGATCTGAGTGTTCTAGAATTTTATAATGTCAGGGCTGTATTTAAAGGAGGAGGCAAAATGGGTACTCAGCCATTCTGGAAAAGCCTTCTTGTCCCTCTTCCCTTAGGAATCCTTCAGTACTAGCATTAACTTTGCAACGTGACAAGTGATACAAGGGTCTCTTATACACAATGGAATGAGTCTCTTTGCACCTACTGAAATCTAAGGATTTAAATACAAGAATTTTGGACATTCTTTGATTAGTTTAGTGTGTGTAGCTCTGAATGTGTTCATACATTAAGGGAAAGCTGAGAAACTGGTACGGGGTATGCAAGTTACTTAGCTTGCTGGGCTGGAGATATAACATTGTAAGAAATTTCTGCTGAACTGTGACAAGTTTGTTGACGGTATCAAGTTATTACGATATTTTATTTTATCCTGTGATTGATATTGTAGCTGTGGACCAGAGCAAAGATGGCTATCTGAGAGCAGATTTGAGTTTGAGACCACATATGCCTCGTGTCGCCAACCAAGGACCTCCTCCTAGCCCCGCCCTTTCTATCGTTTCTATTGGAGTAAGTTAACAATTTGCCGTTTACATTAGTAAGTTTATCTGTGTGTTGTGTTGTTTCTCTTTCTTCACAGACTCCAGTATCCCCTCCTTGGCCAGTGAGTTTACCGGGACACCACATACATTAACGACACATTAATAATAAAATACCCATTGCATTATTATTATTATTTAAATTTTAGTTATATTCTGAATCTTCTTTCATTTATGTATTCAAGTTGGTTTGGTTTAGCTTCCAAAATCAATTAATTACAGTACACAATATAATTATCACTTTCTCTCTATTTAAAGTGTTAGGTGTTAAGAGTATATATGTGTGTGTTAGCCTATGAGTAACAGCCCATCAGTGAACAACGATGTCCTTCCTAACTTGGATTTGGGTGCTACCGGGCTCACCTCGTACGACAGTGAGCTTCTGAGTATGTTTGATGGAGGAACTGGAATTCACTAATGAACCAAGTCTTTTTATATTTCTTTTTTTTTTCTTTCTATTTCCTAATTTTTTTCCTTTCCTTTTTCTATCTTGTTTCCCTCACATGGAATCTATCCATGACACCATACGATACTAATTCTAAAAGCCTGCAAAAAGAGAGACAAACTATTTGTTTAAAACTGATAGAACGCAATCACGAGAAACGAATTTTTTTTTGTACTTAACATTCTAGCAAATGTTGTAACTCATGATTTGATTTTTTACACAAACTTTTTTCATGCATCAAAAAAAATATTTTTTTTTTGAAAATTTTCTTTTGTACAAATGTATTTCCCTCTTTTTGTAGTGATCATGTCCTTTGAATTTTTCTATTTTCTCTTCATACATGACATACCGATGTTCATTCACTTTTTTAGTGGTTAGTACACTGTTTATTTTCTCAATACATATATCAAACTACACCTGAGGGTCATCAAGAGGAGGTATATTAAGGATGTATAGGTTATTTAACTACAATGTGTTGTGGTGTGGTTGTAAAGTAGTACTGGGGGAAGGGAATGTTCCCACTTGATCATGCAAATGCTTTGTTGAAATGGACATTTGAGAACTTGCTAGATCCAGTTAAACTAAGTGCACTTATTCTGCTGCAATGCAGTTTAATTAAAAATAACACATCTTGTATAAGGATAATTATAAATGTTGAGTATGAACAAATAACCCCTCCCCTGTCATCTGCTGGCAAGGCCTGCTCTCAATTCAAAGTGAAAGTTCAAATAATTATCGTGACTGGTAAGGGTCGTACGCCGTACTTAAACCGCGTGTGCATGCGCAGCAGTTTCGCTATCCACTTCTCCAGCCGCCCTCAAATATATATAGTATTTTGAAAAACTACTGCAGTTGTACAAATCCCACAGGTGCTTTTCAGGTATGCTTTGATCGGTTGAAAAATAAGACTACAAATTATATTTGTGCATTATTGGTAAATTTGTAAATCGCATCGTTTAGGTAGTCTCGCGTAGGCCAGACCCTTTTACTTTACAAACCTAACAGCTACGCGGGGAAGGAAAGGGTCTAGGAACATACAATACAAGCGACTTGCATAGGCGCCGGAGACGGGTAGGCAAGGGTAGGCTGCGGCCTACCCACTTTTTTGTGTACGCCGCGCATAGTAGGAATAGTCACAACAACATTTTTATTTTTTTTATTTTTATTTTTATATATATAATATAATTATTTTAAAAAAAGAAAAAAGTACTGTAATTGGTAAAGATCGTCACTGGTATTGGCAGCATGGCCAGTGTAAGTGGTGATAGTAGTGGCAGAGCAGAACCAACCAAGAAAGTTCAACTTTCCCAAGAGAGAGTATGGAAAAAAGGTAAAGTAATAATGTAATAAGTTAATAGTACTAGCTTATAAACATCATTACTGAATTTTAGGTGATCCAAAAACGTTCTTTTCAACCAGGATGGTTCGACAAGTGGCCCTGGCTCCACTACATTGAACAGCGTAGCGGTTACGGCTGGTAAAGTGTCTGCCTACGCGAGACTATCGTTTAGGTTGGGTGCAAGGGAAAGTGATAACTTGGCATTATTTGTTTTACTGATGTCAACTACAAACCTTACACTGTGTCAATGGGAGGAGCTTCTGTAGCAAGTCCACCTTTATCCACTAGCCATTCAATCAGACTGTTTTTTGCTATGAAGATGGCCTTGCAATTTAGTGGACTATGGGGAAATTTCATATACCCAGGGGCTAGCGACATTCAAACATGGCATGAGAGTGCAATCCCAGCACTGAGCTGTGGTTGAAGCCATGGGGAGATAAGGTCATAGCAATTTTAAAGTGACCTTGCAGTGAAAGTAACTCTACAGGTGAAGACGGTTCAAGAGGTCAGCTCAATTGTCAATTGTGTCATATCACCAGTGCCGACATGTCCTAATCTTCAGTCTAATGTGTAATGAGGCTCTCTTCCACTGAGATATTTTCAGAAGTTGAAGGATACCCATTTCTGCTTCTCTTCTCAGAGTCATGGTGACCTCTAGATGGCAAAATTACTTAAATGTGATTGGAGACCCCTTTCCATATTCAATTAGACAATGTAAGAATTTGATCTGTTTATAAAACTCAACAATTACATTGATTCAGTCATTCTTGGCTTAAATAATAGCAACTTTTCTAGTTCTAACAGCCAATATAGCTTAACATATATTGGCTTTTAGAACGAGAAAATCTGCTATTATAACAATTACATTTTGTAGGTCTGCCATTCCCCGGACTAATCTCTTGGGGGTTTTCAACCTTGAATGGACATGTTTGGAGAAGAGCTGTGAAGAGCTCGGCCATCACAGAATGCCCTTCTTATCCTTACACAAGTGATATAGCCAAATGAGCGAGGTAACAACATCTAAGCATTTTAATTTGAGAATTGCGTATGATGCTAGTCTTGAATCTTGAAGCTTTCCCTGTCGTCTACTATCTGGCTCAAAATGCATATCCGTGAAAATCGTGTGGTTTCATTGGAGTAGAAGGCGGAGGTTGGTCGGTACTTTGATTGATGGGTGAGCACAAGGCAGAGTCGATTCCCGCTCTTGTGATGAACTAGAAAGAGTTACACTGAGCCATAACCAGTGACCTGGATAGATGTTTAGTGAAGTTTTGAAGGGAGGCAAAATTTTCATCTAAATGAACCCTTTACCTAACCACTACTTGCGAGTAATATGAAGTTTATCTCCTTGTCCTGCAGAAAAGGATTCTGGTGAGTTGATTTCTTGTGCTTGTGTGTGTGTGTGTGAGGGCCCGTGATGAGAAGTAAAAGGTCTGATAGGTTGTGCCAATGTTGGTCTCTTTATCAATGGCTGAAAGAAGTGCACGTCACTTCAGAGCTGTAAGAGTTGTGCTAATCGTCAGCCATACATTACTGTCTACAAAGGGACCAGATACTCGTGTGGGGCCAGGACAGAGATCATGACTTGGGCACTGAGTGTCTAGATCCTGACAGTAACCTTGACAACAGTGGCACTGACCTACATGATCTCAAAATGTATCTGAGGCCCATAAATGCTCAAAAATTTAAGGCCATCATTCTAAAAAGATTTAGTGAAAGTCGAGACATTATAACTTGTATTTTAAGAATATAAAGTTGCTATGAGTATGTTATTTCCCCTTTAGCTTTGTGCAGAATTGTTATGGAATGAAGGTAATGAGTGGAAGGCACAGGACCTCACTTATTCATTTCAGTTACAGACTATCACGACACCTTTTTTTATTTTTAATGAAAATCGTTTTTCTTGTAACTATTTGTTTGATGTAAGATAATTTAAACTTTCTTACTAATGAAAACAAGCAAACAACACTAGGCCAATGATATGCTGGGCTGCAATTGATAAATGTTCCTCCAACTCGAGAAAACAAAAAACAACAAACAAAACACACACAGTGCCTTCACTATTGTGTAAATTACGGAGCTTACAAAATGTTTGTTTACGAAGGACCTACCCATGAGCACAGAGAATGTGTTGTTAAAAATTAATATAGAATCATTGGTACATATTTACATGTGATTTGAGAATATATTATTGTTGTGCTTGAAAGTGAGTTAAAATGATGTAATTATTGAGTTTGACATGAATTTCCATTTTTAGCAGCTGGAGGAGGAGTTTCAGTCGGCTGAGCAGAATTCTCATCAAGCTACACACACACACACACACACACATCAAATGCAAATTCTCTTGCAACCGTTAGCAGTAATGTGCACCTGGCAGAGCCAGGATGCCTGTGCACTAAGCAGGCACTGTGAGCCATGCAAGCTATTCTCCTGGAGCCAGGCTAGGAACTTGCAGGAGAACAGGCCTTTCCTCATAGCAAGTGGTGTGGACACACACACACACACACACACATATACAATCAAGACCTTGCCTGTCCCTCCAGTCTTTAAATACTTTTGTTACACACCCACAGACAGTAAGTTATGCACTCATTTCCATCACATGACCCACCCACCTTGCCAGCATGTAGTTTCTGCTGCATCTGCTTGCTGTGGTAGTCTAACACTCCTCTCCCATACAACCGACTGAACTCCTTCTCCAAGTCGTCCAAGATATTCACCTCCTTCAGAACAGTGGTCTTTGGCTTGGCCGGAGCATCTGTGGAGTCACTTGTTTTGTTGTCTGTAAGTTCTGGTATGTTCTCTCTAGCTGTTTTAGTGGTTTCGGACATGCCCTCCTTAGTCAAGTCTGACTGTTTGGATCTGGACTTTCTCTTGCTGTTTAACTCATCTTCGAGGAACTTCTTCTCGGCTTCGTGTTGTTCGCAAATTGCATTAGCTGCAAGTGACAATAACTCCTCTAATAATTGCACACCAGGATAACCACGCCTTACCTTGTTGAAGCTGGTCTTTAGCCTCTTGCAGTCGGAGCTGTAACTTGTTGTGGTCCAGTCTCAGCTTTGCCTTCTCTCTCTGACTGTGGTGAAGCTTGGTCTCTGCTTCTCTCAACTTGTTGGTCTCCCATAGAAACTGAGTTCTCTTCAGGTCTAATTCTTTAACCACAGCCGCATGCTTTTTTCTATGTAAATGAATGGATAATACAAGCAGTGAAGTCTCGCATACACTCAGCACTTGCAATTTACATGTGCCTTAAACTAGATGTCTGAGACTGGAAAAAGAAAGTACAAAGTTACATCTGTATAAAATAAAATGAATAAAGCTATCAAGCCAATTAACCTTCATGGTGATGTTTCTAACAAAGTTTTCATCAATTTCCGAACTGAACACCACCCAATCCTATATTTTCCAATTTTGATTGGACCCCTCTCCAAGTTTGGTTCTAAGAAATACCCAGCCCAGCTTTCCCGTCCTCAAGCTACTATTTGTTTATCTCTTCGACCAACTCGCCTTTCTTGTTCCATTTCGTGTTCCAGCAGGTGAATGTACTCAGCTCTGTCTCCAAGGTCCCCAAATGCAGACATGTAATTCTTCCTGCTCTGCAAGGCCACACCCTCTGCTTGCTGCCGCTCCAGCCGGTGGAGCTTAGCGGCCATACTCTGCAGTTCACTCTTGCTCTGATTCAGTGCTCGATTCAGTCTCTGAACATTATCTACGTCAGCACTTGTGGCACTGTATTGGCAGAGTAGGGAAGACATCTCAGCCTGTCAGCACAAATATTGAAATATTTATGTAAATTTGAAGGGCAGGGGGGAGGGGCTCAGGAAATACACATAAAAAATAAAAACAAAAAACAACAACTAAAAAACAACAACCAAACACCCCCTCCTCATCATCATAATCATCAACAAGAAAATGACAGGAGCAAACTCAGAAACTTAGTCCACACAACAAATATTTATCCTTTTGGCCTTCAATGGTGTACAGTTAGAGCCAACGCCATTCACACAATGACATTGTGTTCAGGATGGACAACTTATACTCCTGATCACATTCACTGTGATATGAAAAACATCTCTTGGGACTATCACATATTTAAAATCCACGGAAGAGAAAGGTAGCAGAGATATATAGGGGAAGAGATAACACCTTTCACCTGAATTTCCAGCTTTTTATCCTTCAACATATGTGACCGTCTACGGGAAAACCGGGCACAACGCGGCAAGCGTAATATCGAGAAAACATCGATCGATTTCTTAAAAATGTATTGTTTCAAGCCTACGGAAGGGAACGGTTAGGTCTATTATAGCGGGAACGACTTAAGCTACGACGATAAAACTTGGAGAGCTCAATATCTGGACGCCGACAACTCCGTAAGTGCAAAAAATTTTTTTTCGAAGGGTGCCGCGTTGTGCCTGGTTTTCCTATAGACGGTCACATATTTGGTGTTAGAATAATTGCAACAGATACACTTCATACCTCACCAATTCTTTCTCTAATCTCTATACTACATCCATTTCTGAGTGTTGATGACAGGGATCATAGCAACAGTCCTATGATATCCTAACTTGTTACTGTCTCCTCAATCCTCACCCTACCTGAAACAATCAGCCATTCCTCAATCTAGTCCTAGTTTGTGACGGTTTAATCTGGGGCAGATCTACAGGATATCTCCCAAGACCCTCAGGGATACCTCCCGAAACCTCGGGGATTACTGGCAAATTACTGCACAGCTCTTGAATGCCACTTGCCTTCATCTTCTTGAGCTGTAGTAGAGTCGTGGAATGAGTTCTCTCCAGACTCTCGTGCTTCACTCTCAGCGAGATCATCTTGCGCTCTATGTTGATGCGCCTGTCATCCACTTCCCCGAACAGGGAGTTCCCCGTAGTATCGGTGTGGTCGCCAGTGGCTCCTCCCATCTTTTGAGACTTGAGAAGCTCCAGCTGCGAGGCGAGTTCGGCACTATGGTCCTTGGCTAACTGCAGGGAGAAAGATGAGACGAAATATTTAAATTTCTGCATCATTTATAGCATTTTAAATTTGTCCGTACCGAATATCCTCAAGTTCTAGAAATCTACTACATATAATGATTAGGATATGAAATTGACGTTAACTAGTAAGCTCAAAAATCACCCTTTCCTTCATCCCTCCAAGCACACACACACACACACACACACACACACACAAATGCAAGGAGGAAAAAACAAAAAACAAAACAACAACAAACAAACAAACAAAAAACAAAAAAAAATTACAACAACAACAGCAACAAAAACTTGAAACAGTGTAATAAGGTGGACATTATCAACAAGCACCTAAATAATGACCCATCCCACACTTTCAATGTATGGTAGAGGCATCCATATTGGCTGACCTGTAGACTGTCATACCACTCTTTGGCCATCTTGTTTCTCTCCTCACACTCATCCTCCAGTGACACTATCTTCTGCTGTAGAGACCCACACTCCATCTCTGCTACATCCGCCCTCCCCTTCTCCTCCACCAATTCCATCTCTAGCTTCTCACAGCGAGACCGTTCTAGACGCAAAAGTCATTAAAAAAAATTTTTTTTTTAAATTTTTTTGAAAGAGAATAAATTGTATGTGCCATTTAAATGATGTCTAAACTTCTTAGAAAGATCTGTTAGAAGGAGCTATTTTCAGGGGATGTTGAAATAAGAAAGATGGTTCTGTAATATTTTCTCTCCTTCCATTTTTACTCAGCAAAGACTTCTGCATGGAGTGACCTGATACTGTCTTGTTTTTTTTTTGTTTTTTTGTTTTTTATTATCTAAAACGGTCAATTGTTATATTTTAATCTGCAAGCTAGATTAAGCTACCATCTCAAGTAAACCTAATTACACATTAGGCATATTGGTATACTCCAGCCTCCTACCATATTAAAGAGATTCAGCATGCTACTAACAACAACAACAAAAACAACTTAATAGAGTTGGGATAATATGGGCTGCACACATGTACACCTGTCATTTTACACTTTTTTTCTTCCTTCCATGTGCTTAGAAAGATACTCCATTCACTCGCTCACCCTTTGTGTAAAGGGACTCCATGTCCACTAGTTCGTTCTGCAACAAAGATGAGCTTCCATGGCTGGCCAACTCCTCCTTCAGTCCCTCTATGATCTCGTCTTTCTTTTTCAACTTCTCCAACGTTGTGTTGTGTTGTAGCTAAATGTGTGCGTGTGCATGCGTGCGAAATAAAAAAGCCATTTGCAACATAGTACTCAAAAGACCACACTATTTGTAGAAGACTTGATACATCTCTAAAAAATTCAAACAACAAATTCTTCTCTATTTTTCAGTTTTTAATTAAGATTGTAAACAATGAGTAATGGGGAATCCTACACTTAAATAGATGAATGCGTAAAGTAGAACCAAAACTCTCTCCCGCCCCCTCACATTCCTCGCACCACAGAAATCAGAAGGATCAATGCAATGAGTAAATCTTGTTCCAGGCATTATCAATGCAACAATTAATGTTTGGGTACCTGAGGGATCAAGTCTTTGTAAGCAGACCACATTTATGTGGTGAGTAGAGCTGGGTGCTGAGCTGACTGAAAGCTATCTAGTAAATGAGTCGAGTATTGACTGCACTAAACAAGTCTCACTTGGAGAGAGAGAGAAATGGAGGTTAACAGTGGGGTGAAGCAAGCGTGTGTAAGAGTGAATGGGAGTGGGGTGTCTGTGAGGATGGATGCAATAGTGTTATCCTCACTTCCTGCTTCACTCCTATTAATTTAGGCTGCTAATTGGCAAAACTAATTGAGCTCCTTAACTTGACACTAAATACTAGCATGTTAATTAAGAGCAAAAGAACATTATAATAGATATTTAACATAATGGATTTTCCCCCTGGGCAAATAATTGTACATTAGAAATTCGTAACTATCAAAATCTGCTGCAAGTTTGGCACTTCGTGTGGGAGGAAACTCGGGATGGCATGGACGACCATCATAATAGTTGGCCAATAAGCTTTACTAATTTATCACTTCACAATTTCTTTCTCGGCCTTCTTTTACTCATTAGATGTATCCTCTCTCTTTCACAGGCTTTTTTTTTTGTTAAAACAATTCGGAATTAAAAATATCTGGTTGCCACTGGGAATCGAACCCAGGACATTAAGCAAGTGGTCCTGGGTTCGATTCCCGGTGGCGACCAAATATTTTTAATTCTGTATTGTTAAAAAAAAAAAGCCTGTGAAAGAGAGAGAATTCATCTAACTTTACCAATGTTACCCTAACCTCCAAGTGGCAATCTAGTATCCATTGCAATCTTACCTGTAACTTCCCAATGTCAGCCTTCAAAGCTTCGATAGTGGCAGTGAGGTCAGAGATCGTCTGACAACGGACTTCCTGCAATCTCTTGGCATGAGTGGTCTTCTCCTGGTCCAGTTGAGTGTGAGTGACATCCAGTTCTAGTTGGAGACTAGCCACGGAGGACTCGAGACACTCCACTCTCATCTTGAAAGAGTAGTTCTCCTGCTCTAATTGCTACAAAATGTATGAAACTTTTCACTCTAGGCTTGATAATAGATATTTAGCATAATGGATTTGTCCCTGGGCAATTAATTGTACATTAGAAATTCATAACTATCAAGATATGCAGCAGAATGTAATGATGGTTTATACACTAAACTACAAGTGAGTATAACCCTAGGTCATGTGACTATTTGGAGCTGTCATTTGTTGAATATCTAAGTTTCATGTTTCACATGAGTGTTACAGGATATTGTGAAGTGAATGGGTTGCGGTCAAATACATTGAATGGCATTTAAGTACACATACAAACACTTCAGATGAACTCAATACAAAATACAATTACTTTTTACAAATACTCACTTGACCTCAGCCTTGATCCTAACACTCATTTAACTATAAGTACGAACCTTAATTGAACAAAAAGCTCAAAGACCAGACACATTTGTAACATGTAAATATATAGAGCAAGACACTGTGTTTTTATGTGAAATATCAGTGTGCCAAACAGATATTACATGGACTTTCTATTAAAGAATAGGTGTCAAGTTTGTCGGAAGGAAAATGTGTAGGGCCAATACTCACTAAACTAAATTGAGATTGAGAAAAAGTTTAGCTATGAATTAGAGTCCCTGAATAAACAACTAGTGCACAATATAATTACCTCTAACTGCTTGGAGTATTCGGTCTCTCTGGCGTCAAGTTTGTCGTTCAACAACTGGTTGGTACTGAGGAGAGATTTCCCGAATTCTGCCGCTTTGCAGAGGTTCTCAGTTTTCTCTTCTAATTCATCTTCTAGCTCACAAATTCGTTGCTGTAGGTTCTCCAGCGACGTAGACATGATGGTTCTGATAGAAAAAAAATTCGAGCTGCTTTACTTACCGCCAGTTTTTTGTAAACATGCGCATTTTATAGAATTATTGGTATCACCGTACACCCCCGGCCGCTTACATTACGTGAATAGGTAAAGGGAATCACTATCTATAGGTTAACCACCTTACCAATTACGCCTTACCAGTTGCCAAGGTAATTACAGTTGCCTTTCATTCACTCTTTCTGCTGAACTTACAGAAATAGGAGCAGTGAAAAAATTTTTGTGGTTGGTTGCAGGTCATAGTTTCTACTTAATATCAAAATTGTGTATTGATACTTCCTCTAGGATGCTAGATACTGCAGATGACTTTAATTTCCTGTTGGCTTGAGAATTTCAGGTAATGAGCTCTGTGTAACTATTTAATGAAATTGGAAAAGTGCACTGAGCTTTTTGGTGTGCTTACTGGCAGCTATGTTATGTACTGAGATATTATATTGGGACAACTCGGGTGCTACAGAAAATTCTTGCTGTTGATCTTCTGACGATGGTGTTGAGAATAATAATAATAATAATAACTAGTGATGCGCTCTAATAGCACAAAATAAAGCGAGCGATGCATGTTCCCTTCAAGAGTAGTTGAGTCTACAGCTGTATAAAGTTGATTGGTACAGTAATCCTCAGGAATAGTCTAATAAATAAATTAGGAACATTTAATGGCTTTTCAAAAAGAAAGATTCTTTACTTTGCTACCTGTTTCTGTTTAGTTTTAGCTCTCCTCCTCCTTGCCCTGTCTTTTTCATTTCTTATCTCTCTCCTTACTAATTTTTCTTCAGGAGTTTCTAACGCCCTCAAAGCTCTTGACCAAGCGTTTCTAACGTTTTGTCTACTGGGCATCGCTACTTCGTACGGCGGGTAAACAAAGCAAAATGTTGCTAAGAAGGTTACCCGGCCCGCGCAAGCGCGTAGGAGAAAAAGTGCACACGTACGCCCACGCAAGAACAAAAACAATTTCTAGACCTATATATATATATATATCGCGAACTCATTAGAGAGTCGGCTCTGCTCGCTTCGCTGAATTATAAATAATAATAATAGTAATAATACTAGTAGCTATAATAGTAATCTAAAATATAGTAATAAATAATAATTATCAAGTTATTAAGTTCAAAAAGAAAATTTATTATATAATAATAATAGTAATAATTAATAAACTGATAATTATTGTAGACACTAGTTTTAAGTATCTGCTTAAACAGTGAGTGGTAGCATAAATTGATCAGCAGCTGACAAGATACGCGAAACTCCAAGAAGTGCTAAAAGCTGGGGTTCAGAGGAGGTGTGCTTGGCAACCTGCATCTACAGTATTCTGATATAACTGGGTTTGTGGTAAGGGATATCTAAAGTGTATGTACTGATGATACTTTACCATACAAGGGCTTGATAGCCAGTTTATTTTTCAACCAAATCTTTCAGTATCTGCAAATTAATTCACTCATTGGTTTCTTTTTTTATGTAGTTTGTTTAAAGCTTTAAATTATTAATACTTTCACTAGTTTTTTTCTGGTTGTTCTATGTACTTGACATTGATAGCTATTAGTGTTAAGTTTTTCCGTCAACCTAAATAAACTATCAGGAACTATAGCTATCTATGGACTAATTAGTTCCACAAATTTATACTAGGTAATTCAAAATATTTCTGTGCAGCATGACCTGAAATAATTTGGTACAGGGTTACCATGAATGGAAAGGTGGTTAGTTACAATGTTTTTTTCTTTTTTCTTCATGCAAGTTGTTATTGAATAAGAAATTCTTAGTACAGCTGTATCTTACCTTATCACTGATGGCATTATTAGGAACTAGCAAGTACCTTGCCACACAGTGGCGCTTGATGTATTGCAAAGTAAAAATGTAGTAGCATAAGTTATTTTTATTCATTGTTATCATTCTCTACTGTTGGTTAAGGTTACATCAGTTTCCCTCTCCTCTATTTTTTTTCCCTGAACTATCTCATTTCTTTGTCTCCCACCTTTCCTTTTTTCAGCTCTTTCTTCTTGAGTCATGGAGTCCCTTCTCCTTTTTTGTCAATCTCTCCAGCTTCTGAATTTTAAGCTTTGCAAACTTTTTCCTTTTCCCCCTACTTTTGGGTTCTTTTTTTGGAACTTAAGCAGCCTTTACTCGAAGATTTGATTGCACCTGCTTATTAGTACAATATTAATCGCTTTTTTGCATTTTCCTTTGTACTTTCTCCTTCTTTTACTACACCGCCTTCCCTTGTCAATTCAACTCACACCCGCTAATTAATCACTTTCTTTTGCCTTCTCTTTCGCACTTTTGCCATTCTTTTGAAACCAGCGCCGCCTATCCTCGTCTATTCCACCCGCTTTTTAGTTACAATTATGGTAATCACTTTCTACTGAATGTAACGACACTTTACCCATTCTCCTGTCTCTCAGTTTCTCGGCCACTCTGGTTTTCTTTCCATTTATTGTTGTACCTGGTTTGGTTGCAAATGAATTTGCCTTGCCATTAGCCAAGCCTTTTACAACTGCATTCTTGGTTTACTTAGTAATTCAGTGCTAGTTCACAGCTGCTCTCCTGTTTCTCTGCCACTCCCATCTACTATCCATTTTTGTTGTACTGGGTTTGGTTGCTAATCAGTTTGCCTCGCATTCTTGGTTTACCTAGTACTCATTAGCTCATGAATTATTCATGAATACGTATGTCGTCGGTCACGGGTATTATTACGATTGGTCACAGTTTTCTTATGACCGATGATAAATAATAGAGTAAAGTGATAGCTTGAACATTGGCTATATTTTCATAAAAATGAAGGTATACTTAATGTTACTCATGAAAAGGAATCCAATTCAAGTAATCCTATTCAAGTAGGGGAAGTTCACATTAGAAGGTGCCTGATAATCCTCAAGTGAGATAAAGGTTGTTGAAAGGAGGAAAATGATAGGAAATGTAAGAGGAAAACAAGATGGACCATACAGTCACGGTTATGCTTGCTAGCCATCAAATGAAAAGGAATTTTTAAGATAAAGGAAGAATGTAAGGAAATCTAAAGTGGAATAGTAAAAAATCAATTAGCTACTATATGTAGTCTAAGTCCAAGGCAGTGTTGGTTGTGTTGTGAACATTCTGGTGATGACTCTAGTATATATATATATTTATTGCAGTTTTGATATTTTTAATTGAATATTTCCGCATCACGCGAGCGTTCTGTATTCTCCCATATTGTACGGTTTATATTGTACGGTACACTACGCATGCGCGTATCGAGTAAAATCAATGAAAATTGAATTGTAACCGGTTGAGAAAAAATATCAAGGCAGCAATAAATCACTTATCACACTCGTCGTACAATATGGGAATGATATTTTACTCTCACGCCACATTTTCACTCGCCTTTGGCTCGTGAAAATATTTTGCGTGCTCGTAAAATATTTTCCCATATTGTACTCTGACTCGTGCTATAAGTATTATATATATATATATATATATATACTGTATTTCTCTGCAACTAGCCCTTCTTTTATATAGGATAGAAAACACAACAACAACAATAAAAGCAACAAGAACTAAACTGACTGGTGTATCAGGGATCAAACTCAAGATTGTTAAATTACTCACTAGAACTTTCCCATCATTCAAAAGCCACCCGCAATGCAAAATCACTCTATTGCCTACTGCAGCCTAATTTTTTATTTTATATATTATGGTGTTTAGGGTCCATAGTCTCTTCTATGACATCAAACTAGAATAGGCTGACTGTTGTAGTTTTGGCGAAATACTTTTGTGTTAAGAAGCAGTAAAAAATACACTCTTAACCCACTCTATGAAATGTGGATTTTACAGATGGCAGGTGTCAAGCCATTAAAGATGTGATAATAATATATTTAATCAAATAACTAGTTTTGAATTCTGTATAGGTGCGTAAATTATGCAATGTATGGACAATGTATGTTGTGGAGTGTTTATCCCAGAAGTTTGACAATTCCTCTTCCCATCCTCTTAGCAATTTCTTTTGCCATACACCAGATGCATTTAATGTTCAAGTTGATCTTAGCATTGACTGTTTTGCTCTTAAAGAAGGTAACATCAATTTTGGCTGCGAAATGGCCACCTTTTACAAGTCTCAAACTCAGGTCAAAATATATTCTACGGATGTTAATGAGTCCAACCGATGAGAATTTTGTGATCCATTTTGCAGCTTTGATACCGAATTTGTTAATTTTATTTACAGATCGAAGAAATTGTTTGGCTCCATTTACAACTGACTTAGCTGATCTTACCGTTCTTTGAGCCAGTGAAAGTCCGGCTTTTGCTGCGTTTAGAAAAATAGCAGCTCCTCTGGCCACCTTTTCTGCCACTGTCAATATCACATGTATTGCCTTTCTGAAAACCCAGCATGCTGCATTTCTGATGAGACATTTTATATCAGGGACTCTCCAAACTAAAAGGAAATAACATTAAAGTGAAGTAGTATTATGATATTGTTTCTTAATCAATTTAAGCTACTTTTTATCTCTAAAATACACGTACATTGTGATTTTTTGTTCAGTACAAATGTTATATGACTTACCTTTTTTACATTTGTGGCGTTGACATTTCTGCTTGAGGCGTTCTTTTGTTCTTTTGACTTTATTTCCAGCATTTTCAAATTTCATTTTGTTTCTGGCAATTTCTTGACGAGCATCAGATGCCTTTTTGTAAGCACGATCTAAACGTTGTTGTTTATGATCTAATGTGGCCTGAGCCTTTTTTAGAGCTGCAGTGGCTTTTCTTGCAGAATCACTCAAGCGCTTGACAATGGTCTGCTCTATCTTTTCAAAGAGGTCACCCTTGAAGTCACCTTGTATTCTGAACCCAGCTCTCTCGATGCTACCATAGCGAGCATGTACTAGCAGACTAGCTCTAAAGAGACCCCATAATTTTCCACTAACAAATAAATTGTACATACGGTTACTAATTTTTAAACTTGCTTTTGATGTAATTCCAAGCAGCTTAACAAATCCTTTTGCTTCTATGTTTACATGTGGTGTTGGCAAGATCTGTATATACGCGTTTAAATATGGTCCCTTGTTTTTGTCCTGCAATGAAGCATACATCTTTAACTGCCCTCCACCTATTTTAATAGGTGGTAATTCAGCCAAAATTTTTATGTAATTTGGCAAGTTGATGTCAACATCCACATTGATGCTCATAAGTCCCAGTATGTTGATATGGCCTTTTAATCTATTACCTGGTGGAATACTTTTTCTAATGAGTGGCAGTTCTTGCCCTAATTTAGAGTATGATAACAGAAAACCTGTAGGAAAGCCACTAATTGCCAGTGGCTCAGGAATTCGGACATTTATATTAAATGCTTTAAGAATTGATCCTACTGTTACTTTAGAAAAATTAGCATAGTAATAATTTTCTTTTGGCTTCTGATTGTTGATACCTATATATCCTTGAGCAGTAATTTGACTGCTAGTGTTATATCCCAATCCTATTTCTCCACCTAATTGAAAACTAGATACTGTTAAATACCCAGTTTCTATCTTCAAGACAGTAGAGCCCCACAAGTTACAAATAGTAAGCCATCTTTGCTCGAATACATTCTTCCAGCAATTTTCTAATGACATTCCAAGAGAAAATCCCTTTTTGTTGACAGAAATGGTACCGGAAAGTTTAACGCCGCCGTATTTTTTCAAAATAATTGAGCCAGTTAGTCCTATACTTGGGAGTTTTGCAGCCACTATAGTTAGACTGGCTTTTGACAGCACGAAATTTTTTCCTAATTGTATATTCCGTGTAGATGCAGTAATAGAAATGTAGGTCTTGGATTTGATTTCAACTTTAAAGGAAAGAGAAGAAACTTTAACAATTTTTCTAGTTAGTTTGCAAATTTTGTTTTTGTCACATTTGCTAGGTAGCGTTATCGTGGCACCTATACTCACTCCTTTCGTAATCGGAACACTTCTTAATTCATCACTGGAAAAGTGCAGATGTGGGCTGTCACTGGGTGATACGGTCAGTGTAAATGTGAGTTCTTGATCGAGAATAGCAATGTGGTGAAAATTAAACCCTGTTACCTTCTTTAAAATATCTGCGAGATTTATTTTGTACAATCCGAACCCCAAGATCACTGCATTTTTCTTTTTTCTTTTGGTAATGATGGCACTGAAGTGGATGGTTTTAAATCCATGAATAACAGGAGTTCCACCTAGTTCTAAATACATTGGCTTTGATTGGAATTTGTAAAGTAAGAATGGTTTCTGTATCCCAAAATGAAGGAATCGTGTATTTTTAAGAAGTGAGCTTATTGTAGGAGGTAAAACTTCTGCACTTAATACTTTGTTAATATCTAAGTATTTACCTTTTGCCATTAATGTATACCTCCTATATTTATCTTGGAAAATAGCTGTCTGAAAGTTTGCTCCAGCTAGCTGTACATTTCCAGTAGCTTTTACAGATAACTTTGGTGTTTCGTTAGAAATATATAGAGTAACAATAATCTTAGAAAAGGATAAAAGTTTGTTGAAAAAGCTTACTGGCTTAGGAACAACAATAATTATACTTAATTGGTCTTTAGATATTTCAATTTTCTTGACAGAGATACTAAATATAGCAACCAATTGTTTAGGGAGACTCATTTTTCCAAGGTTAAATTTAGAGCCCAAGAAGCTCAAGAGAGTTTTGAGTCTAAGTTCATTAGAAGTAGTTCTTAAAGTTAAAACTTCATGAGAGTATGTAACAGTCATTGGGTTAGATAAGAAAGGTAGCATAATATATGCTTTTAATCCACTTGCAATGGTGACTCCATTATGATTTAACAGTTTCGTTTTAGAAAAGATATTCTTTGGCAAATTGGTTATTTCTCCAGAAGATACTGAGAGTGCGATGTTTTTCACTGTGATATTTCCTAGAACAGGAACTCTACTAATGTCCACTCGCATAGCATTTTTCAATAAAGAACTCAGTTTAAGATTAGTGATATCTGCTGCTATAGCCTTTACAGGAGCACCTTGTCCTTTGTCTTGGTGATAGAAGGCGTAAAACTTATTGTTCTTTGATTGGTCGCTAGATAATATAAGAGTAGCAGAGCCGCCAGATTCTATGTAACCAGAGAATTTGAAAGAAGGTAGCTTCTGCGGAGCTCCAGGGAGAGTAAGTCCAGTCAGTTGTTTCACAATTTTATCAATGCTTACAGATTTTGATAGGATACTAATTTCAGTAGATCCTGAGCTGAGAGAGTGCGAGACATTAGCTTGAAAGGTCAAGGGACCCATGAACCAAGATCCTTTCATGTCTATCTCTAAGGTTTTAGTAATCCTTGTAAGCACAGCAGAAAGAGAAAATTGTACATTTTTAAGTTCCATGATAGTAGGGATAACTCTAAGGTTAAGTCCAGGTTGTGTTTCAATTTTAATTGCATTAGTTTCACAATTGAAACTGATGAAGGCCAACTGTGGAGAGGTAAGCTTCATAGGGAGGAAGCTCATTAAAGGCACAAACTTTCCCTTGTGAACTGTCAGTTCAATGTATTTTTCTAGATACACATATAAAAAGGTACAACTAAATGATTAGTATAGCCTTATGTTATTTAACATAGTTAAACAATAGCCACAATCAAATGGAATGGTTGTAATTATGAGTTATAGCTACTTTGTTTAAGTTTGACATGAACAGTATAATTTTTTATAATTGGCGATCGAGCAGAGCAAGCGAGACACTCACAGGGGTAACACAATTGAAAATCGGGGGATATTTGTTTGTTTTTATTATATGTGTGAACTTACATATGTCATTTTGTACTTTGACCCTCACTCATTTTTGTGTTAGCTCTGTTTTCGACCCCATCCCAAATTTCACTAAACAGATTCTTCTGATTTAGCGACAATTACCCATACCAGCCTAGAAATTACTTTGTTTACAACTTTGAATTCTTTTGCGGGTGCAGTTAAAACTCAAAAACTTACCGGAGTTCCATTTCTATTTGAGGTAGTGGCGGTGGTAAGATAATACGAATGAAAATTTAGTCACCACTAGAACACTCACGACGGGTAAGTCTTAGGTATGTTCGGTTGTGTGAAAGTATTGTGCGTTACAACTACTACTTAGTTAAAGAATATCACAAAGAAACATATAAATAGTGGGACTTGTTTTTTGTATTATTATTTTTTCTCAATTCACAGAGTTGTGGGGAGTGATCATTATGGCAATGAATCCCCTTTACCGTATGTATGAAATGTAAAACCTCAACTTTTTTTAGTAGCTTGAGTGTTAGAAGTTAAAATCAAACGTTTAACAATAGTGTAGCTTTAGGCTCGCTCACCGTTTGTGCTCAAGCACATCACATTTTTTTAATGGAACATTTGCATTACTTCTATATCACTGAAATTGTACTACAGTCGTATTCTCCTCTATACTTTTAGTAATTTGTAACCTTCAGCACACGTGCTTGAGAGGGTTATAGTACTCACAGGACAATGGTGAATTGTGGAATTTATTTGAACTTTTTATCCCTGCAGGATAATTTTAGAACCAAACTTGAGAGGAGTTATGTTATAGTTAAAGCATGAGCGCTTAGTTTCTAGTCGATTTATTGCACGACAGCCCGAGGGCCGTAGGCCCGAGGACCGAGTGCGATAAATGTACTAGGCACTAAGCGCTCATGCTTTAACTAGTTTAAATACCGGGCAAGTGTTATTGCACACTTGCCAAGTTATTACACCTGACAACAATATAGCAACGGTATTTAAGTCAATATTTTAGAAAATTCAGAGGGGTTTCTCATTCCCATGATATTGATGAAAATTATGTGTCATATAAAATTATGTGTCATATGTCTCCATAAAGGTCATAATAATGGGCAAAACCATTTTCAGAGGGGGACTAAATGGCCCCTAAAAAGTTTAAAAAAAATCTGGGTACCTGTCATTTTATCATTTTTAGTTGTCTTTCTAAGCCATCTGATATTCACCTTTTCATTATGTATTGTTTTAAAAAGCTTGTGAAAGTGATGAAATGCTTTGTCACAATAAGCGGTAAGTTTTAGATGAGCATGTCCAGATGAACCCTGAAGACAGTCAGCTCAATGGAGAAATTATTTTTGAATTTTTATAATAATGCTGTCTATGTAATTCTTAATGCTTGCAAAAGAGCTTTTGGATTGGGAAAAGGTAAGCTTTTTCAGACTCATCTTCCCAGAATACTTATAATTAGCACATTCCACCAATTTCTTTTCTGATTCAATATCCTTTAAAGAAACTTTAGCATGAAGTCATTAAATTTATAGAAATAGTAACAACTGTGTGTGTTATATAATTCAGAGAAATAATCTTTTAATTTTTGTATCACAAATTAAATTGGATTTTCTATTTTAGAACAGTTTTACTGTTTGAGTTTCATTATGTATATAGCATGAAGTACAAGGATTTATTTTGGCTTACCTGGGTCTTCAGAAATTTCACCCTTATCTCTGAGCTTCTTAATCCTTGTAGTCATGTAAGAACACATTGGTTCTTTCTCAGTTTTCTTAGTAAGCATCTCTACAGCATCCTGAAACCACAAGTGAATTTATTATCATTTAGTCTTCATGTGCATCATAAGCAATCATTATTAGCACATTGTCAAATGTTTTGTAACTTTTTTTTAAAAATTCACCTTGCATTCTTCTGTTTTCTATCCATTTCAATAATTATTCTTAAACGTTTTAAGGAATAGTGTGCAAAAAAATTTAAAAGTAAGCATGATAGTTGATGAGTTGTTAATTATACAAATATTATGACCACTTACATTGAATACAATTTTGATTATATCTATAGTAGATTTAGGTGGAGTAGATGCTGCACTGTGCTCTTCTTTTTGTTCATCTTCTTTTTCTTCTTCTTCTTTCTTGTGATTTTCATTATCTTCATGATGTTCTTGATCCTCATGATTATTATCTTCCTGGTTTTCGTTATCTTTCTGGTCACCATGATCTCCATTACCATCATCTTCATTATCTCCATCTTCATGATCACCTTGATCCTCAATATCACCCTGATCTTCATTATCACCTTGGTCTTCAGTATTGTCTTGATTTTCTTGATGATCTGCTTGACCTCTCTGTTGATATGTTTGCTGGTCTCCACTCTGTTTCTGAAGCATCCACTCTTGTGAGAGACCTTCTTTTACACTACCCATTACTGACGCATGGTTGAGCTCATTCAATTCAGTGGCAGCAGCACAGTAGAATATAAAAGTTAAGATAGCCAATACTGCAAGGTTCTGACAGGCAGCCATTGTTGCCTGGCAGACTACCCACATGCAAAGCTATACAGCTTTTTTATTCCTTTTTAAGATGCAACCACTTGATGCCAAGGAAATTGGGTAACATTTCAGTAATTGATATTAAGGAAACACATTTAACAGTTAAATAAAGCTCTCTTTAAAAAAAAAAAATACTGTACTCTAGCTACATGAATAAGAACATATCGTCAAGAAAAAATCAGTTATTCCATTGGTAGATTTGCCTTGAAAAGTTTGGTGATAGTATTCTTTTCTTGGGCTTACAATCATTTCTCCATTATTATAACAGTAGCTTTTGATGTTGTAGTGAAAATATGCGGAAATAGTACTGAAAGATATAAGTTTAGTTGATCAGATTTATCAGTGACTTTCTATACAAAATTGTATTGCTTTGTTCTGTATGCTTCTGTCGGTATGAATTTCCTTTTTATACAATTACTGCTATTTTGATCATTTTGTATCTGTGAAACCATTATGTATACATGGAAGTGTAGGAAACACTTCAAATTTGTATAAGGGGAATCTAAATTCTTGGTCATAATAATTACCTTTGAGAGGAAGCTCTATTATCTAGTCATTTGGACCTATAGTGTACATTTATAGATATTCATCAGGTATATCTGTTTGTTTGTGTAACGTCTTCGATAATAGTTGAAAATTTGCTTTGTAAAATCTTATCAGGGAGCTTAACTTATTATCCAGTATATATTTGTGTGACTGAATTTATGAACAACTATTACAACCAGCAGTCACATTTATGAAGTATTTGCTAATTTATATATTATATATGCTTATTTTATTAAGTCAAAAATAATTAGCTATAGTACAATTCATAGATTAATTCTGTCATTCTTGGCTGGAATAATTATAATAGAAGTTTTTCTCAGCTTTCACAGCCAACTTTGGCAAAAAGTCGAAAGGCTGGGTTGTGTTCTACTAATTAAAAACATAAAAGCTGCTATTATTATTCAATTTGCAGTGAGACAATCTGCAGAATAGTGATGGAATAGGGTATGTCATTTATGTATCTGTGCGTTTAAGCATCTATGTTATACACTACACATCATTGTATTATCTGAAGTTCAGTTTGTCAGTGCTTTGCCAATGCTAGTATTGGAATGTCTTTGGTACTATTATTGTAATGATCAGTGGCAAACCTGTGTTTATTACTTGTGTTTCTAGTTAGTCATTTTTAATACCTAACTTCATTTTATTAGATGTCAATCTTAAAAGTTGTTTACGGTTGTTTTTGCACTTAATGCTAAACTGGAACCTACACAAATGAAACAAAAACCACATTAATGAAAAGAGAAGAAAATTAGTTATTAGTACCCGATAGTTTTTGTAACGTTTACTTAGAATCTCTATAATAGAACAGAATGTGAACTTCCATTCCTATAAATATACATAAGGTGGCCCATTTCTTCCCTAAATAGCCTAGATAGACAGTGAGGAACTGTTAGGCATGGTTACAGCCACGAGAGAACATATTAAGACAAATAATGTTCTTGTTATCTCTGTAACCCAAATCATGTAGCTGGAGCATTGCAGTTTTATTTTAAATCTTGTCTATGGAGATACTCTGTATGACTCCAACACATAAATATTTTTATAGCTGCTATTTTAAGACTGTAATCAGTTTTTGTGCACTATTATATTAGCTGAAGCAATATATTTAGGAAGTTGCAGCTGCTATAAGACTATCTTTTTATAAATTTTTGTAACCAACATCATGTAATTAACCCACAATGGTCACAAGCATGAGATTGTAGCATTCATTCATTCATTCATTCATTCATTCATTCATTCATTCATCATTCATTCATTCATTCTTGCATTCATTCATCATTCATTCATTCATTCATTCATTTTCTGAATAGCAGATTAGAAAGGAGGACAGCTTCCTAAGGTTTGAAATAGATATTAAATTGTAATAGATGTTTTAAGATTCGTGATGTGCCAGATTTTGTAACCCTTGGTTTTAGTCAGAGTGATGGTTGCCTGTAGTGGCTGGTACTTAAGATATAGTACACAGTCTTTCTACTCAACCTATATTATTTACAAGAGTTTGTATTGCTCACTGTATCAATTTAAAGGATAGTGATACACAGTATGAGCTCTTTACATTACTTGTTTATGAAAAGTATATAGTTTCCTACACAGGCTGAATCTGGCATCCAGTGCAGGTTCATGACTTCCTCGTTAATTTTTATGTGTTCAACACATTTTTATTCATCAAAGCGCGAGTGCTCTTTGTAATAAAAAATGGGGATAAATTATGCATAATATTGTATGAAATAGTATTATTATTACACACACTAACTATATTGTAACAAAAATTATAAATATATAATTAGATTTATGAACAAAAAAAACCCCGCTATGATTGTGTGCATAGTGATATGTGTATATTCAATCAATTCACATAATTTAGTTTTATCCCAGGAGTTTAGAAATTCCTTTTCCCATTCTCTTTACAACTTCTATTGCAATACACAGGATGCACTTAATATTGATGTTAACTTTTGCATTGACTCTCAATTTTCTGAAAAAGGTGACATCAATCCCTGCTTCAAAATGTCCACCTCTGGTAAGACCCAAACTCATATCAAAATATATCCTATGGATGTTAATGAGTCCAGTCAATGCAAACTTTATAATCCATGTAGCAGCTTTGATTGCAAATCTGTATGTCCAGTTCACAGCACTGAGAATACCTTTGGCCACATCTAGTGTTGCTCTAGCTCCTCTTACAATTCCTTCAGCCACATACAGGGCAGCTTTGGCCACATTTAAAAATATTACAGATCCTCGAACAACCTTTTCTGCAATTGTGAGTATCACTTTTACTGCCTTTCTGAAAACCCAGCAGGCTGCATTTCTGATTAGACATATTGGATTTGGTATTCCCCAAACTATGCAGAAATAACACAAAGCATAATTATAATCACTTTTACTGTATGCTGTACTAAGTATTATATAAAGCTTTCTTTCCAATTGCAGTTATTTGTATGAATGATTTAAAACAGTCATTATAGCTTGTTCAGTTTGGCAATAAATACTAATATTGTATTTTGGTGAGCAAATGAGTAAGTAAGACACTATCAGTCCTGTGTTTGTTCCCTTTCCACTATTATATAGAAATCGACTTTCAAAATGATATTATTACATGGGATTCGATGATGCAGTAGGGGACCTTATCAGTCAATTGCTATGTATGGTTATGTACTGGTGAACATAACTACGTGTATATGGAAAAGAGATGCATTTCTTTGACCGTTTTATGTTTACTTCAAAAGAGGGAGTATGGAGGCAATATTTTTTTTTTTGACCTACCTGTACTGGTTAACTACATATGGAAATGAGATTTTACCCCCCAACTCTTTTGTGTACCCAGTTCCTTTTCCAAAAGGGGGTCTATGGAGGCAATGGAATTTTTTTTATCTACTCTAGGAAAATGGGATGAATAGCATTTGATTTAAGCCTTTTTGAACCTATTTCTTTTGATAGAATGGACTTGGGGATGCAGAGTGTTCACTGGGACCATCCCACTTATCTCTTAATCTAAGCTTTCCTTACACCATCTGTCAAGAAACTTTAACAAGCTTGCATTATCCTGGTGTGACTAAAAAACAACCAACTGCAGTGAACAGAATTTTCGATACCGGTTTTTATTTTACACTTTGAATTTTCAACGGTAGTTATTTAAAATGTATTATCTTGAGTACAGTGAAAGAAATTTCAGCTTTTTTGAAGAACATAATTGTTTAACACCATTATTGTCTAATACTGTAAAGGGTTATGTATACATTTGTAAATTAAAATATATCTTATTGGTTCAGTCTGTATCTAGATATTAATGTAAGAGAAGCCAAATACATTATGGAATTCACACAATCTAGATGTATTTGCAATTATATTTTTTAAACAATTAATGAAAAGAAAATTCGACTGTCACCAGGGATCGAATCCAGGAACACTTGCTTACTGTACAAGCACTCACTCTGACCACTGACAACTATGGGGCAACCATAACTATACAAACATAACTATTGTTAATATAACTTACATTTTTTACAACGGCGATGTCGGCATTTAGTCATGAGACGACGTCTTGTTCGTGCAACTTTGTCACCTGCCCTTCTAAGCTTATCTTTGGCACGATCAAGTTTCTGTCGAGCATTTCTAAGTTTCTTAATAGCTCTATCAAATGGCACTTTGGCACGTTCTAATTTGGCCTTGGCTTTATTTATAGCTGCTGTTGCTTTCTTTGCTGAGTTATTTAGAGCATCCACGACTGTTTTTTGAATCTTTTCAAAAAGATCACTCTTGAATTCACCTTTTACCCTGAATCCAGCAGTCTTGATGCTTCCATATTGGGCATGTATGAGAAAACTTGCTTGAAATAGACCCCAAGCATTTCCTTTTATGAAGTATTTGTATTCTCTGTTAGTAATTTTCAGACTTGTTTCTAGTGTTATTCCAATGAAGCTAACGAATCCTTTAGCCTCTATGTCTATGAAAGGACGTGGCAGAATTTGTACTGTAGCATTCAAATAGGGTCCTTTACTTTTATCCTTGGAAGAAGCATACATCTTGAAAAGTCCACCTGCTATGCTAATAGGAGGCAGGCCAGCCATAAATTTAATTCCATTTGGCAAGTTGATGTTAACATCCACCATACTTTCGAGTCCAAGTATATTCAGTGTACCTTTAAATCTAAAGCCTGCTGGAATGCTCAGTCCTACCTGAGGCAGTTCTTTTCCGAATGCTGAAAATGATGAAAGGAAACCTTTAGGGAAGCCACTAATTGCTAATGGTCGAGGAATTCTAGCATTAATTTTAAACGCTTTTAGCACATAGCCAACAGTAACTTTGGTGAATGATACATAGTAGTAGTTTTCATTTGGACTAATAATATTTACACCGAGATAGCCTTTAGCAGTTATTTGGTGTTTAGTAGAGGCATAGCCCACTCTTATTTCTCCACCAATTTCAAATCCTGACACTCCAGTGGGAGGTGCAAATGAAATAGACCCAAGAATATTACAAATAGACAGCCATTTTTGTTTGAAGACATTCACCCAGCAATTTCGCATAGACATTCCAAGACTAAATCCCTTACTGCTGATGGAAACGCTTGCAGAAAGTACTATGTTGTATTTTTTTATATTAATAGAACCAATGAATCCAACACTTGGATTAGCTCCACCTACAACCTTTAACGATGCTTTTGCAAGTACCAATTTTTTACCTAATCGCAAGTTTTTTATAGATGCAGTTATGGGGAAATAAGTTATAGATTGGATTGTAGCTTGAATGGAAAAAGAGGCGTCTTTTCCTATCAGCTTACTGGAAAGTCTACACACTTTGTTTTGGTCACAATTCTTGGGAAATTTCATTGAAGCAGTTACACTAACTCCTTTAGTAATTGGAACACCTTTTAAACCACCACTTATAAAATGAACGTCATTATTATCACTCGGTGCAATGGTTATAGTAATAGCTAGTTCTTGATTCAGCATAGCAAACCTGTGAAAATTAAATCCAGTTACCTTCTTTAAAATGTCAGCAATGTTAATTTTGTACAATTCAAAACCCATGATGACAGCATTTTTCCTTCCTACTTTTGTTATGATGGCATCAAAATTGAGGGTTTTAAATCCATGAATGACAGGAGTTCCACCTAGCACTAAATTCATTGGCCTAGAATTGAATTTGTAAACTATGGATGGTTTCTGTATCCCAAAATGAAGGAATGGTATATTTTTTAGAAGCGAGCTTATAATATCTGGTAGAACTGCCGCACTTAATTTTACAAATACCTTGTGAATATCTAAGTATTTTCCTTTTGCCATTAAAGTGTATTTCTTATATTTATCTTGAAAAATAACTGTCTGAAAGTTTGCTCCAGCTAGTTGTACATTTCCAGTGGCTTTTACAGATAGCTTTGGGGCTTTGTTAGAAATATATAGAGTAACAATAACCTTTGAAAACGATAAAAGTTTGTTGAAAAAGCTTATAGTCTTAGGAAAAACTATAGTTATACTTAATTTGTCTTTAAATATTTTCATCTCTTTGACATAGAGACTAAATATAGCATCCAATTGTTTAGGGAGACGCATTTTTCCGAGGTGAAACTTGGAGCCCAAGAAATTCAAGAGAGATTTGAGTCCAAGTTCTTTAGAATTAGTTCTTAAAGTTAGAATTTGGTGGGAGTATGTAGCAGTCATTGGGTTAGACATGAAAGGTAGCACAATATATGCTTTTAATCCACTTGCAACAGTGTCTCCAGTACGCTTTAAAAGTTTAGTTTTAGCAAAGGTATCTTCAGGCAAATCAGTAATCTCTCCAGAAGATATTGTGAGTGCGATGTTTTTCACTGCAAGTCTTCCAAACACAGGAACTCTACTAATGTCCACTCGCATAGCATTTTTCAAAATAGAACTTAACTTAAGATTAGTGACATCTGCTGCTATAGCCTTTACAGGAGCACCTTCTCCTTTGTCTTGTTGGTAGAAAGCATAAAACTTATTGTTCTTTGATTGGTCGCTAGATAATATAAGAGTAGCAGAGCCGCCAGATTCTATGTAACCAGAGAATTTGAAAGAAGGTAGCTTCTGCGGAGCTCCAGGGAGAGTAAGTCCAGTCAGTTGTTTCACAATTTTATCAATGCTTACAGATTTTGATAGGATACTAATTTCAGTAGATCCTGAGCTGCGAGAGTGGGAGACATTAGCTTGAAAGGTCAAGGGACCCATGAACCAAGATCCTTTCATGTCTATCTCTAAGGTTTTAGTAATCCTTGTAAGCACAGCAGAAAGAGAAAATTGTACATTTTTAAGTTCCATGATAGTAGGGATAACTCTAAGGTTAAGTCCAGGCTGTGTTTCAATTTTAATTTCATTAGTTTCACAATTGAAACTGATGAAGGCCAATTGTGGAGAGGTAAGCTTCATAGGGAGGAAGCTCATTAAAGGCACAAACTTCCCCTTGTGAACTGTCAGTTCAATATATTTTTCTAGATACACAATAAATAAACAAGTACAAGTAATGAATGATTATTAGCCTTATATATTATTCAACATAGTCACCAACATTTATATTCAAGACAGAGTATTTACTAAACACTGGTTATTGCCATTTTCCTTTACTTTTGAATAGTTTTTTTTTGTTCACCTTATATTTAATAATTTATTTAATATTTGTATATCTTTAGTTAATTGACTTTGCTATTTAATGTGGTTTGTGTTCGACTAACTATTAAATTAGATATTGATATAGCTAATCAGTTGTATATGCATATGCACAAATTTGCTGCTTGTGATTCATTGGTTCAGCAGCATCCAACTTCTTTTTTCTGTCATTAATTACGCAAAAGTTCAGTACATCTAAAACTGGTATCACATGCTAACTGTTAACTTTCCTAAAACAATTTTATAAGGAAGAAACATTAGATAACCAGCAATCTGGATATTTTAAAATGATGTATTTAATAATCTTAGAGTATTTTAGTAGTCATCTAGATATGTAAATATTGTAAGCACAATTTTTCACCCATTATTTAAGCATTTCAATGATAGAGGCTGTTCTTGAAATACAATTTTATGGACTGAGAATGAGTTAAGTGATGCATACATCTGAGTTTGGCATAAAGAGAACATTGGCGTTAATTCATTAAGTTTATACGATCCATAGAAATTATGCATATAATGGTGCAATCTTTCTATTTCAGGACATTTTTACAAGTCCAATCAATATAAGAAACATGACAAATGCATATCTATTCTGGCTTACCTGGGTCTTCTGAAATTTCACCCTTATGTCTAAACTTTTTAATTCTTGTAGTCATGTAAGAACACATTGGATCTCTCCCATTCTTCTTAGTAAGCATTTCTACAGCATCCTGGAAACACCAATGAGCATAATCAAACAAGCAGTGTCATTTGTGGTTACCATTTGCATCATTTATTTAACATTTTTTTAATTACCTCAGCCATCTGCTTTCTCTCTTAAGTTTTAAAGAACAGCATACAATTTTTTAAAAAAAACTAAGGCTTGCATAGTTTTCAGTGATACAAATACTATGACTACTTACATTGAATACAGTATTGATTATACCAATTGTAGATTCAGGAGGAGTAGATGCTGCACTATGTTCTTCTTTTTGTTGTTCTTCTTTTTCTTCCTCTTCCTCTTCTTGATTATTGCGATCATTGCTTTCATTATCTTCATTATCTTTATCTTCATTATCTTCTTCTTCATTACCTTCATTGTCTTCATTTTCTTTTTTGTCTTCATTATTTTCTTTATCTTCTTTATCTTCAGCATTATCAGTATTGTCATCATTTTCTTGACGATCTGCTTGACCTCTCTGTTGATAAGTTTGCTGGTCTCCACTCTGTTTCTGAAGCATCCACTCTTGTGAGAAACCTTCTTTTACACTACCCATTACTGACGCATGGTTGAGCTCGTTCAATTCAGTGGCAGCAGCACAGTAGAATATAAAAGTTAAGATAGCCAATACTGCAAGGTTCTGACAGGCAGCCATTGTAGCTGACTAGTCTCTCAAGTGCAAAGCACACAGCCTTTTATTCATTTTTGAAACACTTTTAATTAATTTTAAGATACAGCTACATTTTGTGAAGGAAATTGGGTTACCCTTAAAAACATTTTTTTCCTGGCTAAATTTGATTTCAATTATAATGATGTTGTACTGTATTGGGTAGTTCTCTATTATGTCTTTTTATAATTCAGTCAATGTGAATTTCTACTTCCTACAATTTCATACCTGTGAAATCTTTATGCAAACACATAAGTGCAGGAAACACTTCAATTTGTGTAGGAAGTTTATTCCTAGTCATTTAATTTACCTTAATTATTTAAGAACAATGATCATTTCAACCCTTAGGGTACATTCATTAGATATTCATAAAGATGTGTCCATCAGTGTTTAGTAATGACTGACAGTTTTAATTTACCAGTGAGCTTGGCTTTAATCCAGTGTTATTTTCATGTGACTGAAGTTAAGAATAAGTAATGATAGATTACAACCATAAGCAAATACCTTTTTAGCAAGCTTTTTATAGCCTGTACTAAACAGTGTTGTACAAAGTAAAGAAGGAATAGTAACTAGAACTTTTTGTACTTACTAAATATAGTATGCTGACTGACTATACAAGGCTTTGTAGGATATAAATTCAATGACCTAAGACTTATTAAAGACATCAAGAAAGAAAGCCTGTACAATCCGTATATAGTTAGAGAGACAATTATTAGAATATGCAGTCAAAAAAGTACATGGCACACCAATTTGCTAACTGTAATTCTCCAATGCTGACTGACTATACAAGGCTTTGTAACAGTAGCTTATTGAATTAGAACTCAAAAGAATTAACATACATTTTCTCAAATAGAATGCACATGCTTTTTTCAAGTCTTAAAACTGCGTGCAGTGTATTCAAGGGCACAGTTTATTGAGGATGCATATATAGGAGAGTGAATATACCGCAGATATGCAATGGTTTATTGTATTCATATTTCAGGCCTCTTGGCTGGACCAGCTCTATTGTAACTTGGTTTCATTATGAGTTTATGTAATTGGCATTATTAAACACAATGTTTTGACATCCTGGTCGGTGGAATATTGAAATCATGTATTTGATATTTTTATGTGACTCTATGCTATCATTTTTGCATATCTTTAGAGTGCGTTGCTTTATCTTATATTGAGTCGGTTTGAAGAAATTGATAAAATAGCTTCATAATTGGCTAAATGCTTTTTTTTCCTGATAGCTTTGGATAACAGCAGATATATTTTTAGAATAATATTGCCTATGTTTGTTGATACAATGTTAACACATTCATGGGAACAAGAGCCTATAGGCATTCAAGGATGACATAATGTGGGAAAAATATTTTTCACTTAAACAAAAATCGCTAAAGCTTAGCTGCTTGGCTGCAGCATCCTGAGCATGGCTAATAATATTAGCCATGTTCTATTACTTATACTATTAGAATAGAATTAGCTACTATGTAACAAAGGTAATTGGGCAAAAACAAACATGGCGTTATTCGAAAAATGACGAGAATTTATTCTGCAACTGAGGTAGTGGATCTAGTCTGCAACAACTTTTCCAACAGAGAAAGTGAGAGGGAAGGGATACATGAGATTTAAGCTATCATGGAAGTACTACTGTTAAAGCTAGAAAGTCGGACTTGATCGCTAAAGCTGTCATTTCAGTACAAGTTGAGCAAACTACAAGTTTTTGACTTGACAACTACTAGAACACTGTAGGTAGCAAAGATACCAGCAATTTATGTTGAAGAGGAAGTGGAAACTGATATTCCAGGTAAGACAAACAGCTATTTACTCTGTATATTCGAAGAAGAAAAAAAGTAAGAAATAGTTTTCCCGGTAACTTGGCGTTAAGTTATAGTTTGGGTTTCCTGGGAAAATGGCACTAATTTGGTCACAACTATAGACTTTCTTTTACAAACTCCCAGCAAGGAGTGATGGTTTTAGTGAGCTGCCTTTGGTCTCTGAATTACTTCACCTTATTCTATTCATTCAAAGGATGTCTTTACTTCTGTGAAGTCAGAATATTCAGATAATGATGATACTATGTTGAATGCAAGAAAGGTAGACAAAGTAATGAATGAACGGGAAGTGAGGAGTATGAGTAAGAGAAAAAAAGTTGCACTGGACATTTTAAGTCCCTTTAAAGTAACAGAATTTTTCATTTTGGCATATTTTTTCTGAAAAAACTAGTTTTTAGCTGTACGATCATAAGCAATTGTTGGTAATGCTCCCTATAGTCACGCTGTACTCACATTAGCAAATAACTTCTTTGCTGCCTGCTTGTAGTTTTGTTTTTCACTATATTCTCAGCGGTTTGCCGGAGTGCTTAGAGTTTCCCGTTAAAACTACTGGTGAAGTGAGTGTCACTTGTATGTTAAGCTTCTCTTATGAAAACAGCATTAATGTCTACTGTTTCATTGCATGAGTTGCATAAGTTTAAATGGTCCAAATTTTAAACTCAGCTCCAGATAAACCTGTGTTATGGAAGAGATGTGTAGATGACACATTTTGCATGGTTAAAAAAGGAACTGAATAATATTTGTTGGACCATTTAAACTCTGTAAACCTATAAAATTCACCATGGAATCAGAAGAAGAGAGTAAGCTATCCTTTTTGGATTGCTTATTGAAGAGAGAGAGTGATGGCATGCTTACTTCTACTGTGGACAGAAAACCTACACACACAAATAGATACCTTCACTTTAAGTCTCATCATCCTAATCATGTAAAGAGAAGAATAGTGAGATGCTTGTATCAGAGAGGAGGGTAACTAATATGAGTGAAAACTTGAAGGAAGAAGAGAAACACCTACACAAAGTACTTCAAAGTAATGGTTATGACAACGCCACCATTAGGGCAGGCTCTAAAGAGTTACCTTCTAGAGATCACACAGACACTGAGCAAGAGAAAGGTTTGATTCTTACTATTCCATACATAGCAGGATTGAGTGAGAGTATTCAGAAAGTGTGTAGAGACTGACATCAAAATATCATTTTTTAAGTCAGGTAAGACACTAAGATCACACTAAAGTCAAAGATGCTGTACGCATTACCATTGAGTCATCCATAGTGTACAGAATACCCTGCAGCTTTGGTAAAGTATATATAGGTGAAACAACTAGAAGCTTGAGCAGAGAGTGAAAGAACATCAGGATGCTTGTAAAAGAGATGATAGGAAGGTTTCAGCCATTGCTGAACAGGCTTGGCAGCAACATCACCCTATTAAATGGGAGAGGTAAGAGTTGTAGACAGAGCCAGTAAGACTCATGAGTTAAAGAGCAAGCAAGCTCTACACATACAGATAACACCAAACAACAACAAGTTAGGTTTAGAGCTTCCAAGATGCTGGCTGTCTATGCTGTGTGCAAATGACCCTCCAGGATCTAAACAGTAAGCGTCCTCCAGAAATCTTGCTGTTTACATTGTGTTTATTATATTATTATATCACCATGGAGAGTTTGACCTAAGTTGACCCCTGAAGAATACTTCAGCAAGAAGTTGAAACGTCGGCTAAAGTTTTGATTGTCATAATATTGGCTGTTGTTAGAATGAGAAAATTTGCTATTATTATGACTATTTCAGCTGAGAATGACTGAATCATAACTATTAAGCTCACTTATCTTCTGTGAAATGATGCCACTTCTATGTTATGTCTAATTATTTAATAATTATTATTACACACTATACCACAATTTTATGTGACAAATTAACAAAGATATAAATATGTTATTATTGAACAAAATAGCTCACAATGTGTGCATAATTAGTAATATCCGATATAATTAAGTCATGTCATTGAACATTATCCTAGAAGTTTGAAAATTCCTTTTCCCATTCTCTTTACAACTTCTTTTGCAATACACAGGATGCACTTAATATTGACGTTAACTTTTGCATTGACTCTCAATTTTCTGAAAAAGGTGACATCAATCCCTGCTTCAAAATGTCCACCTCTGGTAAGACCCAAACTCATATCAAAATATATCCTATGGATGTTAATGAGTCCAGTCAATGCAAACTTTATAATCCATGTAGCAGCTTTGATTGCAAATCTGTATGTCCAGTTCACAGCACTGAGAATACCTTTGGCCACATCTAGTGTTGCTCTAGCTCCTCTTACAATTCTTTCAGCCACATACAGGGCAGCTTTGGCCACATTTACGAACACTACAACTCTTCGAACAATCTTTTCTGCAATTGTGAGTGTCACTTGCACTGCCTTTCTGAAAACCCAGCAGGCTGCATTTTTGATTAGACATCCTGGATTTGGTATTCCCCAAACTATGCAGAAATAAGAGTGGAGTGAATACAGTATGATAATACATATGCTATTTAAAGGTTTAATAGAACATCAATTATGTTAGTGACAGATCTATTAGTTATACAATAGTAAAATATAATTTACATGGCATTAATTTATAATTGTAAAGTACTATGTATTCTTTTCTTGGAATATTCTTAGGCTGGCTCACTTGCAATTAGTACACACAGAGTATTATTACTCATTATGAACCGAAGAGATTAATATATATTCACAAGTGTAATACATTGCAACCATTGTTACCAAACACTGCAATCAATTATTTAAAGGAAACTAAATGTAAGCAGGATTATTTTTTGAACTAGATATATTTGCGTAATTTTAAAAAACTCAATTTGAACAATTTTATTTACAATAATATATATATATGTATGAATATATTTAGTTATGATAACTTACACTTTTTACAATGGTGGATGTGGCATTTATTCATGAGACGATGTCTTGTTCGTGCAACTTTGTCACCTGCCCTTCTAAGCTTATCTTTGGCACGATCAAGTTTCTGTCGAGCACTTCTAAGTTTATTAATAGCTCTATCAAATGGCACTTTGGCACGTTCTAATTTGGCCTTGGCTTTATTTATAGCTGCTGTTGCTTTCTTTGCCGAGTTATTTAGAGCATCCACGACTGTTTTTTGAATCTTTTCAAAAAGATCACTCTTGAATTCACCTTTTACCCTGAATCCAGCAGTCTTGATGCTTCCATATTGGGCATGTATGAGAAAACTTGCTTGAAATAGACCCCAAGCATTTCCTTTTATGAAGTATTTGTATTCTCTGTTAGTAATTTTCAGACTTGTTTCTAGTGTTATTCCAATGAAGCTAACGAATCCTTTAGCCTCTATGTCTATGAAAGGACGTGGCAGAATTTGTACTGTAGCATTCAAATAGGGTCCTTTACTTTTATCCTTGGAAGAGGCATACATCTTGAAAAGTCCACCTGCAATGCTTATAGGAGGCAGGCCAGCCATAAATTTAATTCCATTTGGCAAGTTGATGTTAACATCCACCATACTTTCGAGTCCAAGTATATTCAGTGTACCTTTAAATCTAAAGCCTGCTGGAATGCTCAGTCCTACCTGAGGCAGTTCTTTTCCGAATGCTGAAAATGATGAAAGGAAACCTTTAGGGAAGCCACTAATTGCTAATGGCCGAGGAATTCTAACATTAATTTTTAACGCTTTTAGCACATATCCCACAGTAACCTTGGTGAATGATGCATAGTAATAGTTATCAGTTGGACTAATAAGATTTACACCACGATAGCCTTTAGCAGTTATTTGGTGTTTAGTAGAGGCATAGCCCACTCTTATTTCTCCACCAATTTCGAACCCTGACACTCCAATTTCAGCTATATATGAAATAGACCCAAGAATATTACAAATAGAGAGCCATTTTTGTTTGAAGACATTCACCCAGCAATTTCGCATTGACATTCCAAGAGTATATTCCACATTGTTGGTATAAATACTTGCTGAAAGAACAAGGTTGTATTTTTTCAAGTGAATTGAACCAATGAATCCAATAGTTGGGTTAGTTCCATGACCTATAATCTTTAACGATGCTTTTGTAAGTACCAATTTTTTACCTAATCGCAAGTTTTTTATAGATGCAGTTATGGGGAAGTAAGTTGTAGATTGGACTGTAGCTTGAATGGAAATAGAGGCGTCTTTTCCTATCAGCTTACTGGAAAGTCTGCACACTCTGTTTTGGTCACAATTCTTGGGAAATTTCATTGAAGCAGTTACACTAACTCCTTTAGTAATTGGAACACCTTTTAAACCATCACTTATAAAATGAACGTCATTATTATCACTCGGTGCAATGGTTATAGTAATAGCTAGTTCTTGATTCAGCATAGCAAACCTGTGAAAATTAAATCCAGTTACCTTCTTTAAAATGTCAGCAAAGTTAATTTTGTACAATTCAAAACCCATGATGACAGCATTTTTCTGTTTTACTTTTGTAACAATGGCATTAAAATTGAAGGTTTTAAATCCATGAATAACAGGAGTTCCACTTAGCACTAAATTCATTGGCTTTGAATTAAATTTGTAATTTATAGATGGCTTTTGTATCCCAAAATGAAGGAATGGTATGTTTTTTAGAAACGAGCTTACAATATCTGGTAGAACCGCCGCACTTAATTTTACAAATACCTTGTGAATATCTAAGTATTTTCCTTTTGCCATTAAAGTGTATTTCTTATATTTATCTTGAAAAATAACTGTTTGAAAGTTTGCTCCAGCTAGCTGTACATTTCCAGTGGCTTTTACAGATAGCTTTGGGGCTTTGTTAGAAATATATAGAGTAACAATAATCTTTGAAAAAGATAAAAGTTTGTTGAAAAAGCTTATTGTCTTAGGAAAAACTATAGTTATACTTAATTTGTCTTTAAATATTTTCATCTCTTTGACATAGAGACTAAATATAGCATCCAATTGTTTAGGGAGACGCATTTTTCCGAGGTGAAACTTAGAGCCCAAGAAATTCAAGAGAGATTTGAGTCCAAGTTCTTTAGAATTAGTTCTTAAAGTTAGAATTTGGTGGGAGTATGTAGCAGTCATTGGGTTAGACATGATAGGCAGCGTAATATATGCTTTTAATCCACTTGAAACAGTGTCTCCATTACGCTTTAAAAGTTTAGTTTTAGCAAAGGTATCTTCAGGCAAATCAGTAATCTCTCCAGAAGATATTGTGAGTGCGATGTTTTTCACTGCAAGTCTTCCTAACACAGGAACTCTACTAATGTCCACTCGCATAGTATTTTTCAAAATCGAACTTAACTTAAGATCAGTGATATCTGCTGCTATAGCCTTTACAGGAGCACCTTCTCCTTTGTCTTGTTGGTAGAAAGCATAAAACTTATTGTTCTTTGATTGGTCGCTAGATAATATAAGAGTAGCAGAGCCGCCAGATTCTATGTAACCAGAGAATTTGAAAGAAGGTAGCTTCTGCGGAGCTCCAGGGAGAGTAAGTCCAGTCAGTTGTTTCACAATTTTATCAATGCTTACAGATTTTGATAGGATACTAATTTCAGTAGATCCTGAGCTGCGAGAGTGCGAGACATTAGCTTGAAAGGACAAGGGACCCATAAACCAAGATCCTTTCATGTCTATCTCTAAGGTTTTAGTAATCCTTGTAAGCACAGCAGAAAGAGAAAATTGTACATTTTTAAGTTCCATGATAGTAGGGATAACTCTAAGGTTAAGTCCAGGTTGTGTTTCAATTTTAATTTCATTAGTTTCACAATTGAAACTGATGAAGGCCAATTGTGGAGAGGTAAGCTTCATAGGGAGGAAGCTCATTAAAGGCACAAACTTTCCCTTGTGAACTGTCAGTTCAATGTATTTTTCTAGATACACAATATAAACAAGTATGAATGATTATTAGCCTTATATATTATTCAACATAGTCACCAACATTTATATTCAAGATAGAGTATTTATTACTAAACACTGGTTATTGCCTTTTCCTTTACCTTTGAATAGTTTTTTTTGTTCACCTTATATTTAAATATATCTTTAGTTAATTGACTTTGCTATTGAATGTGGTTTGTGTTCGACTAACTATTAAATTAGATATCGATATAGCTAATCAGTTGTATATGCATATACACAAATTTGCTGCTTGTGATTCATTGGTTCAGCAGCATCCAACTTCTTTTTTCTGTCATTAATTACGCAAAAGTTCAGTACATCTAAAACTGGTATCACATGCTAACTGTTAACTTTCCTAAAACAATTTTATAAGGAAGAAACATTAGATAACCAGCAATCTGGATATTTTAAAATGATGTATTTAATAATCTTAGAGTATTTTAGTAGTCATCTAGATATGTAAATATTGTAAGCACAATTTTTCACCCATTATTTAAGCATTTCAATGATAGAGGCTGTTCTTGAAATACAATTTTATGGACTGAGAATGAGTTAAGTGATGCATACATCTGAGTTTGGCATAAAGAGAACATTGGCGTTAATTCATTAAGTTTATACGATCCATAGAAATTATGCATATAATGGTGCAATTTTTCTATTTCAGGACATTTTTACAAGTCCAATCAATATAAGAAACATGACAAATGCATATCTATTCTGGCTTACCTGGGTCTTCTGAAATTTCACCCTTATGTCTAAACTTTTTAATTCTTGTAGTCATGTAAGAACACATTGGATCTCTCCCATTCTTTTTAGTAAGCATTTCTACAGCATCCTGGAAACACCAATGAGTACAATCAAACAAGCAGTGTCATTTGTGGTTACCATTTGCATCATTTATTTAACATTTTTTTAATTACCTCAGCCATCTGCTTTCTCTCTTAAGTTTTAAAGAACAGCATACAATTTTTTTTAAAAACTAAGGCTTGCATGGTTTTCAGTGATACAAATACTATGACTACTTACATTGAATACAGTATTGATTATACCAATTGTAGATTCAGGAGGAGTAGATGCTGCACTATGTTCTTCTTTTTGTTGTTCTTCTTTTTCTTCCTCTTCCTCTTCTTGATTATTGCGATCATTGCTTTCACTATCTTCATTATCTTTATCTTCATTATTTTCTTCTTCATTACCTTCATTATCTTCATTTTCTTTTTTGTCTTCATTATTTTCTTTATCTTCTTTATCTTCAGCATTATCAGTATTGTCATCATTTTCTTGACGATCTGCTTGACCTCTCTGTTGATATGTTTGCTCGTCTCCACTCTGTTTCTGAAGCATCCACTCTTGTGAGAAACCTTCTTTTACACTACCCATTACTGACGCATGGTTGAGCTCATTCAATTCAGTGGCAGCAGCACAATAGAATATAAAAGATAAGATAGCCAATACTGCAAGGTTCTGACAGGCAGCCATTGTAGCTGACTAGTCTCTCAAGTGCAAAGCACACAACCTTTTATTCATTTTTAGACACTTAATTAATTTTAAGATACATCTACATTTTGTAAAGGAAATTGGGTTACCCTTAATTAAAACATTTTTTTCCCAGCTAAATTTGATTTCTATTATAATGATGTTGTACTGTATTGGGTAGTTCTATATAATGTCTTTTTATAATTCAGTCAATGCGAATTTCTACTTCCTATAATTTCATACCTGTGAAATCTTTATGCAAACACATAAGTGCAGGAAACACTTCAATTTGTGTAGGAAGATTATTCCTAGTCATTTAATTTACCTTAATTATTTAAGAGCAATGATCATTTCAACCCTTAGGGTACATTCATTAGATATTCATGAAGATGTGTCTGTCCATCAGTGTTTAGTAATGACTGACAGTTTTAATTTACCAGTGAGCTTGGCTTTCATCCAGTGTTATTTTCATGTGACTGAAGTTAAGAATAAGTAATGATAGATTACAACCATAAGCAAATACCTTTTTAGCAAGCTTTTCATAGCCTGTACTAAACAGTGTTGTACAAAGTAAAGAAGGAATAGTAACTAGAACTTTTTGTACTTACTAAATATACATAGGATATAAATTCAATGATATGACTTATTAAAGACATCAAGAAAGAAAGCCTGTACAATCTGTGTATAGTTAGGGAGACAATTATTAGAATATGCAGTCAAAAAAGTACATGGCACACCAATTTGCTAACTGTAATTCTCCAATGCTGACTGACTATACAAGGCTTTGTAACAGTAGCTTATTGAATTAGAACTCAAAATAATTAACGTATATTTTCTCAAATAGAATGCACAATGCTTTTTTCAAGTCTTAAAACTGCGTGCAGTGTATTCAAGGGCACAGTTTATTGAGGATGCATATATAGGAGAGTGAATATACCGCAGATATGCAATGGTTTATTGTATTCATATTTCAGGCCTCTTGGCTGGACCAGCTCTATTGTAACTTAGTTTCATTATGAGTTTATGTAATTGGCATTATTAAACACAATGTTTTGACATCCTGGTCAGTGGAATATTGAAATCATGTATTTGATATTTTTATGTGACTCTATGCTATCATTTTTGCATATCTTTAGAGTGCGTTGCTTTATCTTATATTGAGTAGGTTTGAAGAAATTGATAGAATAGCTTCATAATTGGCTAAATGCTTTTTATTCTGATAGCTTTGAATAGCAGCAGATATATTTTTAGAATAATATTGCCTATGTTTGTTGATACAAAAAATCGCTAAAGCTTAGCTGCTTGGCTGCAGCATCCTGAGCATGGCTAATATGTTGTTCTATTACATATAATATTAGAATAGAATTAGCTACTATGTAACAAAGGTAATTGGGCAAAAACAAACATGGCGTTATTCGAAAAATGGCGAGAATTTATTCTGCAACTGAGGTAGTGGATCTAGTTTGCAACAACTTTTCCAACAGAGCAAGTGAGAGGGAAGGGATACATGAGATTTAAGCTACACCATAAAAAGATTTTGTGAATATGACATGAATTTCGTTATTTTAGCACATATTACTTTTATTAATATAAGTACTCATTAAGTTATATTTACAATGCTCTGTTAATATTGAATTTTTATGTCATCATAACATATTATTAATGTCATAATTACTGTTTGAGGATGAATTGTTGTTTCAACAATAATAAAATTCTTCAATAACATTTTTGAACTACATATTGAAATTAATATTCCTTATTTTAAAGATTCATTGTTGTATTAACAACTATGATTTGTTTTACAATAATATTTTGCGATTATTGCAAAAAATTAGTTATTTTACCATACTACTGTTAAAGTAACATTTGCAATTATACATTCACAATGTTCTGTTAATATAAAAAATTCGATTGTTTTAACCTTGTTTATGCAATTAATGATTAATTAGCACATTACATGCTTATAAGTCGTGGTAATGTAGCATTTTTATTTTTAATAATTATAGTGCAGATGTCAAAGTAGCTATTTCGATATTAAACAAAATTTAAAAAAATAATACAAATGACCTACATGATACTTTGTTTCACAACAATGTAAGTGTTCAATGAATTGTGAAATGCCTTATGTCCATGTAGAATAGGATATTCCTTTAAATGCTTAATATTTAATGCCTCATATATAGGTGATAGTTCGACGACATATCCATTGAAATGAGAATCAATGTACATAGTTTTAAATACTTGCATATAGAGAATATATAACTTTTTGTTAGGACGTTGAATTAAATATAAGTTATCAATTTTTCCAAATTTTGGATAGTATTCATCTTTATCAAGGTATATAAATGCATTTTTCTTCAAATTAAAGTGTTTAAATTTTATCCATTTCAATGGAAACACTGTGGTATTTTCAGTTGAGGCATTAACAATTTCCTGTAACTCTTTGGGCAAGTTCATGTGGCACAGCTCGGTATCATAGCTAGATGACTGTAACGTCTCGCTCAGCAAAGTGTCACAATGTATATTGTAACACAATGATTGTAAGTATCTCTTTGTGACACTGTAGCAAACATTAACATAATTTCCATGCGATGCAGCTCGCTTGATAAAATTCAATTTTGACTCGTGGCGCATTGTCCAGGTACAAGTCAAAGGTCCAAAAGCTTGTATTTGCTTAGAATAATGCAACATGTAGTGCATTTTAGGAATTATTGTGAAGTGAGGATATAGCTTTTTGAACATATAATGGTGCTCTTCCACAATAACTGAAAGATAGGCTATTGTTTCTCTATCAATTACCCATGCCGCTGCTATGCTGGTAATCTTTAGAAGAAGAGAAAATAGTTCCCATTGTTCACAATCCTGTGGTACCAAATCACCAATTAACAAAGGAAGATAAATAGCCAACAACCACATTTTCGAAGCAGATTGCCTGATTTTTTTATCATTGTTCCCCTTAAAAATATTTTCATCCAAATCAGACGGTTTGTCAGATAATTCTGAATAACCAAAATTAAATGATTTTAATCTCTGATTAAGTGTTCTGGCTGTAATATACTTCTTCTCTACTAAATATTGTAGTAGGAGTTTCATTTCATATGGAATAACACCTTCTAGTAGATCGTGCATGATATCATGAGGTAAATTTTTTACAACAGAAAAATTTGGAATATCATCTAAAACTGATTTTCGATTTATTCCATATTCAATAGAGTTTTGGGCAGAATCTGTACCTGATAAACTAGAAACTTGTCGTTCGTGCTCTCGGGGTGTACGTATCACAAAATTCAACTCGCAAAAATCACGCTGAATTTGATCAGTTGTTGCCATGCATGACCTGCAAATTCTTCGAGCAAAAGACATGCTTTCCTTAAATCCTCCAATTGCATGAGCTCCAAGGTTGTCAGCTAAGATTGCAAGCAAAGCCACCTTGTATTGACATTCCAAACCGTTCACTTTAACTGTAATGCCGTCATGACACAATGAGAGCATGTTTTTAACAAAAGGTTGTAAAAATGCATTCATTCCATGTTTGCGAACCAGGGGTGATCTAACAACAGATATTAGAAATATATTCTTTAGTCGAGAACGAAGGTGTGGGCGAAAATTACCAATCGTAAAAAACATGCATCCAAGCTTATGCTTTTTAGAGCTAGAACCAAGGGGATTGCAGACTTCCACCTCATCAAAGTAAGCAATAATTTGTATTGCTTTACATTGTGTCATAAACAAGGGATGACACTTAAAAACTGATCCATCACATATATCTCTGTAATTGGAGTCACGTGATACATGGGATATTTCAATTTCTTTTCTTACCTCTGGAAGATGTAGTAAACATTTAAGTGTATCTTCCAGTGGTATGTACTGAAACGTATCTGACACTAAAACCCGTCTTCGCTTGGTCCCTGAAAACTTTGTAGCATAGTAAGGTGGCCCCATCTTAACTTCAACTGGATCCTATGAATAAAATGTTGATTCAATTAAAATTTATATATAACCTCGAAAATTATGTACTGACTTACCATACATCCTAAGCGAGATCGAAAATAAGCTTCCTGCAAATAGGCTGAATGGAACTGTTCAAATGGGCTTGTCACACTTGAAAATAACTTTTCAATAGAATCGTCTGGATTTGAATCAGTAATGCACTCCTGAACTCCTGCTTTAATTCGTCCCATAATATGCTTGAATAAACTATTTACTTCCTTTACAATATCATTGACTGCTATCTGTGATAGACTGCGGCCTTCCTTCAAATGGAGTATAAAAAGGGAAACTCTTTTAATCTGTTCTTCTTCGTCAATCTCCAACAGATTATTAACAACATGTTCAATGTTAGACACTGCTAAGTTGTCTTCCTCCCAATCAAAAAATATACTTGAAGCAGATTCATTTATACCACTATGTTCACCTTCAAATGTAACAGAAGATGGTTGTTTAGCTGCAGTCACGACCAAACTCTCCCTATGCTGTCTGTAAACGTGTGATACCAAAGACGAACATTTTTTGTACGAAAGTCCACAGCCATTTATATCGCAAGTCACGCAGAAGTCATCGTCTGTACTGTGAACACTCCTCAAATGACTAATCCAGAGATTTCTCGTTGGACAGTTGAAGTCGCACAAAGGACAACATAATGGAGAAGCAGAAAGAGAGATATTTGCAGCCATGGCTCTGATGTCGGGACTCAAAGCATTGCCACACCCTCAACCCCTCCTACTTACTGTGTGTAGGCATAACCACACCCTAAAAACGATCCGTGCTTAACGATCCGTACTTACGATTATCGCGTGGTGGATTGGAGTGTGAGAAACAGAAGCCTGTTGTTAATTTCGTTGACATTATGGATACCAAAACGGTCGAGGAGGTTTCTGACTGGTTACAGGAAAAAGGAGTATCTGTGGAGCACTGCAACAGCTTTGAGGGTATGTTAAGAAGTTTAAGTAGTTTTGCTAACTGTCACCTAGTCAGTCTTACAAGCCAGACTCTTTCGACCCTTTACCGCTAGGGGGGTGGGGGGGGGGGGAAGGAAAGGTCTGGACAAGTGCTTTAGCCTGTGTCATTCCATTCCTCCATATTCTGGAGGAACGTATAAAATGTGTATAAGATATGATGGGGTGTTGTTTATGTAGAAGTTGTAGGCGGGTTACAAAAAAAGCGGGTTGCAATCTTTGCGCTCTAAATTAGTAGAATACTAAACTCAAGGTTATAGAGATAGGTAGACACTTGTGATATTGAAATACAGTCTCCTCCACTTTAGTTAAGGTCTGTTGTGTGTGTAGCAGCACTGTCATGGATATCTGTTCGGAAAAGATGCCTCCACAGCACTTAAATTTATTATGCGTTCGGTTCATAATTGCTATTTTGATAAATCTAGAGTACTTAAAATTTTTACGGTGTATAATGTTAGCAAGGTCATGCAGGTATAGTTAGTACGGTTTTGTAACCCTTCAAATTTTTATACAATGGCTGATCTCTGCATGGTCTGGCTAATAAGTGTACGAAGTTTTTTCTTTTATGTGAATGTATTTTTAGCTTATACTCCTTTCCTATAAATAGAAAATGAAATTGATGGCAGTGCATTTCTTGATTTGAGTGAAGGTGACATTAAAGAGTTGATCAAGCCTTTGGGAATAGTAAAGAAAATTATTAGACTACAGAAGAGTGTTGCTGTACGTCAGTCTGTAAGTATGGCATCATATCATATTTTTAGCAAGTAATATTGTAGCTATATATTGTTGTTTAAGGTGATCAATATTCCTCCGGAAGATTATATATCATCGGGCCCAGAGAACAGTTCTTCCACATCACAACCAGAGAGCCCCTCATGTGCTAGTACTTGTGAGAGTTCACCAGTTTCATCTATTTCATCAGCATCAACATTACCAAGTGATTTTTCCATTCCTAGCAGATGGAAGCCAATAATTATGGAAGCTATCAAATCTAAAAAATTAAATCCAGAAATAAGAAATGAAATTGTTCGGGATCTCGTTACTCACATGTATGGCCACACTGAAAAGCCTGGTATAGGATTTGTAAATAAAGTTTCAAGATTGTTAGTTGAAAAATACCCGTTTATGTCCGATTCTTCCGATTCACAAGATGCTTTATCATATGTAAGTCAGATTTGCATGAATGTGTGTTTGTTTGTTTTTTAAGTATTAAAAAAAAAATTATAATAGGGGTCTTGGTCTAAAAAAGTTATGGATCGTATATATAATGTTGAACGAAACCGAAAGAGAAAGACCACATCAAGTTTACAAGGAGAAATGCCTGTAAAGAGAGGACGTCCTAAAAAAATTTTGAACCTTGCCAGTCGTTATCCTACACTTTCTTGCACTGGTGTTGAAGAATCAAGTGATCGAAATAAAGAGGCTTTGCGAAAGGAAATGGAGAAAGAAATTCCACGAAAGGATATTGTTATGTCATTGATGAAGAATACCTTTATGAGTCGTAGAAAAGAAATTTTACGCAGCGATATGTCTGTTCTTTCTAAATTGGACAAGTATCCAGCTTTGAAAATGCCGCCAATTGTAAGTTTTTGATGTTACTCACATTGGTTAGAATAAACAATATAGTTCTATCTATGTGTGATATTTGAAGCATTGAGTAGACTACGATCCTTATTCAGTTTTTTGACCTGGTAAGCACCTACCTAGTGTTACCAATGATAATTAACAGGTTCAAATCCCGCTCGGTACCGGGGTTTTTTCCTCACTCTTTTTTCTTTCTTTCTTTTTTTTTTCTTTATTTTCTTTCTCGTTTTTTCTCTCCTTTTTTTTCTTTCTCTCTTTTTTCTGAATTTCTCTTTCTTTTTTGCTTTTCTTTTTGTCTTTTTTTTCTATTTTTTCTTCTTTTTTCCTCTTTTCTTTCTCTTAATTTTTCCCCGATCTTTATCCTATTTTCCCTCGGTTCTGCTCAGCATTCTCTTTTTTTCTGTCTTTTTCTATACTGGTTTCTGTCGTACTTTTCACTGCTATGTTTCTTATTTACAAGGTGTTTTCTAAAAAATGGTCAATATACAGTCATACTGCAATATTTTCAATAAATATCGTGATACAATACAACCCATAATCACCCAACCTTTTGAGAGCAAATTTATTGAATTTTTTTTGGTGCTTTTACTAAGAAATTCATTATCCAAAGTTTTATCAGTTTACAAGCTCGACATTACGTCATTGCAGCATTTCATACCGAGGAAATCCCAACCCAAGACGCCGTTATACCCTCCCCCCCTGCAAGCTGTATTGCTTTGTGATAGAAATAGTAAAGGTGTCTCCCTTGAAGTCTAACCCCCCTCCCCCCAAGCTGAAGTGCTTTGTAATAGAAATAGTAAAGGTGTCCCCCTTGAAGCCTAACACTCCGCCCACCCCCTCAACTCTTTACTTAAATCACAACAGGGCAGCTCCGTATTTTAACCACTTCTATGTGTTTGTGGTGGATTGAGTTAAGTTATGCCCAGCACAAAAAGTGTTGTGCCATGAACCGTTACGTATTTTGCGAATGGCTCTAATACCAGGAACTGTTGGTTGATTTCATTAGTTTTTTTTAGTATATGTGGGTGTATACAAATGTTCCTCTGGGCTAATAAATGGTCCGTGTATGAGGATAATTCATTAATCCTGCAGTTCGTAGATGTGGAGTACACCGTATAAAAATATCATTTTCACTGAAATATGCGAGTGAAGTGTCGCCAATTAGTTTTCTCTCCATTGGTTTTTAGATTGTGCAAGAACTGGAATTAATTCTCTCTAAAAAAGAATTATATTCAACTTTTGGTGTTGACTGGTCTCAAAAGTGGATGCCAGGTATTATTGGTTATGCGAAGACTGTGAAAAGAAGGGACATAAAAGAAGTTGTGAAAAATTTGTCTGACTGTAAGTTTTTTTTATCTACGTTGGTTGTGTTCCAAAATTTAGTATGTATCTTTTCCATTCAGTTGATCAAGATGAGCGAGAAGTCTTGCGCTTACTTTTCAAGCTTCTTTGTGTTATACCCAAGAGAGGTGAACAGTGTGCAGATTTTGCATTTGTGTTTGCAGAGTTTGATGTAAGTAGTACTTATAATATCAGCCATTTTTAACATTGTGCAATAATAAGACAATATTTCCCCCAAACTGATGTGCTCTCTAACAAACATTAAAGGTGTCCCCACAAGCCAAAGATTTAACCTCCCTCAGTGTTTTTTTGAACAAAATCCTGTATGAATCCCTGGGTTAATTATTTGCTCATTTTTTATCTTGTATTCAACAAATTGATGATTATTTATGAGCATGTGACAAATGTAATGGAACATTTTTCAGGATCGCTGTGTGAATTATAGATGCTAACCTCAATAGTATATGCATTTATTTCCACGATATTACGTGGTGGAAAATTATTGAGGTAGTAATATTGTTGATTGCTAGGTAGTTTGAGTAATTCTCAGCTCCAAAGTAATTGTTTTTGAAATTTTATTGGTTTATTGTGATAAATGTTGTTTGTTTACTATTACATATTGAGCAAGTGTGTGCTTACAAACCTATGATGAGCATTTTTAATGCCAATACATGTATTTATGTGTAGGTTTCTGCTCAACCTGATATTGTAGCGAAGGAAGTATCTAATCGTAATAATCCGTGGTTTGGAAAGTTCGCAACGGAGGATGGAGGATGCGAGTATTTCATTTTTATTGAACAAAGTGTTGTATGTTCCATAAAGAGTTTTACTAAAGCCTTGTTTTTGTGGTTCTCTTTTTATTATGTATTTAATTTGGAGTATGAAAAAAATAGTAGAGATTTGTGTTTGTTCTTTCAAGAGTTTGTATTTGGACTTCCAGACCATTTATGTAAGAAGTCGTCAACTTATATTTCTGTTTCAATTGATATTTTATGTTTTGCATCTAACTGAGAGCAATTGGTGTATTTTTCATTGTATAAGAAGATTTTGATCAATAAAATACAAAATAGTAGCAAGTGTACTTAATCATAACTATTATAAATTACAGTGGTAACATTCACAATACTTTTATTTTAACAATTACTTTCCTTAAAATAAAATTTACAACTTTTATAACAAAAAACATAATTTGTAACACTAACATACACAAAATGTTATTTTAACATTTGTATTTTATATAATGTATATAATCTTTTCAAAATGAATTGTTATAGTAACATATGCTAGTTTTATATATACAACAAGGATTTCTTAAGACACAATTAACTATTTAAAAAAAAGAATAATATATAGTTATAGTAACACACATATATTCCTATTTTAACAATTGCAATTTCTTAAAATACAGAATATTATTATTTAAAATAAGCATAATTAACTGTTATAGAAGCATGTACACATTTATATTTTAACATATTTTATTATGTAAAATAAAATAATTATTTTTTCTTAAAATAACAGTAATTAAATTGCTGTTAACTTAGCATAAAAAATGGTGCTCAGTTGCAAGAATTTGAACATTTTTTTTTTGGTTATTTTAACTAAACTGTTTTTACGGTGTACCATGGAAGTACTACTGTTGAAGCTAGAAAGTCGGACTTGATCGCTAAAGCTGTTATTTCAGTGCAAGTTGAGCAAACTACAAGTTAAATATCAAGCAAGCTCTGCACACACAGATAACACCAGACAACAACAAGTTTAACAGAGATATAGGTTTAGAGCTTCCAAGATGCTGGCTGTCTATGCTGTGTGCAAATTACCCTCCAGGATCTAAACAGTAAGCGTACCCTCCAGAAATCTTGCTGTTTACATTGTGTTTATTAAATTTATTATATCACCATGGAGAGTTTGACCTGAGTTGACCCTTGAAGAGTACTTCGGCAAGAAGTCGAAACGTCGGGTATAGTTTTAATTATCATTGTTAGAATGAGAAAATTGGCTATTATTATGACTATTTCAGCTGAGATGACTGAATCATAACTATTAAGCTCACTTATCTTCTGTGAGATGATGATTCTCATTGCCACTTCTTTGATTTTAAATATGTTTAGTCTAATTATTTAATAATATTATTACACACTATACCACAAATTTATGTGACAAATTAACAAAGATATTAATATGTTATTATTATTGAACGAAATAGCTCACGATGTGTGCATAATTAGTATATCCGATATAATTAGGTCATGTCATTGAACATTATCCTAGAAGTTTGGAAATTCCTTTTCCCATTCTCTTTACAACTTCTTTTGCAATACACAGGATGCACTTAATATTGATGTTAACTTTTGCATTGACTCTCAATTTTCTGAAAAAGGTGACATCAATCCCTGCTTCAAAATGTCCACCTCTGGTAAGACCCAAACTCATATCAAAATATATCCTGTGGATGTTAATGAGTCCAGTCAATGCAAACTTGATAATCCATGTAGCAGCTTTGATTGCAAATCTGTATGTCCAGTTCACAGCACTGAGAATACCTTTGGCTACATCTAGTGTTGCTCTAGCTCCTCTTACAATTCCTTCAGCCACATACAGGGCAGCTTTGGCCACATTTACGAACACTACAGCTCCTCGAACAATCTTTTCTGCAATTGTGAGTGTCACTTGAATTGCTTTCTTGAACACCCAGCAGGCTCCATTTTTGATTAGACATCCTGGATTTGGTATTCCCCAAACTATGCAGAAATAAGAATGGAGTGAATACAGTATATGATAATACATATGCTACTTAAAGGTTTAATAGAACATCAATTATATAGTGACAGATCTATTAGTTATACAATAGTAAAATATAATTTACATGGCATTAATTTATAGTTGTAAAGTACTATGTATTATTTTCTTGGAATATTCTTAGGCTGGCTCACTTACAATTAGTGCACACAGAGTATTATTACTCATTATGAACCAAAGAGATAAATATATATTCACAAGTGTAATACATTGCAACCATTGTTACCAAACACTGCAGTCAATTATTTAAGGAAACTAAATGTAAGGAGAATTATTTTTTGAGCAAGAAATATTTGCATAATTAAAAAAAACTCAATTTGAACAATTTTATTTACTATAATGTGTGTACTATGTATTTAGTTATGATAACTTACACTTTTTACAATGGTGGATGTGGCATTTATTCATGAGACGATGCCTTGTTCGTGCAACTTTGTCACCTGCCCTTCTAAGCTTATCTTTGGCACGATCAAGTTTCTGTCGAGCATTTCTAAGTTTATTAATAGCTCTATCAAATGGCACTTTGGCACGTTCTAATTTGGCCTTGGCTTTATTTATAGCTGCTGTTGCTTTCTTTGCTGAGTTATTTAGAGCATCCACGACTGTTTTTTGAATCTTTTCAAAAAGATCACTCTTGAATTCACCTTTTACCCTGAATCCAGCAGTCTTGATGCTTCCATATTGGGCATGTATGAGAAAACTTGCTTGAAATAGACCCCAAGCATTTCCTTTTATGAAGTATTTGTATTCTCTGTTAGTAATTTTCAGACTTGTTTCTAGTGTTATTCCAATGAAGCTAACGAATCCTTTAGCCTCTATGTCTATGAAAGGACGTGGCAGAATTTGTACTGTAGCATTCAAATAGGGTCCTTTACTTTTATCCTTGGAAGAAGCATACATCTTGAAAAGTCCACCTGCAATACTTATAGGAGGCAGGCCAGCCATAAATTTAATTCCATTTGGCAAGTTGATGTTAACATCCACCATACTTTCGAGTCCAAGTATATTCAGTGTACCTTTAAATCTAAAGCCTGCTGGAATGCTCAATTTAACTTGTGGAAGCTCTTTTCCCAATAAAGAAAATGAAGAGAGGAAACCTTTAGGGAAGCCACTATTTGCTAATGGCCTAGGAATCCTGGCATTTATTTTGAAGCCTTTTAGTATGTCACCCACAGTAACTTTGGTGAATGATACATAGTAATAGTTTTCATTTGGATTAATAATATTTACACCGAGATAGCCTTTAGCAGTTATTTGGTGTTTAGTAGAGGCATAGCCCACTCTTATTTCTCCACCAATTTCAAACCCTGACACTCCAGTAGGAGGTGCAAATGAAATCGACCCAAGAATATTACAAATAGAGAGCCATTTTTGTTTGAAGACATTCACCCAGCAATTTCGCATTGACATTCCAAGAGTAAATCCCTTACTGCTGATAGAAATACTTGCTGAAAGAACAAGGTTGTATTTTTTCAAGTGAATTGAACCAACGAATCCAATACTTGGGTTAGTTCCTCCTACAACCTTTAGTGAGGCTGTTGCAAGCAGCAATTTTTTACCTAATCTCAAGTTTTGTATAGATGCAGTGATGGGGAAATATGTCATAGATTGGATTGTAGCTTGAATGGAAAAAGAGGCTTGTCTTCCCATCAGCTTACTGGCAAATTTGCACACTTTGTTTTGGTCACAATTCTTGGGAAATTTCATTGAAGCAGTTACACTAACTCCTTTAGTAATTGGAACACCTTTTAATCCACCACTTTCAAAATGAACATCTTGATTATCACTTGGTGCTACAGTAATAGTGATAGCTACTTCCTGATTCAGCATAGCAAACTTGTGAAAATTAAATCCAGTTACCTTCTTTAAAATGTCTGCAATGTTAATTTTGTACATTTCAAAACCCATGATGACAGCACTTTTCCGTTTTACTTTTGTAACAATGGCATTAAAGTTGAGAGTTTTAAATCCATGAATAACAGGAGTTCCACCTAGCACTAAATTCATTGGCTTTGAATTAAATTTGTAAATTATAGATGGCTTTTGTATCCCAAAATGAAGGAATGGTATGTTTTTTAGAAACGAGCTTACAATATCTGGTAGAACTGCCGCACTTAATTTTACAAATACCTTGTGAATATCTAAGTATTTTCCTTTTGCCATTAAAGTGTATTTCTTATATTTATCTTGAAAAATAACTGTTTGAAAGTTTGCTCCAGCTAGCTGTACATTTCCAGTGGCTTTTACAGATAGCTTTGGGGCTTTGTTAGAAATATATAGAGTAACAATAATCTTTGAGAAAGATAAAAGTTTGTTGAAAAAGCTTATTGGCTTAGGAAAAACAATAGTTATGCTTAATTGTTCTTTGAATACTTTAATTTCTTGGACATAGAGACTAAATATAGCATCCAATTGTTTAGGTAAACTCATTTTTCCGAGGTGAAATTTGGAGCCCAAGAAACTCAAAAGAGATTTGAGTCCAAGTTCTTTAGAATTAGTTCTTAAGGTCAGAACCTTGTCGGAATACGTAGCAGTCATTGGGTTAGACATGAAAGGTAGCACAATATATGCTTTTAATCCACTCGCAATAGTGACACCATTACGCTTTAATAGTTTTGTTTTAGCAAAAGTGCTCTTGGGCAAATCAGTAATCTCTCCAGAAGATATTGTGAGTGCGATGTTTTTCACTGCAAGTCTTCCAAACACAGGAACTCTACTAATGTCCACTCGCATAGTATTTTTCAAAATAGAACTTAACTTAAGATTAGTGATATCTGCTGCTATAGCCTTTACAGGAGCACCTTCTCCTTCATCTTGTTGGTAGAAGGCATAAAACTTATTGTTCTTTGATTGGTCGCTAGATAATATAAGAGTAGCAGAGCCGCCAGATTCTATGTAACCAGAGAATTTGAAAGAAGGTAGCTTCTGCGGAGCTCCAGGGAGAGTAAGTCCAGTCAGTTGTTTCACAATTTTATCAATGCTTACAGATTTTGATAGGATACTAATTTCAGTAGATCCTGAGCTGCGAGAGTGCGAGACATTAGCTTGAAAGGACAAGGGACCCATAAACCAAGATCCTTTCATGTCTATCTCTAAGGTTTTAGTAATCCTTGTAAGCACAGCAGAAAGAGAAAATTGTACATTTTTAAGTTCCATGATAGTAGGGATAACTCTAAGGTTAAGTCCAGGTTGTGTTTCAATTTTAATTTCATTAGTTTCACAATCGAAACTGATGAAGGCCAACTGTGGAGAGGTAAGCTTCATAGGGAGGAAGCTCATTAAAGGTACAAACTTTCCCTTGTGAACTGTCAGTTCAATATATTTTTCTAGATACACAATATAACCAAGTACAAGTAATAAATGATTGAATAGTGGAATATTTGCTTTTTATTTATATCATTATACCAATTTGCTTAATGTTACACGATATTTGATTATTTCACTGTATTTCCTCAAATATTAAATGTATTCTATTTATTTTAAAGCAATAAAGTCACTGGTATTGCACCCATGATTGCTTGTTACATGTACAATTGCTCTACTGACCTAAAACTTCTAACTAACAATCTTTTTCTGATTTTTTATTTCTATTATGATATAATGTTTCGTAGTTGGAGAGGATAGATTGGAAAAGGAATACATTTTTTTCATACTCATCTTGCCAGTAAAATCACAGGATATTTTTATTACACTTTTTGTAGTATGTATTGCATGAGGTACTAGTACTTATAATGCTTACCTGGGTCTTCTGAAATTTCACCCTTATGTTTAAACTTCTTAATCCTTGTAGTCATGAAAGAACACATTGGATCTCTCCCATTTTTCTTAGTAAGAATCTCTACAGCATCCTGGAACCGCATATTTTTATTATAGATAAATAAACTGTTTTAAGTTAGTTAACCAAGAGCATCATTCAAAACAACATATTGTCACACATTTTTTGCTATTTTTTTTAGATCACCTCACCATCTGTTCTCTAGATCACCTCACCATCTGTTCTCTAGATCACCTTACCATCTGTTCTCTCTCTACTTATTTCTTACAAGTTCTAGAGAACAGCTTACTAGTTAGTTTTTAGCTAAGGGATTGCATACATAATATATTTGTACTTAATTGTACAAGCATTGTGACCACTTACATTGAATACAGTTTTGATTATATCTATAGTAGACTCAGGTGGAGTAGATGCTGCACTGTGCTCTTCTTTTTGTTCATCTTCTTTTTCTTCTTCTTCTTCTTCTTCTTTCTTGTGATTTTCATTATCTTCATGATGTTCTTGATCCTCATGATTATTATTATCTTCCTGATTTTCGTTATCTTCCTGGTCACCATGATCTCCATTACCATCATCTTCGTTATCTCCATCTTCTTTATCACCTTGATCCTCAGTATCACCCAGATCTTTATTATCGCCTTGGTCTTCAAGATTGTCTTGATTTTCTTGATAATCTGCTTGACCTCTCTGTTGATATGTTTGCTGGTCTCCACTCTGTTTCTGAAGCATCCACTCTTGTGAGAAACCTTCTTTTACACTACCCATTACTGACACATGGTTGAGCTCATTCAATTCAGTGGCAGCAGCACAATAGAATATAAAAGATAAGATAGCCAATACTGCAAGGTTCTGACAGGCAGCCATTGTAGCTGACTGGTCTCTGAAGTGCAAAGCTATAGACCTTTTATTCCTTTATAAGACACAGGCGCTTTGGGAGGAAATTGGTCAACAATTAAGTTATTGATTTAAGGAAACTGCCATAAGTCAATTAAATTTTAATAATTTTTTTAAATATTATTTTTCTATCTATGTTTTTAAAAACACACAATTGTCAACGTAAAATCATTACTTTCTAATCGCCATCTTGATATGTGCTGTGGATAATTAGTTATGGGATTGTTTTTTAAAGCTCACACTCATTTCTTAAAATTAACTTATAATTTTTTACTTGATCACTAGCATATAATGTAACAAAATTGACACTTTGACACTTATGCCAGTCATTATTAGTGAAATATTGGAATAGTAGAAGTGCCAAGAAAAAAAAACAAATTAAATTTTTTTAAAATTTTTATATTCCCTAGATACCTTTAATATTTTCAGAGATGATACCATCTGTTAGGTGTCAATGTCTGTATTGCTATTTTATATGCTAGTGATGAAGTAAAAGTATAATAAGTCCGTGGATATTCGTTACAACACATTATATAAATACATTTCTTTATAATTCTAATAGTAACTTTTTTGATGTTTTATAAAAGTGTAATAAAATTATGCAGTATTTTCAGTGATATATGTATGTATAATATATATATGTGTGCGTATGTGTGCGTGTGTGTTTTAGTTTATCATTTTATATCGACTGCATTTTATATTTCTATCAGTATTCAGTATTTCCATTTTCTATAGTTACTGCTAATTTGATCACTTTTGGGTCTGTGAAACCATTATACATACATAGAGGTACAGGAAACACTTTAGCGAGGCTAAAATTGGCACATCACAAATGAAACGCCAAAGGTGTGAGCCTTCAGCCTTATTATACACTAGCTAGCTATTACAAAATCATTTCTCAGACTAAACGAGTAACTTATTTGGCATATCAATTATATCAACATGTAGCTCACGTGCAATGGAAACATTAATGCTGTCTTCAAAAAATAGCTAAACTTGTAAGGGACACTCACCTCAATGGTAGTTTAAACGAGGAAATTCCAATTACAGAACTCGGTACAAAAATCTCTGGAGACTATAAAGCAAATATTCTGTAGGCAGTAAGAAATTATGAGTGAAAACATGAAGGAAGAACATCTACATAAAGTATTTGAAAGTAATGGTTACAACAGCACAACCATTAGGGCAGGTCTTAAAGAGTTACCTTCTAGAGATCACACAGATACTGAGCAAGAGAAAGGTTTGATTCTTACTACTCCATTCATGGCAGGATTGAGCGAGAGTATTCAGAGAGTGTGTAGAGAATTTGACGTCAAAACAGCATTTAAGTCGGGTAAGACACTAATATCACACCTTACTAAAATCAAAGATACTATACCCATTACCATCGAGTCATTCATAGTGTCCAAAATACCCTGCAGCTTTGGTATAAAGTATATATAGGTGAAACAACTAGAAGGCTTGAGCAGAGAGTGAAAGAACATGAGGATGCTTGTAAGAGAGGTGATGAGAAAGTTTCAGCCATTGCTGAACGTGCTTGGTAGCAACATCACCCTATTAAATGGGAGAGGTAAGAGTTGTAGACAGAGCCAGTAAGAATTGTGAGTTAAAGATCAAGGAAGCTCTACACATACAGAAAACACCAGACAACAACAAGTTCAACAGAGATATAGGTTTAAAGCTCCCAGGATGCTGGCTCTCTATCGTGCGTGCAAATCACCTTCAGGATGTAATATTCAGTAAGCATACCCAACTTTGTGTTTATTCTATCACCATAGAGAGTTTGACCTCAGTGGACCCCTGAAGAGGACTGTGGCTAGAAGTCTAAATGTTGTGTCAAGTTTTAATGAACGTAATATTGGCTGTTAGAACGAGAAAATTTGCTATTATTATAATTATTTCAGCAGAGAATGACTGAATCATCATTAAAAGAACTTATTTGCTCACATGATTAGGACATGACAGTCGGGGGGCATTATAAACAAAAGCTTACAATCGTCATTCAGCCAAAAACTAGCTAGTTTTTTCTGAAAAACTAAGTCGAAACAAAATTTCAATCTTTGGGAAGCTGCCATCTTCAAGATTCAATGTTGTGTGACAGAATGACTGACTGACTGACTGACTGACTGACTGACTGACAAACTGAGTACTAACATCCTCTCACGCATGTGTGCTGAGGGTTAATTAGAAACGCTAATGTGTAATGAAGTTCTTTTTTATGTCTTATCAATAGAACTACTAATCATTTAATTTTCAAACTTGTTACATTGTGGCTGTAAATGTCTGTGGTATCTTTGGTGATAGCTGACATATTGCATTGATGAGTTTGACTTTTTATTCAGGTATTTTGATGTGAATGCATTATTAAATGAAGGACTATAACTCTAAGCAATAATAAGTTAACATTTTGGTAGGCTTAAATAGAGTCTGTCAAAATGAATTGTTTACTCTAGAAGTAAAAACAATAATAGTAACTAAAAATGGATAAACTTTCAACATAAACTAATTTTAATATGTTTGAATGAGTGCAATGCAGCATCTAGATAAAGTTCTTTTTTTTCAAATTCAAGAAAGTGTGGTATTATTAGAAATACCACAGCAGTGGAACGAAGTAATAATTAGCGATCTATTAATGACCTCTGCCACATTTCATTTAATATGCAATATTGCAGTGAAATAGTTGGGCAAGTGCTTAGTAAGGAAAGAGTGAAGAGTCTCGAGTGGGGTGATTTCATTGACTATAATATACTGCAACTTTTCAGAAATATGCTATTATAAAATTTTGCTTTACAGATCTGTAAACAAAGATTTCAGCTCCTTTTATTAATGAAGAGCATGTGTTGAATAATAGGACAATATAATATTTCAAATGATATAAATTCCTTCTTGTATAACAAGGAAACAATGAACGTGTAATGTTTATCTTCATTGAAGGAAATTATTTGAATGGTGATGTGATAAACATCTTCCTTCATATGTCTTGAAGGAAATGAGAAAGCAGATTTATGAAATGAATTTTATTTGTGAAAATAAAATAGGGATGCTTTAGTCAAATTATACCTTCCTAATAGTATGGCGCGTAAGTTGCCAATTAAAAAATGTGTGGGGAAAATCACTGTTCAATTGAAATTGTATGGGGGAAGTGAAATAGCGCTTAACTAATTGAAATAGCACGGTAACTGAGTGGAAACTAAGTGAAATACCACGGTAGCTAAGTGAAATAGCACTGGGAAGTGTGCACATGTGCATCATTAATTAACCTTGGAGACGTGCAGTTTGAGTAGTTTCTAGTTGGAGACAATGTCATTCTTTACCACAGAATACCCGTATTAGACGGAATGTTTTTTAACAGATTAGGAGGAGCTGCACGTTGAAAATGAAGTTCCAGCGGAAGCTAATACTGAAATAAGGAGATAGTGAGTGAACGATACAGTGTAGCTACAATGGCAAATGACTTTTTAAAAGCTGGCCTACTATTAGTGAGTAATAGCACAGGTTACCCATACAAATGTAAGCTAGTGGTGTGCTTGAGCACAAATGGCGAGTGAGCCAGTGCACAAACGAAACACTTCAAAAGAATCTATCAGTCCTTTTCTGAAAGTATGGCTAATAAGTATGTAGCTGTTGTGATCATTATATACTTTAGCTAATAAATAATGAACCACTTTCTTACCTCAATTTCCCCGCATACTGGTATTTTCTGTAGTCTCTAATATATGTCATTCTGACTGTCTGAATTACCAGCATCTTTTCACAACAAGCACACACAGCTACTAAAAAAAGGCAGAGTTTTTAGTTACGTCTGGTAAAGGGTTTCAATACCATAGTAACTATTCGCCATAACATTTTGCGACTTGAAAAAATCAAGAAGTTCTAAAGAATTACGGCATATTGTTGAATATACCAGTAAGACCTAAGTGCACCTTGTGGTATTCAGAAACAACCTAATACGAAGAGGTAAATAATTTCCTTGAATGATACGGGATTGCTAAACCAAAGGATTCTGTTTAGTGGAAGTATGGGAAGGGTAGACCATGAAGCAAACACAAAAAATGCGAGGGTCAGAGTATAAAATGAAATAAGTACGTCCACACAGCATAAACAAATATCCCCGATTTTCAATTGTGTTACCCCTGAGAGTGTCTCGTTCGCTCGCCAAATACTTGCACATGTGAATTGTATTTCCTTAGTTGCTGAATTAATCTGTTTCACTCTGTCCTATGCATGTATAACTGTACAATTGTTAAACTAATAATATGCAAATGCAGATACTTGTTGACACTTTGTTTAAAGTTGAGTTTCATAAAATAAAGACATATCTAGAATAATAATATACTTTTAAAGTGACTACACTACAAGCAAGTTTTATGAATGAAACAACTGCTACATTTCTACATTGTTTATCGAATAAGTTCATATATTCCTCTCCCCATTTGTTTTCCTATCTCTTTTGCGATGCAAAGCACACACTTGATGTTCATATAAATTTTAGAATTAACTCTAGTTCTCTGCCGAAGTGTGGCATCTAATCCAGCTGTGAAATATCCTTTATGAACTAATTCTAATTGAGTATCAAAATACATCCGATGAATTGAAATGAGTCCTTTCAGAGAGTACCGTATTATCCATGATGCGGCCTTAACAGCATATCTATAAATCCAGCTCACTCTTCTGAGTATGTGTTTGGCCTTGCTAAGTGCCGCTCTTGCAGTTGATACTAGATGTTTGGCCACCCGTAATGCAGCATTAGCAATATGAAGAGTGAATGTAGCACCTCGAAGAGCCTTCTCCGCTAGTGTCAGTATCCCTTGCACAATCTTTCTGAATAGCCAGCATGAAGCATTCTTAGCTTTACATGCAAGTCTCCCCCAAACTACAGATTTTAAATAATGAAAATTTACATACTCAATATACATTTATTTGACACTACTTTACAAGCCACTTTAATTAAGTGTTATATATATATTACATATATATATATATTACATATATATATATATATAATTCATTTGATACAGGAGAATATCATGTTGGTTTTGTATTTACACAAGTGCTGCAGACATGAGTTTAAATACGGCCAGTCAGACAAGTGGTATCCAAAGAATAATACATTTATTATGTACTGCTTATGTGTGAATACTATAGTAACGAATTTCTAGTGCAATAAACACTTGTATAACCTGAGGGGACGTAAAAACCCTGTATAATAACTAGGAACAATGGTAATTAAATTGTTATACCAGAACACTTAAATTGGGTATTTTTTTAAAAGCTTTCATGCAGTTGCCATTACGGTCCTAACTTTTATATATATTTTTTCCAAATATTGTTATATTATAGCAAATCTTAGCTTGCTCGCCATTTGTGCTGAAGTGTGCCATTAGTGCATGATAAGTATATAATGTAATATATACCAGTAATGACTGTTGTAAAAAATTGATTTGAAATAATATGAAAGCAATTTACTTACATGGAGGACATTTTCTGATTTTGCATATTCTCAGTAATCTTCGTCTGGTGTTGGCCACATGATTTGCTGCCTGATGGAATTTCATTTTAGCATTGTTGACTTTCCTTTTTGCTTGATTTAACTTGCCAATGGCTCGATTGAAAGGTACTTTTGCTCTTTCTAATACATTCTTCGCTCTGTTTATAGCAGCAGTAGCTTTCCGAACTGAATTATTTAATTTTTGAGTCAGTGTAGTTTCAATACTTGCAAAAAGATCTTGTTTAAAGTCACCTTTAACTCTAAATTTTGCTGTGGCAATGCTTTTATAGGGTGCATATGCCAGGAAGCTGGCTTGATATAAACCCAAAAGCTTTCCACGTACAAACAGCTTAAATTCTGCATTAGATACTGTCAAAGTTTTTTGATATGAGATTCCCAAGATATGAATGTATCCATGGACTTTGATATCAATATATGGTTTAGGAATGACCTGTACTACTGCCTTTAATTTTGGACCCTTTTTATGAGTTCTTGGAGAAGAATACATTGTAAATAGCCCACCTGCCATCTTTAGTGGTGGAAGAATGACGGTATATCCTATTTTATTTGGGATATTGATATTAATATCTGCCATACCTAGCACTCCAAGAATGCGTAATGCACCTTTAAATCTGAACCCAGCTTGAATATTCAAGTTTATTTCTGGCAGCTCCTTTCCCAAAAATGAGAATGAAGACAAGAATTGTCTGGGAAAACCACTCTCTGCTAATGCTTTTGGAATTTGTAAGTTCACTTTGAAGGCTTTCAGAAGTGAGCTCATTGTTGCTCTAGAGAAAGAGGCATAATAATAATTCTCTAGTGGGTTTTCTTTATTGATGCCAATATAGCCTTTAGCTTTGAATTGATGCCCTGTGGATCTGAATCCCAACCTTATCTCTCCACCTAATTCAAAACCAGACACTCCTGTGGATGGGACAAAGGAAACAGAACCCAGTAAATTGCATATAGAAAGCCATTTGGCTCCAAATATGTGCTTTAAGCATCCACCCAATGACATTCCAAGCGTTAGACCCTTGGTGTCTAAAGAAATGCTAGCAGAGAGTGTTATAGACACAGGTTTTCTCAGCTTGATAGCTCCAACCAAGCCCACACTGGGTGAAGTTCCACCCACTATTTGTATGCTAGCTCTATTCAATGTAAGGGCTTTCCCCAGTTTAATGTTTGCTATGGATGCTGACAGTAGAAAGTATGTTGCGGATGATATTGTAGCTTGAATTGACAAGGAGGCATCTTTGCCTACCAGTTTGCTAGCTATTCTGCAGAATTTGTCACAGTTTTTAGGAAACCTGATAACAGCTGATAGGCTCACACCTTTGCGGATAGGAACTCCTTTAAGTCCTCCTTTATTAAAGTGTAAATATGGTGCATCAATTGGAGAAACTGTAATCAAAAAGGCCACTTCCTGGTTGAGAAGTCCAAATTGTCTGAAATTAAACTTGGTTATTTTTTGTAGAGTATCAGCTATGCTGATTTTGAGCAGTTCGAAGCCCATAATAAGTTTTATTTTTTTGCTGATTCTAGTAATAATTGCATCATAGTGGAGAATTGGAAATCCATTAACTACAGGAGTGCCACTTAGCCTAAGATACATGGGTTTGTAATTAATTTTATATATTATTGTGGGTTTACGGATGCCAAAATGTAGAAAGGGAATATCTTTCAAGAAAAGAATCACAATATCAGGCAAAAATGCTGCCCCAAATTTTAAAATCACTTTTTGAATATCTAAGTAGTCTCCTTTAGCTGACAAAGTGTATGTCTTCCATTTATCTTGAACTAAAACGGTTTTAAATGTAGCACCTGCTAATATTATATTTCCTGTAACTTTTAGTGATAGCTTGGGGTGTTGATTAGAGATGTATATATTAACTATGACATTGGAGAATACTAAGAATTTATTAAAGAAACTTACTGGCTTAGGAAACATGATAGTCAGGGTTAATCTATTTTTGCTAATTGTTATTTCGTTTATATATAAATTGAGAACATTTTCTAATTGTTTTGGGAGTCTCAGTTTTCCTCGATATATTCTGGACACAATGTGCTTCAATATATTTAAAACTCTCAGTTCTTTAGAATCAGACTGCAACTTGAAAATTCCTCGGGAATATTCAATTGTCACTGGTTTTGAAAGGAACGGTAGTCTGAAATATAATTTTAGTCCAGGCGTGATGGTAATTCCATTTCGTTTTAAAAGATGTGTATTGGAAAAGATATTTTTAGGCAAACTTGTAATCAGACCTAAAGACAGTATTAAGGCAATGTTTTTCACAGCCAGTCTACCAAAAAAGGGAACTCGACTTATGTCTACGCGAATTAAACTCTTTAGGACCGTACTTAGTTTCAGTTTAGTTATTTCTACAGCGACAGCTTTTGCAGGAGCGCTTTGTCCTTGTTCTTGCTGATAGAAAGCATAAAATTTATTTCTTTTTGTTTTGTCACTAGACAGTATAAGAGTTGCAGAACCATCAGATTTAAGATTACCTGACAACGTGAAAGAAGGAATAATTTGCGGTACTCCTGGAAATGTAAATCCTGTTAACAACTTAACAATCTGATCTATTTTGATTCTGTTTGTTTCCAACTTGATATTGGCAACTCCTGAGCTTAAATGGTACTCAAGGTGTGAGTTTATTGCTAGAGGGCCAAGATGCCAGACTCCACTTGCCGTAAAGACTAATGAATTCCGTAAGTCTGTAAGTTTAGCCTCCATTATTAGCTTCATATTTTTCAACTTCATAATTCCAGGAATAATTTGCATGGTTGATCCTAAAGTTGTTTCAATGATGAGTTCATTGGTTTTACAATTAAAGCTAATAAATTCAAGCTTAGGAGAATTCAGTTTAATTGGAAGTACTTTAAATAGAGGAGCATTTTCTTGCTCAGGTACTATCACTTCGATATATTCGTCTGAAAGAGGGAGAAAAGATGAACTATAATCAATTTTAAAGATAATTTACTTCATTACTCATCAATTTTTAAAGGGGTTAGCTTCTACACTAATATTTATCTTTCATAATTCTTACAGTGACCACTATGTACACCTGATGTTATTGATTGTCAGTGTTTCTATTTTTTTATCTGATCAAACCTTTTACCTAGAACTGAGCCATATTAGATAATAAAGACAGTAAAAGAAATGATGGAAACAGTTCGTGTGCTCATCTTGTGTCTTTGAAACCTTTTATTTGGCGTACATGTATGTGTTCTATTTAAGAAATGTATGATATAGTTAGGAATCAATAACATTTAATCGAACGTTTAATCTGAAGTTGAGTCTTGGCTTCGTTACACTATTCTGACGTATCACTGTAGTGATGATACAAAGTCATCTTTGTGCAGTACATAGCGGATATGTGAGCTATCTTAATGGCAGTAGAATGACTAAACATTTATCAATGTGAGGACTATTGATTTCAGGTTGGTTGGTAAATAGTCTTCATTCAAACTGAGTTGACTAGTAGGTAAAGGGAGTGTGACTTTTCTTTAGTCCTAATGTATTATTCTGAAAGCATTAGTTTGGCAGATTCAACACTTCAGCTTATACATTTCATGGACTTTAAGCCACTTTACGAATACCAGTAAAATCTTCCTTAGGAGATGAGTGAATTTAGAGACCTTTAGGCTCTCAGAACAAGCCTCTGTAATATTACATAGGGGTAAGTATAATGCAAGCTAGCATGGGTGTCTGGGCATCTTATAATTAATGACTGCTTACCTTCTTTCACAATCTCTCCTTTTCCGAATCCTGATTCAATAGTCTCAGTGACATATTCACAGAGTAATTTCCTGCCAGCTTTATTAACATAAGTGTCAAAGGCATTCTGTTCCATAAGAAAAAAAAAAGTAGACACCTAGAAATTTACAAAGCAGGTGGCATCTCAAACTTACCACTAAGATATGGTTTACAGTGTTCATTTTGTGCTGCAGAGCAGAAACTGAACTGTATCCAGCAATAAAAAAGACAAAAATAGCAATTATGAACTTCAATCTCGCCATGGTTGAAGCCTATACGTTTCGTCCAAATGATTTGTTAAATCTAACTTCAAATGCTTTTCTTTTGGTTTAGCTATTGTTCTTTCATTTAGATAAGTCAGCAACAGTTCGCAAAATCCTCTGTTCTGGCGTTGGGAAAAGTGTATTGGTTTGTTTTGTGCTATGACAGGTTACATAAAGAATAAATACATGACTTACCATTTAGTGTGGCAAGCAAAAATTTAGGTCTGGTTCAATTGCTATTAATAATTCCATAGAATAAAATAGTGCAGTAGTGGCACTATTGGGTGAACATGGGTGTGACCCAATAGGCAATGGAGTACACCCAAGAAGGATGCAAGAGGGTCAGCTTAAGCTTGCTCCAATCCACAACCTTCTTGCGCATGTAAAGATCTGTTCTGTGCAACAGCTCTTGTGACTTCATTGTTTTTCCCCCCTGATGATCATGTGCAGGTTGTGAGGTTACCCAAGCTGCTGTAAAGCTGTAGCTATAGTAGGTACACCATATAAACACATGCAACACACATCATGCACATATGCACCACAATGCACTTTTGTATGTGCTGCATAACAGCTATTGAGTTGATAACAAGTGATAGCTGACTGGATTACAATACTATACAAACTGATTTACTCCATCAGTCCTACACACCTGCCATATCAAACATAATCAAGCTTGTATTTATAATTCAATTTTTCATCACTTTGTTAAACTATGAAATAACGACAAAATAATCTATTGTTAAAATTATTCCAAATATTGACAAATTTACAGTACTTCTCATACTGCTTTCTGATTCAATAGGTGACTTCGAAATGTGCAAAAAAATATACGAACTTAATCAGAATTAAGATGACGATCTGGAACAAGTGGTGGAAGGTATCTGTACATGTGGTGGTAAGTGTCTCACTTAAACACCTTCACCCTCTAATAAACACCCCAATCACCAGTCTGTTTGCTGTATGATTTTTTAAATATATTTAATGAGTAAAAGCTCCCAATCTTTCTAATATGCAGACCTCCATATTTTTTTATTTCTCTATGTTTAGCTAGTGATGTGTGTGTTCAATGCTGCAACTGTCATTACAAATATTATTGAAAATAACAATGGAATACTGAAATTTGAGACATTTGGACAGTAATTTGAAATAGATTGATCCTATGATGTGAACACACAAATTTTCTTCCCTGACGGCATTAATGGACCATACCCATAAATTTGTAATGTAGAAAACTGACATGAACTAAATTGTGGTAAAAAATTTCTGGTATTTTTAGAGACCAGCATCCATTACAGTTATGACTACACCCTTTGAAATAATTGTTGAGTGTATTTTAGTAGGGTACTAATAGGAAATAGGAAATATCTAATAGGAATAGCCATTCAATGGCTGCTGAGATGTGCCAGTCCCTGTAAAGAAGAAAGAAGGATAAAGATGGAAGAAGAGAAGCTCTGAATGAAACAATTAACAAATGGCATAATCATTTTTTTTGTTGGTTCTGTATTCGGCCGCTTTGTATGTAACTATTGTATAAACATTTTAAATAAAGCTTGAGGGACTTTGCACAGAGTAGCTACCTGAGAACCCTGGTGGTAGTGAAACAACTACCAAGAGGACAGGAATAGACTAAGCACTAGTGACCTTTATTTTACATGCCCACATAAAATAGCAACATATTACCATGAGCACTGGAAGCATTCATCTATAGCTTCTGTGTTAGAGATGTTTAAAGTATTGCCTGTGCTAAAATGAATACTCAGTATATTGCAGTTATGTACAATAATAATGATAGAAAATTAACTGTGTATGCTTGTTTGTTTGTGTGTACATGTATGCGTGCTTTTAATATAATAAATATCCTCTTTGTATTGATATTTTACCTCCTCATGTTGGTTAAGTAATAATTACTAATAAGCAATTTAACAAAAGTTTGAAGTTATTTTTTGTCTTTGTTATGAACTTGACAGTCAAGATGAGCCAGAGTAGGCCATGGACTGGACAGTCAATATGAGTCAGAGTAGATCATGAACTGGACAGTCAAGATGAGCCAGAATAGATCATGGACTGGGTCAGCATGAAAGAAGATTGTAGATATTGACTTTCCTCACAGCTTTACTTGGCTACCCTCACTCTTTGCGTTCTGGGAAAGTGTTAATGAAGAATTTGGCCTGATGGCAATCAGTAACACGTTTTTGACAATGTCATGAATAAAGTGGCGTTGAAATTACTACTGTGCTAAGCATTTCATATTGAAAAACGCGTATTTCCCCCCCCCCCCTTACTTCCTGCATGTGTATGTGTGTGTTCACTATATTTCATGTGTGCACATAATATTCGTTTGTGGTCTTAAGAATGTACACATGTAGGGGGTGGGGGTGGGGCCCCAGTACTATATCTCAACACTCCAGTGCCAAGACAGTGATCTCTATTTATATATTATTAGGATATTACTAGGATCATCCACTTAATACTCGATTTATCATGACAGGTTTTTTTTTGTAATATACAAAATTTGTTGTACTATGTATGTATTTGTTCACAAACTATAAATGATCTAAATTGTACTTTAATTATAAACTGAGTTTCTACGATTTTTTTTTTTAGTCTGTACTTCAAAGTGTTTGCTATCCTATGAGTCCAGAAATACCTTTTCCCATCCTCTTACCAAATTCTTTTGCAATGCATAAGATGCATCTGATGTTAAAGTGAATCTTGGCATCAACTCTCCATGTCCTGAAGAAGGTCACATCAATACCTGCAGTGAAGTATCCATTTCTGACAAGCCCCAAACTCAAGTCGAAATATATCCTGTGGATGTTAATGAGTCCAGTTAATGCAAACTTTATAATCCATGTAGCAGCTTTAACTGCGAATCTGTATGCCCAATTAACAGCAGTAAGAATGGCTTTGGCTACATCTAAAGTGGCACGGGCTGCTTTCACTAGTCCTTTAGCCACCCAAAGAGCAGCATTTGCTACGTGAAGGAATACAACCGAGCCTCGAACAACTTTCTCTGCAATTGTTAGTGCCACTTGTATTACCTTTCTATATATCCAACATGCTGCATTTCTGATAAGGCATCCTGGATTAGGTATTCCCCACCCTGGAAAGAACAGAATATAATATTACAGCATTGATGTATGTTGAAGTATTATTGATGCTATATTATAATATTTTACAAGTCTTTTATATTTGAATATTTATTGATTCCTAATGAACACTACATAGTATATAATTGAATAGCAACCCAAAACATTTCGATCCTGTGGGATCTTCGTCAGTTGAACAATGTATAACTGAAAAACTGAAAACATAAATGATGCATTTAACTCGATTATTACTATGTAAATCTTCATTAAGAATCAATAAATATTCCAAATATTATTGATGTTGTCATAAATAGTATTACATTTACATTGTTTAGTTAATTCTATGCATTAATAATGTTAGAACTTACACTTTTTACATCTGTGAATTCGGCATCGATTCACAAGTCGCCGCCTAGTTGCAGCAACTTTGTCAGCAGCCCGTCGAATTTTTGCTTTAGCTTGGTTAACTTTATGCTGAGCTCTATTCAGCTTATTGATAGCACGATTAAAAGGTATTTTGGCACGATCTAATTTTGCTTTTGCTTTATTTATTGCAGCTGTGGCTTTCTTGGCTGAGTTGTTCAGAGCATTGACTATTGTTTTTTGAATTCTTTCGAAAAGGTCAGTCTTAAATTCACCTTTTATTCTAAACCCTGCTGTCTTTATACTGCCATATTGGGCATGTATGAGCAAACTCGCTTGAAAGATACCCCAAACATTTCCTTTAATGAAAAATTTGTATTCACTGTTGCTGATTTTCAAACTTGTTTCCAGTGATATTCCGAGGACACTGACGTATCCTTTAGCTTCTATACTGATTTTAGGTTGAGGTAACATCTGTACAATCGCATTCAAATACGGTCCCTTCCTGGTATCTCTAGATGAAGCATACATCTTTAGAAGTCCCCCAGCTATTTTTATTGGAGGTAGGCCAGCCAGAAACTTTATTCCATTCGGCAAGTTGATATTAACATCTACATATGCTTCTAGTCCAAGAATGTTCAGTGCACCCTTAAACCTAAAGCCAGCTTGGATACTGAGTCCAACCTCAGGCAGTTCCTTACCAAGTAAAGAAAAGGATGAAAGGAAGCCTTTAGGGAAGCCACTTACTGCTAAAGGCTTTGGAATCCTGGCATTAATTTTAAATGCTTTTAGCACATAGCCCACAGTGGCTTTGGTAAAGGATACATAGTAGTAGTTTTCATTTGGATTGATAATATTGATGCCAAAATATCCTTTCGCAGTTATTTGACGGCCAGTAGAGGCATAGCCCACTCTTATTTCTCCACCAAGTTCAAACCCTGACACTCCAGTAGGAGGTGCAAATGAAATAGACCCAATAATATTACAAATAGAGAGCCATTTTTGTTTGAAGACATTCACCCAGCAATTTCGCATAGACATTCCAAGAGTAAACCCCTTTGTACTGATAAACACACTAGCAGAAAGAATAATATCATATTTTTTCAAGTGGATGGATCCAATAAAGCCTACACTAGGGTTACTTCCACCTATTATTTTCAGTGAAGCTTTGGATAATGTAAGATGTTTCCCTAGGCGCAAGTTATGTATGGATGCCGTAATTGGAAAATAAGTTGCTGTTGGTATTGTAGCTTGTATAGAGAAACTTGCATCTTTTCCAACAAGTTTACTGGCTAATCTGCAAGATTTGATTTGATCACAATTACTTGGGAATCCCATTATAGCAGTCACACTCACTCCTTTGCTTATTGGAACACCTTTTAGTCCACCTTTTTTGAAATGGAGGTTTCGAAAATCTTTCGGAGCTATAGTAATTGTAATGGATAGGTCTTGATTAAGTATGGCAAATTTTCTAAAATTGAATCCCGTTAATTTCTTCAAAGTGTCAGCAATGTTTATTTTCACCATTTCAAACCCCATAATGATAGCAGTTTTCTTTCCTATTTTTGTAAAAAGGGCATCAAAATTAAGAGTTTTAAATCCGAAAATAACTGGAGTGCCGCCTAGATGCAAGTGCATCGGTTTAGAATTAAACTTGTAATATATGACTGGCTTTTGTATACCAAAGTGTAGAAATGGTATATTTTTCAAAAATGAGCTTAACACAACGGGAAGAACAGCTGCACTTAGCTGCACGAAAACTTTGTGAATATTTAGGTACTTCCCGCGGGCTGACAAAGAGTATTTCTTCTGGCGGTCTTGAGCTAGAACAGTTTGAAAAGATGCACCTGCCAGTCGTACGTTTCCAGTTACTTTTACTGATAATTTTGGGGTTCGATTTGAAATAAATAAAGTCACAATGATATTGGAAAAAGCTAGAATGCCACCAAAGAAGCTTATAGGCTTTGGAAAGACAATAGTAACGCTAAACTTGTCCTTAACAATTTTGATTTCCTTAACATAAAGGCTAAAAATAGCTTTCAATTGTTTGGGGAGCCTCAATTTTCCCAGAGAAAATTTTGACCCTATTAATCGCAATAGAGCTTTAAGACCAAGTTCGTTAGAGTTTGTTCTTAAGGTAAAAACATTACTTGAATATGTGGCAGTTACTGGTTTAGACATGAAAGGTAGCAAAATATATGCCTTTAACCCACTGGCAATGGTGACTCCATTTTTCTTTAACATATTCGATTTAGTGAATGTATTTCTGGGCAAATTAGTTATCACCTTTGAGGACACAGTCAGTCCAATGTTTCTTACAGCCAGCCTTCCAAAAAAAGGAACTCTACTTATATCAATTCGAAAGGCACTTTTGAGAATGGTGCTGAGTTTGAGATGTGAGATGTCAACAGCAATGGCCTTAGCTGGAGCTCCTTGTCCTCTGTTTTGGTGGTAGAAGGCATAAAACTTGTTGCTTTTTGATTGGTCACTAGACAGTATAAGAGTTGCAGAACCGTCCGATTCTAAATACCCTGAGAATGTGAAAGAGGGAAGATGTTGTGGAGCTCCAGGAAGAGTGAGTCCAGTCAATTTTTTCACAATTTTATCAATACTTACTGACTTCGAAACAACCTTAATTATAGTAGATCCGGAACTACGATAATGCGAGACTTTCACGTCAAAGGACATGGGACCCAGTACCCAAGTTCCCTTCATTTGTATCTCTAATGTGTTTGGAATCCTTGTGAGTACTGCAGTTATAGAAAACCGCACATTCTTAAGCTTCATTATGCCAGGAATTATAGGAATATTGAGTCCAGGTTGTGTTTCAATCACTAATTCATTTTTCTTGCAATCAAAGCTGATAAAATGTAGTTGTGGAGATGTTAATTTGAGAGGAAGGAAGCTCAATAATGGAGCAAAAGTACCTTGACGTACTTTAAGTTCAATATATTTTCCTAAAGTAACAAAAAAGAACATTGTGGAATAATTATAAATGTTAAAAAAGTAATATAATGTTGCAGATGTACAGCCTACCCATTTTGTGCTGTTATTTTATTTATTTCCTTCCATCAGTTTATTTTAGAGGATATTCTGTCAACATCACAATTTAGTTATACTCAAATGTGTTGTATTTTTGTGTGAGTGTAATGTTACATTATACTGGTGTTTTGTATATTTCCTCTACATTGTATCAATTGTCAAAGCTTAAGGGGAGCACAGAGATACACTGAATATTGTTATACTTAAGTATACTGTCCATGAAGTAATTGTGCTAAGCATAGCCAATAGCAGTAAACTCCATTTATGAATTACCAAGCATCAAGTTTAATATCATATTAAACATAGAAGTTCTACAGTATACATACAAGTTTACCTGGTTCCTCACGAATTCTTCCCTTGCTTCTTAGACTTCTTATTTTTGTAGTTATGAAGGAGCATAATATGGGATTGCCCCCTACTTTCCTGGCGAAAAAGTCCACAGCATTCTGGAAAGTGACAATATAATTTCATTTTATTATGATTACCTTAATTCTCATCAAGGTAATGTTCAGCTTTGTGGAGGATATTAGTATATATTTTGTGTATATTAGTTACCAATATCCAAGATTTCTGCATTCATTTTTTTTAACCATGTACTCTCAAGAGTGATTTGTTTTGTTTATTTTTCACATTCTACTTTACGGAACTGGGCTAAAGGGTCTTGTGTCTGCTTTACATCAAATTGTACCAATTGAGTGCGAGTAACTTCATTTGTAAACTTCTCACATTGCAACAATGTTTTTAGTAAGTTGCAGTTTTACTGACAATCACATTAATATTATCAACCAAAGGTACATGTGAATTAAAATTCTCCTGAAATCAAGAGAATGGAACAACTCAATGTATAAGAAATATTAGACCCTTACACATTGCATAGTGATTGGGTAAAGGCTCTGGTTACCAAAGTGATGAATGCTACCACTAACCCAGCCCTTTTCTAGATTTCCCTCACTCTGCAATGAGCTAAACTTCCCAATGATAGCTGCATTTGTAATTTTCAGTCTTTACTTATAATACTTGCAGCTGCACTATTATCTGGGTCATAATTTCAAATTTTTAATCTCAAATCAGAATGACTATGTAATAATATAATGTCAAGTTTAGTTGGCATAGAGATGCTATTCTAATTTCACAATTGGTTATGATTGTAATAAATTAAAAAACTTTTCTCATTTTAATTTTACTTTTTCTTATACTTATCTCTGTTTACACGTCCCTTCTGTTCACCAATTAGAATTGCGAATTCATGTTCAACACAAAAGCACCACACCCCCAAACTCGCATGCCTGAATTTCTCTTTATACTTTGTTGCTTGGCACATGTTTAGTCAGTTCTACTTGTGACTCAAAATCTTCCAGGAAAGTTTAACCTTACCACTCTGTTTTCAGGTAGAATTCTGATAACTATGACCCTGTTCATATATCGTAGTTTGGTATCATGAGATACCAAACATCTGACTGTAGTGTATAATACACGCTAGCTAATACGTACTACAAGTTGCAAGGACAGATTTTCTTATATATATATTATATATATATATATATATTCTTTTTTTCCCCTTGTCACTATTCTTTCAGTGGCTTAGTCTTACTTGATCAAGCACATTATACATTGTCTTCCTTGATTATACTTATTAAGAACTTTTTGTTATTTCATAGCACAAATAGTTGATACCAATTAGCCTAGAAGAGTATGGTCACAAATGTTTCAGTTACACCAATGAACTAAGTCTAAAATTTAGACTATTGTTGAGAATTTTTCTAAGTAGTCCAACTCACATATAGAATTTTAATCAGTGATCCTACTCTATGCTGTGTCTGAGCTTCTGCAATTTCTTCTGCTTGGCCCTGTAAGCAGGTTAAGCAGCACAGGAGTATGATGATGCCAATGGCTACTTTTGCACAATCCATGATTAGTGAAGTCAAAAGATTCTGCCGTATTCTCCTGTCTTCTTATATAGCACACTTTGTAGTGTTGGTGTATTTACTGAACTAATACTAACATTCGGTTATTTTTAAGTTTCTATTTTAAAACTATAAAAAAATTTTAATGAGGCAATATTATTTTTATGATGAGGAAGTAATAATTATTTTATTTACAATTTGATACGGTATTGTTGGAGGAAATGGTTTTGTTCCTTCTTCCAGTAGAGAGTAAATGCATCATTAGTAAGTCTGTCTCTGATTGTAAGCTTTCTTCAGAAGAATAATGTGAGATATTTTATTGTGTGCCCAAGCCTGTGAGGTTCATGCCTTATACAGTTAAGTTGGAAGTTAGATTTTGAATTGAACTGTAAGATTTTTCTATAAACAAGGTTTGTTGTTAATCCTCAGCGTGCATGGGTGAGAGGGTTATCTGTCTGTGCGTTTGTCTGTCTGTTATACTTTGATTTTGAAGGTTACTGGCAATTAACTGTTGATTTAGGTATGAAATTACTCAGAACATTAAGACCTTTTGTTGAGCTATTTTGACGATTTGGGCTGATTTTTTTGAGAACGCGAAGCTATCAGCTCCACATAGGTATTTGCTTTTGTGGGTAATGACCCTTTCATCGTGTGAGCTAATAATTTATCATAGTATGCTGTAGTTTTGCTTTTAACTGAGTGCTGCTTAAATTGTTGCTTGAATTGGAGTTTTCGTGTTGAAACTATGGTGAATGTCTCTTGCAAGTTTAGCTTCCCTTTATTAAGACAACATTTACATCTACCAATTTCATTGCACAGCTATATTGATGCCTGATTGGTCAAAGAAATGATTTATGATGAGCTAGTTAATCGTAATGCTGAGGGTTCCCGCTTTTGGTACTTCCATGACTTACAGCATTGTGCACTATTCGAGTAATCACAAATTACTAAAAGCAATTCACACATGAATGACTACAGCAGAAGTATAAAAAAATCCCTTATACAATGCATATTGCTAACCAAAGAATCATTATTAACGGACTTTTGGCAAGGCTGCTGTTAATTTAGTTGTACAAACTCTATAGCTCAGACTATCTGGCTTTGGATAGTTGTCAGCAGCAAAGAATGTAATCACACAAACAATTTTCCGTTATATCAGCACACTGACACTGGCGTTGAATACATTTTAACTAAAAAATTTCATTTCTGTCATCTAAGCAATCATATTCATTTAATTGTGTGGCACGCAATAATAATATATTTGTTCACTACAGTTTGGCTACACTACAACTACTATATCTGTTTTGTTCGCTGCAAATTTAAATTCCGAATCATCCAAATGTTTGATGCAGTCGGTTCTTTAGGTAATTAAACACTCCCTTGGCCAGGCTGTTAATTTGGTATAAATTGAATGAGATTCTGAAGTGCATATTGCGTCTTCGAAGGAATCGTAAATTTATTTCCCCTGCAAAGTGGCCACGTCTAGCAGATTTCAAGCTAACACTGAACCTAAGACGGTGAATGTTGATGATTCCTCCTAGGCCATGTCTTCGAATATAATTGAATAGTCTTAAACCAGTCTTAAAGACTCTCTGCACGTGGTGGAAGTGATTTCGAGCATGATTCATTTTATTGGTTGCTCTATTCAGTACCCTCTTGGCTTTGTTATACGAATGTTTGGCCCAATTTAAGGCTCTCATGGCTTTCTCTCGTGCTATACGTTTTAAGCGTTCTGCATGTCGTCTGAGTCTCTCAGCTTTCTCTCGTGCTATACGTTTTAAGTGTTCTGCATGTCGTCTGAGTCTCTCAGCTTTCTCTCTTGCTTTACGTACTAAATATGCTGCTCTTTCTCTTGCTATACGTCTCAAATGTTCCAACCGCCGCCTGGCAGCCTCCATTGCTCTTCGTCTTATATTTTCCAAATATCTTGCTCTTCGTAGAGCTATTTCTTTAAGTCTACGGGCCTTTTCTCTTGCTTTTCGTAAAGCTATTTCCTTCAGTCTACGAGCTTTCTCTCTTGCTTTTCGTAATGCATCACTTGCAAATCTTCTAGCATGACGTACTACTCTTCTAAACCATCCTATGATAATACATACAAAAGTTCATCAATGCATATTTCTTTTTCCATAACATTAGTAAAGCGTGTATTCATGAATAATTCATGAGCTTAAACAGTTTGGTAAAGTAACGTAATTACATGAATTGGTAAAGCATCATTACATTCAGTAGAAAGTCAATAATTGTAACTAAAAAGTGGGTGTAATAGTGGATGAGGAAAGGCTGCATAGGTTTCAAAGAGGAAGATGAAAGTACGGAAGAGAAGGCAATAGTATGAAAGAGAAGGCAAAAGGCAATTAATTGTAAAAAGCTGTTGGAAAGGGCGAAGTAAAGGAGCGTAAGTTTAAAAGAGAATGGAAGAGAAGGCAAAAGGCGAGCGATTAGCTAACTGTAACTAAAAAGCGGGTGGAATCGATAGTAAAGGCGGTGTCTGTTCAAAATAGGAAGGCGAAAGTACCAAAAAGAAGGCAAAGTTTCACAAATCTCAAGTCCGCTATCATGATAGTAGGACAGAGGATTCAGAAGCAGGAGAGGTATAAAAGAGCTGGAAGAAAAGAAAGGTGGGGGATAAGAAAGCTGCGATAGTTCAGAAAAAAGAGAGCAGGAGAGTGAAACTTATTTAAGTTTAACCAATGGTAGAGAATGATAACTGAGCAAGACAACTTATGCTACTGCATTCTTACTTTGCAATATGTCTAGCGCCACTGTGTGGCGGGGTATTTGCTAGTTTACTATAAATAATTTATCACTTCAATCATCACACATTTTAATAGTACATGAATTATATTGGATATCATTTATTACCAATTTTTGCCATTTGTCTGCAAGATCTTCCTTTACAACCTTTCATTATTTTTGCAGTCTGAGGGCCATTTTGTGATCTCCTTACTTTACTCCAAACCTTATGTGCTATTCCATTGACTTTTTTCTGTCTTATATCTTCCATACGTCTTCTGAGTCTCTCAGCTTTCTCCCTTGCTTTACTTAAATATGATTTCAATCTTTGTGTTCTTTCTCTTGCTTTCCGTCTCAAATACTCTAAATGTCTCCTGATGGCCTCCTTTGCTCTTTGTTTTAAAATTTCCATATGTCTTCGGGCCTTCTCTCTTGCTCTTCGTAGTGCATCTATTGGATGTCTTACAATATGCCTTACTACCTTTCTAAACCATCCTATGATAAAATATACAATAGTTTAATACCCTTTTAAAAAATAATACTGTTTTCCATAGCATTATTGTAAGTCCAATCATACATTTAAAAATATTTGCTAAAGCAACCCCTGATGCAAATTTTGGTTATAGATAATTGACCTTTTAAGTTATCACATATAATAGTCCAGGAATAGTATTAGATAATATTTTTTACCTATTTTTGCAATTTTTCTGCAAGATCTTCCTTTACATCCTTCCATTATTTTTGCAGTCCCAAAGCCACGTCTTAATCTCCTAAATTTATTCCAAGCCCTGTTGGCCACTCCTTTAACATTGTTCCACACTCTCTTAGCATGTTCAAATACTCGACGAGCTGCATTCAATTTCCAATGAGCAATATTGGCAATTTTATTAAAACTGCCGGAAGCTAAACTTTTAATTCTGTTGAAAAGATCTGCCTTAAACTCTCCTCGAACATGGAAGGAAGCATGCCTTATATTGCCATATCTTGCAGTGATATGCATACTAGCATCAAATAAATGTAGCACTCTTCCTCTAATAAAGTACTCATAATGCGTATTTGTGATCTTCAGCTTGGCCTCACGAGATATTTTAAGTACACTGAGGTAACCACTAGCTTCGATGTGTACATTGAATCTTGGTATCACTTGCACTTTGACCTTAAGGTAAGGGCCTCTTCTTCTATCACGTGATGATGCATACATTTCTAGAATTCCTCCTCCTATTCTGATAGGAGGCAAGCCTACCTTTATATCTATACCCCTTGGTAAGCCAATTGTAATGTCTGCGCTACCCCGAAGGCCGAGAATCCTGAAAGTTCCCTTAAGTCTAAACCCTCTTGGAATGCTTACACGAACTTCAGGTAACTCTTTGCCGAGAGCTGAGAAGGAGCCAAGAAACCCATTTGGAAAACCGCTATCTCTTAATGGCCGAGGTAGGTGCCTGTTTATTCTAAAAGCCCTTAGTAATGATATCAATGTAGCTTTATTAAAGCGAGCATAGTAGTAATTTTCAATGGGATTAATAATGCTGATGCCAATGTATGCTTTGGCTCTTAGTTGATGTCGGGTTGATTTATATCCAAGGTGAATTTGAGCCCCTATAGCTAGACCTGTTATCCCAGTAGGAGGGGAAAAGTCCACAGCTCCTAGAATATTGCAAATGTCCAGCCAGTCAGCTCCGAAGGCTCTATGCCAGCAATTAGACATAGACAGCTGTAGAGTCAAACCTTTGGTTCCAACTGAAATTCTAGCAGCAAACACCAATCTGGGGTTGTTCAAATGAACCTCTCCTACCACTCCGATTCGTGATGAACTACCGCCAACGATTTCAAGGCCAGCTTTATACAGTGCCAACCCTCTTCCCAAATTAATTTTGTTTAAGGTAGCACTGATGGAGTAATATGTTGCACTCAACACGCTTCCTTTCAATGACAAGACGGTACTATGGCCAATTAGTCTGCCAACAAATTTGCAAAATTTATCATTCCGACAATGTCGCGGAAACCTCATGGATGCTGTCAGTGAAATCCCTTTTGGTATGGACAGTGAAGACAGCTTACCAGCAAAGTGGGCTCGGTTAATTTTCATGGGTGAAATTGTGATTGTGGTTGTAATTTGCTGGTCAAGAATAAAGAAACGGCGAAAGTTAAAACCAGTAATCTTGGTGAACACCTGTGCGAGATTTACATTGCCTAACTTCAGAGCAATTGCAGCCTTCACTTTACCTCGTACTTTTAACATCAATAGATCCATGTCTACAACCCGATAGCCATGAATGTGTGGTTTGCCTCCGATGTGCATTTGCATGGGTTTTACACCGAAAGTGTAAAATATTTGCGGTCTGATAATACTCATTTGCATAATAGGTAACCTTCGAAGGAATGCACTGACTGCTTTAGGAAGAATGGCAGCATGAAACTGGTGTATCAACCTTGTGACATGGATTTTGTCTCCAATAGCTTTCAGTACATACTTGTGTTTACGGTTCCGAGCAAGTTCTGTTTCAAATGTAACACCAGCCAAGTGAACATTTCCTGTTAATTTTACAAACACTTTAGGTTTCTTCTTTTTTATCAATATTTCTGCCTTTACTTTCGACAACTTAAGAAACCGTGTAAAAAAGAAAACCGGCTGAGGAAATGACATCACTATTGTTACTGATTTTGGTGTGACCCTAACCAGTTCTATGTAAAGTTGAAAAATTCGTTTCCAGTGAGGGATTGGCAGGGTAATTTGATTTTTCACTGTACTAGATAGCAAAAATTGAAGTAGCCTATCGAGCCGCAAATTACGGCGAGGTGTTGTCAAGACTAAAACTTTGTTAAGGTACTTCGCAATCAAAGGATCATTGTGAAAGGGTACTCTAATAAAAGCAGTAAGTCCTTTATTCACCGTGTTTTTTGTAGTTTGCAATAGTGGGCTTCGTTTGAAAATTTTCTTTCCTTGTATTCTCATTTTTCCAGTAGAATAGATCAAACCAGTGTTAGGGAATTTAAATTTACCAAAGAAAGGGGTTTGTGAAAAATCTACGTCAAAAAGCTTGTACAGTATAGTGCTCAGTCTGAATTGCTGTATTTCTGCAGCTATTGCTTTTACGGGTTTATAACGTTTGCTCCTTTTGTTGTAAATGGCATAAAATTTGTTGCGTTGTTTATCACTAGCAAGTAGTAGGAATATTGCCCCAGTTGGGTATATATTACCTTCAAATTTAAAGTCTACCTTTATTGATGATGGTACAGGAAGAGAAAGACCAGTGATACTTTTCACGAAACTTGGTAAGCTTGTGCCAGGACGGGGTTGGGCTACTATGTGTGTAATCTTGGTTGCCAATTTGAATGTTACAGTGCTCTTAACATTAAGGTTTCCTACCCTCCAATAGCCATTCATCACGACTTTCAAGGTTTTCTTGGGGGCATTTGTTTTAACAGTAATCAGCACGGTCACTCGTCGAAGTGTTAAATAGTTGGGAATGATTGTCCATTCAGATGCTGTTTGTGCACTTATTGAAAGAGAATGGGTTGAGCACTCAAATTTAGCAGACCATATCTTAAAATTGTTGTATTTACGAATTGGAAAAAAATCTCTGAGGTAAGCATTTCTTCTTGGAACATTGTGAAATTTTATAGTAGTCCCTGTGAAAATATACAATGATAATGTATTAATGAGTAAGTACTGATTCTGTATTCTTAAGATTTGAAGCAGCATGAATGAAAAGGTGGACTAACCTTTACGACTGATTTTGCCTTTGTTTTTAATCTTGTCAAAAATTTTCATAATTTTTTCACATCCTCTTGGTAATATGGGGATATCTTTGTTGCCAATCTAAGTAAAGAAAAATAATAAATTTTGGATCTTACTTTTAAATGAAAAACAAGACAAAAAAATGGCTTATAGAGTCATAAATCAAACTTAATTTATCTTACTACTACAGAATTTATTTGTAATGGCAGTCTTTGACTTAACAGACCTCCCAGTTATGTGCTATGGAAATACTTATTTAGTGTCAAAAGGAACCACTTCTTCCCTGTCTGAATCAGGATGAACAATGTCAGATTGAATGATTTGATAATTGAAATATTACTTCAAGTGTAAATGTTTATCAGTTAAAAGTTGTGTTTAATTCCTTGGTTTAATTTGGCGAGTGAGCGAAGCGAGCGAGACACTTACAGGGGTAACACAATTGAAAATTGGGGATGTTTGTTTGTTTGTATATATGTTTGGACGTACGTAAGTCATTTTGTATTTTGACCCTCTCGTATTTTTGTGTTAGCTTAGTGTTCGACCCCGTCCCAAACATCACTAAAGAAACTCTTTCTGGTTATTGATCATTACCCGTATCATCCTAGAAATTGAATTGTTTACCGCTTTGAATTCTTTCGCGGGTGCAGTTAAAACTAAAAAACTTACGGGAGTTCCATTTCTATTCGAATTAGTGGCTATGGTAAGTTAATATGCTATTTGTCATAGTTATAAGTCCTACGCAACAGTATTGACTTGAATATTCATTGACCACTAGACTAACCACGAAGGTAAGTCTTGCATAGTTATGTTCAGTTGTGTGAAAGTATTGTGCATTACAACTATTACTAAGAATATCACAAAGAAAAAGTTTAAATAACATGACTTGTTTTTTGTTGCTTACTTTTTTTTTCAATTCAAACAGTTGCGGGGAGTGGTTACTATGGCATTGAATGCCTTTACCGTATTAAAAACTCGACTTTTTTTTAGTAGCTTGAGTGTTAGAAGTTAAAACCAATAGTGTAGTTTTAGGCTAGCTTGCCATTTGTGCTCAAGCACACCACTAGTTTAACTAGTCCTAGTACACAAGTAGTTAGTTATTCACTACTTGATCTTGAATGCTTTACTTTCATATTAGAAGGATCTCTTGCCTTCCAAAAAACATCACATCGTGGTTATTCATTGCCTATAATTATAATGCACAGATGCAATTGTACAAAAAAAGAAAGAAAGAAGATGGAACACATTCATTTATTGAGTAATCTTAATGTTTTGTGATTCCAAATGATTATATACTTATATTCCCAGTATTTGATTCTAGTTATTTGGCTTAAATAAAAATTAAAACCCCCATTTTTAAGTTTTTAAGTTGTAATAGTGCAAGTTCAAGTGTAAATGTATTATTGCCATAGAAAAAATGTGCATGGTATATTTCATGCATGCATATATACTATCACTGGCTCAAGTTTGTACACTCCTAATAGAGTCATACTTTGTTTCTCACACCCACCAATTAATTAGTATTACCATATGTGGCTCCGTATTTGGGGAATTTCCAGAAGGTTTCTTAGGTGGCTTCCTGGTAGTATTGTTAGGCTTATCTCTTGGTCTATTTTTGATAGGCTTCCTGGGAGCTTGGTTTGGCTTATTTCTTGGTATACTTTTAGGTCGTTCTTTTGGAGAATTATGAGGCGACTTTCTTGGAGTTTTATTTGGTGCATTGTTAGGTGATTGTTCTGGCATGTCACAGTCTGACTCTTCAATTAGCACATCTTCCATTTGCTTGGACTCTACATTTTGCTTGTCTTCAGCTCTTTTTTGCCGATTATTATTGTCTTCCTGATAATTATCAATAGCAACATACTGTTCTGCATGTATCTCATTTCTCAAGCTTTCTGCTTCCTTTTGCACTCCTTTTTCTCCCTTCTGTTTCTCTTCAATGTCTTCTGCTTCTTCTTGAATTATTCCTTCTTCCTCCTGTTGCTTTTCTGCTTCCCCTTGCATGTCTTCTTCTCCTTCTTGCAGGTCTTCTGCTTCTTCTTGCATTATTTCTGCTTCATCTTCTGTCTTTTCTCCTTCCCCTTGTATGATTTCTGCTTCTCTTTCTTGCTCTTCTTCTGCTTCTCCTGGCTGATTATCTGCTTCCTCCTTTTCACCTTCTGCTTCTTCTTGCTGGTTTTCGACTTCCTCTAGCTCCTGTTCTAATTCGTCATGTTCATTCATAGCTTCATTCTCTGCTTCTTCATCAGCAGGATTGTAGTATTGTTCATTTAACAATAATTCTTGTTCTTGAGCAAGAGTTTCTTCATATCCTTCATAAGCTTTTGCTATGGCTGCTATATCTTCATTCTCTTTGTTTTTATCATAGTTTTCTTGCTCGGTAAGCTTTTCCTCGTGATGGTCCGCTATATCAGGATTGCTATTGCCTTTGTATTGAATAACTGTGGCCGGATTATGGTTCGAGAACTCTGAATTTGGTGTTTCCCCATTGCTTTGTGCTATTAGAAGACAGGACACCAAAATTATGGTAGAAATAATTAGGTGACCTGCTTCTCTTGAAAGAAATGGTAACTGAATACACATAAATAGGATATAGTAAACCAGATTGGATAAATATCATCTAGCCTATTTCTGCAGTTTTGGTACGTAATCAAAATATTACTTTTAATATACATTTATAGTTCTAATAAACATCTTACTCATACATTTGAGTTAGTATTTTTTTTAAACCACTATGCACTTTAATGAATTTGATATTCCTAAGACAAATTATATTGAGCTTATAACTTTTATTCACTCATTTCAGCGATATTTCCTGAGTAGAGCTACACTTACAGGCATTTCTGCAGAATCACTGCCAATTTTCTTCAGCACGTCTTCATAGGTTATGTTCAATACATCATAAATTTAGTTCAGTGATTGTACTTAGTGCAACCTTCAAATTCATGCCTTTGTTTCTCTCTTATATACTGGCTTATCGAAAGTAATTACATCAATGCTAATACATCCTGTAGGGAAGGACTTTAAATGTGCAAGTATGTTTATATTTTATAGACATTGTATATTCAGGTACTTCCCACACACTCCTATGCTCGTCAGTAGATAACAAGTCTATTGCCACTTGTGAGCCATGGACATCTTTGTAACTATATAGCTATACTCTACAACCAACTTATTGCATTTTAATAACTTTTTATGTAGAAGTCTAAACATTTTGATTCACGTTTTACCAACTTATAACTAGGCCTGAGCCAATTATGCTGCCATAATTTTGGGCATAATAGGTGTGCCAAAGCATCGAGCATAATGCCAGCATAATAGTTGGTTTTTGAGGATTTTATTTTTATTTTGAAATGCAAAGAATTAAATAGTTGTCTACGCTTGCATTGGTATATGAGAGAAAAGGCTCTGACACATGTGAAAGCACATGGTTACATTTAGACTCTGTGGTAGGTAGTGTCTACCAAGCAATATATTGGAGTATTTGATTGGGCATAATAGGAACATAATAGGTAAAGTTCAAAGCATAATAGGTAAATTTGACAAGCATTAGATCAGAGCATAACAGATGAAAAATAGAGCAGAATTGGCCCAGACCTACTTATAACCCATAAAAGCCTTTTGAATTTTAGTAGTTATAATACGTGCTTAAAATAGAAGAAATATGATAGAATCAACAATTTTTCTTCTCTTTTAAGTTTTCATTTCTTAGCCAAAGTTTTAATTATTTACAATAAGACAGCAAGACAAATATACTTTGAGATCTGTAGCCACAAAGTCAATAATACTAAACATATTTTTGCAATCCTTCAATAATTAAGAATGATTAAATCATGCACTAACTTTGAATTTTAGATTTAACAAGTGTGCAAGCCAAACTGAGTTGAAAATTCGTGTTTTATAATATTATGTAAGCGCATAAAACTAATCGTGTTTAGTTACTTGGTCATAATCTGCATTTATCTAATTTGATGTTGTGGGGAATATGATTACTGTGTCACAGAAATGTACTGATGTGGTGTTTAGCTGAAGTTACTCTCAAGTACACAGTGCAGCCTGTCTAAGAGATAAATTATTTAGTACACACTGTACCAATGCCACGTTTTCTTCTAATTTCATGCAGTCTTTGCTAGGTATAGCATGAAGACTTTCTGTGAGATTGCTTTTTTCACAACATAGTCGATTCTGTATTCATTGTACCATTCTCATTGTGTAATACTGTAGAATAGATCTGAGTGCATAAACCACTGCCCTTGCATCTTTAAAGTTTGCCTTCTTGCAGCATTTTACTAAAGTAAATCTAGAACTCAACTATTAAAACTTCTTCTGTCACACCATCCTCATGAGTATCAGCATGTAGCTAATAATCCAGAGTGCAGTGAAAATATCGAAGTGCGTGATGTCACTCATTATTGAAGAACTCCTAATACTTTGCAACTTGTTTGGGATTGTGACAATATAAATATAATAGGATTCAAAATACTCACATAGTTTCATGTGTGCTTTGAGCATTCACATTGCATTGTTGAAACATTGACATTAGTCCATGATATGCTGTTCTAATTGCAATCAATCACATACATGATATCAGCGATAACTGATTGTATGTATGACGTATTGAAAGTTTATTTCTACCATTTTTTTAAATTATTTTAGTCAATATCATATACCAAGACAGATGGGATTAGGATATTCTGGATAATTCTCAAATATTCTCAGCAAAAATAAACAAACCTGGATTACAGACATGTTTACATAATTTGTACGAGGCTATTCTGGATAGTTCTACAATTTTCTCAGCAAAATAAACAAACCAGGATTATAGGCATATGTTTTCATTATTATAATTCTCCAATTTTCTCAGCAAAATAAACAAACCAGGATTATAGACATTATTTACATTATTTGTACATTCCAGTTCATACATAAATTAAATATATCCATGATTAATATAGCTAGCTTAAAAAGCAAGGGTTAAAGAATACCTAGCACTCTTTAGCGAAATATATTGTAGGAGATAATGCACATCTTCTGAGTGTTCTAGGCTAATTACATTAGTAACAGCAAATATAAGCTTAAGTAGACCTTTTTTATATTTCTTATTATTTTATATTTCTTATTTATTATAGATATTTAGCCCTTGAAAACTGTGAACTAATTGATATAGAAAGTGTATAGAATTGAGTTTTAGGAAGATTTATTGTTGAATTGAACTATTGAACTGATTGTGCATTACCTAGCTAAAACAGATAAACTGATTTAGTGAAAACTGCATCATTATAAATGATTATTTATTTTAATGTATTCAATAACGTCACCATAAGTCTTTTTAAGTCTGCCACAATACAGATCACTGTAGTGCTAGGTTGCTTGCATGTCATAGTTAGATATAGCCATTAGTTGCTGCCTCAAAGACAGTTTGCAAACATGGTGGGAAAGAATTGCAGTAACATTAAGAAGTCACTAGTCAGGAAGTAATGTGCATTATTTATTCATTCTGGAACCAAAAAACAACAACAACAACATTATAATTATAATATGTACAAAAATAGAAGGCACAACAACCTTGAGTTAGATTTAAAGGCTGCAGCAATTAGTAAGTCATTTTTAAATCTTTCACCAGCATTCGCCAAAATTAAATCCTCTTCACTATCTTTCTGAAAAGTGAATTGGCCAAGTCTGATATTTTGTGCAGATTGAACGATACTCGTAAATTGAGATTATGGCTTCCCAAGAATTGCAAGTTTATTCCACCAGCAAACTTTCCGAGACTGGCAGATCCAAGAGTGACATCAAACCAGAGTCGTTGTATGCTGAAAATTCCTCCAATACCGTGCTTGCGGATGTAGTCAAAAACTTTTAAACCAGTTTTAAATCGCTTTTTCACTTCTGTCAACTCCTTTCTAGCTTTATCCAACTTCTTTGAAGCCGAAATCAATGCATTCTTGGCTCTATTAAAAGCATCCCTGGATTGTTTTAAAAGTTTGTTTGTATTCTTTTTTATTTCATCGACTCCTTTATTAATTCCTCTCCCAATAGTTCTTGTAGCTTTTCTAAAGCCTCTCTTAACACTTCTAAAGAAACCTAGAAAAATTAAAAGTATGGTAACTTTTTAGATCAGTCACATATATAGACATTAAACCAATTAATGAATTTCCTTGATCTTGTACACTTACCTTGTGCCGCTGTCCCTCTACAACCTTTGCCATTGCATGATGTCATGGACTGTGCTCTAATGCCACCCAGGCTCTTAAATTTCTTCCATGCTCGTTCGCTTTCTTGCCTTGCCTTTTTCCATGATTTCAAAAATGTGTCCACAGCCTTTTTGGCTCTTTGAAATGCCTTTTTAGCAGTGTCAGCAAAATTTTTAAACAAACTTGTTCCAATTTTCTTGATTCCTTTAAATAGATCCAACTTAAATTCTCCTCGTACTCTGAAAGAAGCTTTCCTTATATCTTTACTGAAGCTTGCTGTAATATGCATGCTTGCTTCAAACAACTGAAGCACCTTTCCTCTAATGAAGTACTCATAATGTGTGTTGGTGATGATCAGTTTAGCCTCAAGCGAGATTCCAAGCACCTTCAGGTAACCACTAGCTCTTACATTCATACTAAAGGAAGGCAAAAGCTGAACTTTGGCACGTAAGAATGGTCCCTTTCTAGTATTGGTTCTTGACATGGACATAGTTAAGAGACCGCCAACTCTAATTGGAGGCAGAGCTACTTTAATGTCTATCAGTGTAGGCAAGCCTATAGTAATATCTGCATAGCCTTGAAGGCCTAGTATGTTCGGCATTCCCTTTAGTCGATAACCAGCCGGAATACTTAAATGTACTTCAGGAAGTTCCTTGCCTGTAGGTGAAAATGAGCTTAAGAAGCCATTAGGAAAACCGCTTACAGCTATTGGCCTAGGAATGCTTTTATTAATCTTGAATGCTTTTAGGAGTGACCCCATAGTGACACTGCTGAATTTGACATAATAATAGTTCTCTAGAACATCAATGATGCTCACACCAATATAACCTTTAGCATTAATTTGGTGACCCGTTGACTTGTAGCCTAAATATATTTTTGCTCCAAATGCTAATCCAGTTATTCCAGTTGGAGGAGCAAAGTCAATGGATCCCAACAGATTGCAGATGGTTAACCAGTTTACATTAAAGGCTCGATTCCAACAGTTAGTCATAGATAATTCCAAAGAGAGTCCTTTCAAACTAGCTGAGATCCTAGCAGCAAGAGTGATAAGTGGCTTTTCCAGTGTTACTTCTCCGACAAGACCTATCCTTGCTGATGTTCCTCCAACAATTTCTATTCCAGCTTTGGCTAACACAATTCCCTTACCTAGATTCAAGTTGCTAAGGAGAGCACTAATAGGAAAGTAAGTAGTAGATGAAATTGTTGCTGTAAGAGTAAATACTGCATTTTTGCCCACAAGAATACCAGCAAATTTGCAGAATTTGTCAGAATCACAGTTTTTAGGAAATTTTATTGAAGCCAGAATAGAAACTCCTTTTCTTATTGGTAAAGAAGTTAATGCACCTGTTTTAAAATGCAATGTTGTCGAGGTGATAGGTGAAATAATCACAGTAGAAGTAACAGTTTGTGTGAGAAGAGGAAATTGTCCAAAATTAAATCTAGTTGGTGATTTTAGCATGTGACAACCCAATAAAACCATTGAAGAATGATATATCATGAGGATAAACAACGCTCACCAATACGTTATGGCTGGTAATTGTAATTGTTTCAATAACCATTTTAAATATATTGGTGAATGCTGAGGGTAATTTGAGCTTGGAGGTAGTAATACCCTTTACCAAGAAATGAATAATAGAATTCAGTTTGAGGTTTTGGTTTGGTGTTGTAAGGATAAGCGTATTGTTCTTATACTTGGCAATTAATGGCTCATTGTGGAAAGGAACAGTGATATAAGCAGTGAGACCTTTTGTGATTGTATTCTCTGACATTTGGAGTAATTTGCTCTTTGAAAATATATTGTGTGACAATTCTGTGTCCCCATCGGCATATATTATGCCTAAATCTTTGACGTTCAGTTTTCCAAACAATGGAACAGAGGCTATATCTAGATGTATGAGTTTCTTTAGCACTGAGCGTAAATTGAAATTCGTAATTTCTAAGGCTATGCTTCTTACAGAATAAGGTGGATCAGTTCCTTCATTCTGGTATATAGCATAATACTTGTTAGCACCAGCATCACTTGTCAAAGTCAAAGTTGTGTATCCATCTTCTGCGATACAGCCTTCAAAACTAAAGCCAAGATGTATAGTTGGATTTATGGGAAGAGAAAGACCGGTAAAACTTTTTATAAAGTCCTTTATGCTGGTTTTTCCAACTGGTGTTATTTTGACTGACGTATGTCCCTCAGCACTTGTGTATGTTAGCATCACTTTTAGACTGGCTGCACCTATCTTCCAGTATCCATTCATATATATAACTACAGAGGACTCTGAGTCATCTAAGACTGCAGTTATATGTACCATTAACTTATCAATGGACATAAAATGTGGAATTATAGTTGTAATTCCAGTCGGTGCAGTATTTATAGTGATAGTATTAGTTGAGCAATCTATTGTCAGGCATTGAATTTTAACTTTGAGCCAAGTAAGTGGAATGATTTCCTTTAGATATATACTCTGTCCTTTCTTCACAACCAGTTTGAGAATCCCATCTAGTAACATAGGATATGCAGATAATTGTTTTGTACTAAGCATGTTGTAGTATAATTGTAGTAGTATAATTGTAAATGATAAACTGCTTGTATTTTTGTTGACTCATATAATACATTATGAGGAATCTTGCATGAGAGTTAAAGGAAAATTGGCCAGTTTACATTATGCAATCTTGCAAAAACAACATTTATTACTTGATTTATGCAGTTTCATAGAACAATTCGTATTTGATTATTCAAAAGTAAGAACAATACAATGCGCTTACTAATTGGATGCTTGAATCTGGTTTAAAATTTCTGGATCACATAAATCACCAAACCAACTACTTCTATTCAAGCACTTAAGTTGGTGCTCAATAGCTAACGTTTAAATTATCTTTAAGTTATTTGTTGGTTCGTCTGAATATAAAAAGCACAAAATAATGGTATTCTGAAATATAATGCATAAGTTAAGTAGTTCAATATCGATGTGTATATATGCTCTTGCATACCATATTAATTCCTAAAACATTTACCTTCTTCTGATAATATTCCTCGATTAATATTCAATCTCTTTTTCAGTAAGTCACATACTTGGGAACGACCAATCTGATTGATCAATTCTCTAATTCCATTCTAAAAAATATATTACTACTTGAATACATGAAGTACATGCATGTTAAGAAATATTTTTTTATAATTAAAACACAACTATGTGGTATTTGACAAATTATTGACCATACAAGATTTACTGCTTAATGCATATGAGCAGACTAGGCTTACTTACCTTAATGTCATCTGTAATCCCATTAACTGTTGTTGATTGAGTCTTCACTTTGAATGCACCACTAACTCCTTGATAACCCCCATCCTGTTGAAGATGAAGCTGGTGAGTGTGTACAGAATATTTCACTTCTTCTTGCAATGTTTCAATTTGTTTTGCTGTTACAGATAACAGTGCAGCAAAAGTTAGCACTGCAAGGATGTAGAGCACTCCCATTATTACTAAGCTTGCAGGTTTGACAGCAAAATTCATTTTTTTATCAATTTAATCTACACTCTTTATTTCCTTCAAGGAAATGGAAAAGTGTCAACCACATTGTGTTTCCTACTACTTCTGAACAAAGATTTTTAATTATATACACCATGCAAAAAGTAGAGAATACTGATGTGTATTGGGAAGTGTATAGCACTAGAATAATTGAGTTATACTCACATATGTATTTCAGTGGAATACACATATGTAAATGATATGTATTCTAAAGTAATCCTTTTATTATACTAACAATATGTATTCATGTAGTATACTCATACTTACCACATGTGTATGTCACTGAAATAACATTGTTATATTCAAGCAAGTATACTTGACTTATAGCATGGAAATACATCATGTGTATTACAAAGTTATAGCATTGTTATAATCAGGTGTGTATACTTGACTTATAGCACGCAAATACATCATGTGTATTACAAAGTTATAGCATTGTTATAATCAGGTGTGTATACTTGACTTATAGCATGGAAATACATCATGTGTATTACAAAGTTATAGCATTGTTATAATCAGGTGTGTATACTTGACTTATAGCACGCAAATACCTCATGTGTATTACAAAGTTATAGCATTGTTATAATCAGGTGTGTATACTTGACTTATAGCACGCAAATACATCATGTGTATTACAAAGTTATAGCATTGTTATAATCAGGTGTGTATACTTGAATTATAGCACGCAAATACATCATGTATATTACAAAGTTATAGCATTCTTATACTTGAGTGTTGATACTTCTAGTATACACGTATACACACTCGTGTATTACTCAGTAATCCTCCTGTTTTAACAGTACATTTATTCCAGTGGTATACACCACACAAAAAGGTGCATATATCAGTAGTATAACACTAGCTATGCCTTAAATATTTGATACACAAAGCATCAAATTTTAGTGGGTCTATCTTTATTCTTCATTCATTCACTCGTTCCTCTTATTTATGTATTCATTTAAATATTTATTTATTTATTTATTTATTTGTCTATGCTTCTATTTATGTATTTATTTTATTTATTTATTCATTTATATATTTATTTATTTTTATTCATTTACTTTCTTTGCTCATGTATTTTAACTTATTTTTATTTATTTATTCAATAAATAAATACTAAGGATTAGGTGGTGATCGTTCCCAAGACAGAGGCACAGTTTCCTCGCTGCACAGCCACTGAGAGATGCTGGAAAGGATAGTCTCTAGCCCGTGGGTCTCCTGTCTGCACCACTATGCCGGTGTCCCACATCCTTCAACAAGCCATAGACTTTTGACTCACAGCACCCACGGTCTCAATTATTTATTCAATTACTAATTAGTTATTTATCTTTCATAAAATTATTTTTATTTCATTTTATTCATTCTTTAGTTCTTAATTTATATTTTAGCAAATAGCTAAATTAATTATACAAATAAACTAAATTTCATAAAATATAATAATAGTAGTAACTTATTCATCATATTTATTCATTAAAATAGTAAATATAAATTAATATAAACTGATTAAAAAAAAAAAAAATAAATAAATAAATAAATAAATAAAATAATAGTAGTTGTAGCAGCTAATAATAGCTAATAATAATAATAATAATAATAATAATAATAATCTGTGACTTGGAGAGAGGCGAGATAATAATAAATAATAATAATAATAATAATAAATAAATAAATTGAGTGTACCAACAACCTTTTCAGTAAAATAGGTAAGTTGAAAGACACTTTACCTAACAAAGGTTAAGTGGTTTGGCATCGTCACGAACAATACCGCCTTTTACAACCGTAGCCCTTTAGCCAGAGTTCTCCTTTACCTAACGCAAACGAGCGTTCGGTAAAGGGTCTGACCTGGCTAGCATTAAAGCTCGAGCTCACGTTTAATCTGCAAGAAATGTTATTGTTCCTTACTCTGAGTGTCCATTCGACCTCTTCCACTTAGTTGGCACTGAACTTCCCGATGTATAGGAAGCTCGATAAGGTGAAGCACAAGACTGGGCTATTGTTTGTGGAGTATTTCAGGATGCATTGCCAGAGGGTTTTTTTTGGACCCAATATGCTCATCTTCTATGTTCTAACCATGCTGAATTGCTGTGTGAGCAGGGTGCAAACAGTTGCGTTTATTTGCAAACAGTGCTGCTATACAGCTGGAGAATAACATTTCTTAAACCAAAGGACTGGAAGGTAATTTTTAAGTGTTAGTATCCTAAATATAATCTGATGAGCTGTAGTAGTCTGGCATAGCCAGACCCACGTAGCATGCAAAGTGCACGGAGGGTCTGGGGACATGGCCATACCAAATTTGTTCTGGAGGAATGAGGAAGTAGTGAGTGTCCCACCTCCTTTATACCTGAATTTCTATCACAAATTAGCTATGATTGCTAAACCTAGCTTTGGAAAGGGTGGCTGATGTGCACAGGAATTTCTATTCCGGTAATTTGCTAACGGTAATTTGCTAACGGTAATTGACCGCCGTAATATATGTGTGGCAGAACAAATTTGGTATGGCCATGTCCCCAAACCCATTCCCAGCATAGCGGTTCGGTACAGGGTCTGTCTACGCCGGACTACATGAGCTGGTGATGTATGTTTTGGATATGAGACATAGCCACATCCTAATTCCATAGTTGTGGTGTGCAATAATTAGATTCTCATTACTATGCTAAGAAAATAAGGCGACTTGTAGATAGTTCTTGTTCTTATAGAACACTACAAGAAAAGAACCTTTGCTCATAATATTCTCCCCTTCTCCCTTCCCACCACCTTTTCCTTTCCTTCACCTTACCCTTCCTGAAGTCAGAGTGAAGAAGTTTTATTAGTGTTTGAACTGTGGTCTGTAGGACTTCTGTCAATGGTGTAATGTCTGCTGCGAGTATGTTCTATACTACCTAGTTTTAATCAGCCTTTTTTTTTTAAGTACAAGAATGAAAAATGTTACTGAACGACATATCTGCTATGAAATATACTTGATATAATATCAATCATGATCAAATGTTATACTAAATCAAGTCTAAGTTGACACAGTTTGTTAGTTGTTGTTTTGTTTTTTGTTTTTTGTTTTGGTCGGTTTTTTATCTGTGGATAATATATGTGACATTTATTAGGTACTGAACAGAGCCTGATAACTGTTGCCACATAGAAAATGCATTAAAGTAAACAGGATGTGGCTTAGGGCAATATTTTTCCATATCACCTGTGTTTATAGTTATTACGTTGGGTTATTACGTCCCCCTAGGTAAATTTCTTGTTACCAAGGTATTGCCATGAGCAGTACCTAATAAATTTATTATCCATTGGATACCCGAGAATATTACTCGTCTGATTGGCGGTATTTACGCTCGTGCCTGCGGCACTCGCGTAAATACTAAGCCAACAGACTCGTGATATTCTCCTGTATCAAATGAATAATATATATGTATCAGGTTTTAAGTTTTGGCTAAGAAGTTTAGGATGATCATTTGGATGAGCAAAAGAAAGCCACATTGTTATGGAGAAGTCTGTTCTATATCTAAATCTATATTTGTGTATTTAGATGATCATTTATGCAAATGGCAACATTCTTATTGTCCCTGTGTTCCATCCAACACGTATTCTGAAGTTATGATACTCACTGGCCAGCCTCTCCTCAGTTCCCCTAGTGGTCATTCTCATTTGACTTGTGATTGGGCTGAAGCACTTTGTTGGAATGTTGAGTTTCCCTGAAGGACTATTTCAGATGTCCATATTGAGTAGAAGAGGTTTATCCATGGTTAGGTACATTTTACTGGCCTTTGATGTTGTTTTTGTTTGTTTGTTGTTGTTTGTTGTTTTGTTTTCTGGGTGGGGGGAAGGAGGGGGTTATTTATTCTTCTGTTTGTTGTTGGTTGTTTTTTGTTGTTTTTTGTTTTGTTTGTTTTTGGTTTTGTATTTTGGAGGAATAAAGTAAAGTACATTGAGAAATAATGGTATCCACATATATTTGACTTAGACAAGATATGTAATTAACCCTCAGCCTGCGTGTGCGAGAGGGATATTGTAGCCGTCCTGTCTGTCGATCTGTCTGTCTGTCATTTTGGAGATTACTGACAATTAAATGTTGTTTTGAGTTACTTGAACAACTATTTAGACCTTTTATTATGCTAGTTTTAGTTAATTTCAGGCACTAGCTTTTGTTGGTGATTGCCCCTTTCGTCACATTGTAATCATGTGAGCTAATGATTCTTGCAGTATATGATGGTTTTGCTTCACGATATCAAGTTAGCATAACGTTTGAATTGAATGGGACTTTTCCCTAGATGTTTCCCTTGAGTACCTTAAGTGTTTCCTCATCACATGATGCATATTGAACATTCCAGCATGGCCGGGAATTGTACAGAACTACATTCATGCACGTTGAAGCGTTCTGTATGGAGCGTTCGAGGGAGAATATTGAAAGCTCGCATGATGCGAAAATAGTCAGTGGTCTAATGACAATAAATATATGTATGTATATGTAGGTTACATAATTGCGTGGATGTCGATACTGGATTTACACAACTGAGGGCCAAAGGCCCGAGGATAGTGTAAGACACTTACTGACCTAACGCAGAGTGGTACAACATCATGACTCTAGGCTATAGGAAAAGCATAAAACTAATCGTGATTGGACAATTCATTTGTTCACTTCGTAGCAGGAGAATATGAAATATAGCATTGTGAATTAAGCAATCTGATTGGATAGTTAGAATGTACCATTAATACAAATACATCCATACAGAGAGAGAGAGGGAGGTAAACTTGCTCAAGCTTCACACACACACACACCCCACCCAGAAATAATCTCTAGATATAACCCTGGTAAGTGTGCAAGCATCGTAATTTTATTAAACTGACATTCTTGATAGAGAGCAGCTATATATAGTAACGTGTGTGGTACACCGAGATAGGCATTGGAGGAACAAGAAATGTTACTTGTTGGCATATGTACCGTACCAAGGGGTGGGGAGATGGTTAGGTTATGTACCAGAAGTGATAATTACTAGTGATATACTATAGATTTAAATATTTTTCGTAGAAAGTATAAATGTGGGGGGGGGAAGGGCTTGAATATTTTTTTACCCAAATAGATTGTTATTTATTTTTACTTGTGTTTAATATTAAGGAATGGTAGAAGGTCTTGATGTCTGTGAAGAAGCTTATTGTATTAATAATCAACAGTTGCAGTTTTTCCAGTCGACTTCTAGAAGAAGACAATTCTTGTTGAAGCAGATGTTGGTAAGTGGGTGAGACATTTAATGTTTGTGTGTTAATACTCTTATGTTTTCCCATGTACTGTGTGTGTGTGTGTGTGTGTGTGTGTGTGTGTGTTGTGTATAACAGAACTCTTGTAATTGGGACCAAGTAGGGTTCACTAGTGGGGGGAGGGGAGGAATAGTTTTTCCCTACTTTGTAGTGTGCTATTGAGGCAATTTTATTGCAATTAATAATTGTTTTGCTACTGCCCAAGTTCCACCCCCCCCCCCCTCCTCTTCCCATAATTAATCCCTGCGGCAATATCATATTAATCTTATTATAAAGTTGTGCCAGCTGTAGCCATTCTTTTGCTTGTACTGCAGATTGGAGGAGTGGAATTATCACCAAGATAGTTGGCTATGTGTGGGAGGGGTGGAATCATTGTTGTGTGGGTGTGGTCATTGACATGGTCAAATTATAGGTGTGGTCTGTGTGGGTATACTACTGTGGTAGGTGCGGTCATGGGGCATGGGGGGAGGGGGGAGTGTGGCAATGTTTTAGATTATTGCCTAGTAGAATTGTAGGTGTGGTCATTGCTAAGGTCATTAATGATTGTTGTCATGTGTGGGAGTATTGCCATGGTGGGCATGGTCATATGCAGGTGTTTTGCTATGGTGGGTGTGGCAATGTGTTGGAGTGTTGCCAAATGAAATTTTAGGTAGGCAAAGTCAACATTTTAAAGGCAGGGCTTCATACAGAGGGGGGTGGCCCTGGAACCCCCCCCCACCCCCACCTCCCAAGAAATCTGAATTTTTAATTATAATTATAAATGGTAACTCAGAGCAAATTCTTTTTTATTATTAAAAAATGTAAACCAAAGCACAATTCTTCTACTTTTTTGTTTGAAAATCTCTAGAACTTCATCCAAGTTTACAGCCGAAAGTTCAGGGCCTCAATGGCAATTCTTACGAGCTGACGAAGGTTTAGTCAGTGATACTGCTGCGTATACGGGTCTTAATGAGCTTCATATGTAGCTGGAAGATCTTTCAACTGATGCTGTTCCAGGGAAGGACGAGGAGTGTGTTCAAAAGTTTAAATGTTTCTGAAAAAATCCCCGTATACCTCTGAATTTTAACAGTGGATAAAGCAGCTAATATTAGCATTACCTCCCCCCCCCCCCAGAAAAAAATCCTGTATGGAGCCCTGAAAGGGGTTTGTCATTTTCAGGAAATTGATGAATATTTGGAGTAAATTTCTCCACTAAGATTACAACAACTTTGGAAGGGAGGAGGCAGGAGCCTAAACCCCTTACAATTGGCTAAAAATCCCTGTCTACTGTATTGTAGAACATGTTATCACTTGTGGTGGCTTTAAAATATTCCGTGAAGTGACTCACTTATGTAATTTTATTATTTTATTTTTGAAGTAGCTTCAGCTGGTAATTCCTCTGTGTAATTGAATAGTTATGATAGTCTTTGTAGCCACATGACTGGTCCACCCAATGATAGTGAGTGTTCATTACTCCTGCGAAACACTCTGAAGTCTAACCCTCCAAACCCCCTCCCCCTCTCCTACCAACACACACACACACAACACTACACACACACACACACACATGCACACGCATACACACACGCACATGCATACACACATACACATGCATACACACACGCATGCACACATGCATATACACATACACACATGCAATACTCAAGTGGACACTACACAGACTCACACACATGCACACTTCTATGAGCTGCAGACTATAAAAGTTAATCAATTATGTCATTTGTACACTCATCTCATTCGTTTATTTTATTTTTATGTCACCCACGCCTAATTACTTGCTGAGTCATGCTCAATAAGGGGTCACGTGAGGGTCGTGTTGTTAGAGTTGATTTGAATGATAAATTGAATGAACTGTCTAATAAGTCCTCCTAACTAACCTCAGTCATACCGCTTACTACTTGGCGCTCCATTATACGCCTACTTGGCAGCACCCTGAGAGGTGGTCCTCGTCCTACCACTTTGACTTTTATTTTCCCTCCAGTGATGTGTACTGCACCAACTCCTTCCTATTTATGTCCTAGTCTTATTGAAACTACTGTGGTGTGGGTGGGTGGGGTTCTTTGCCACTAGCTGTCCGCTATCTAACTCCCTTTGCTGTGTGACGCGGGCTGCACTGTGCTTTTATTGGAGCTGCCCAACCTATGGCCCACACGTTCTCTACTACACATGCTCCCTACCCCATGGCCTGTTAACCCTTTACCTTTGCTACTGCATTCTGATCCAGACTTCTTCACCCACTACCCATATTCAATATTATTTAATGTTATTGGACATCTAAACCAGAACATTTCATTGTAGCTGCAGAATTTTTTTGTTGTTTTTGTTGTTGTCTACTTTAAACAATATAGTGAGGAGGTTTTTGTGGGCGGAGAAAGGGGGTTGGGGGGAATGTTATTTTGGGGGGGGGGGGTGTGGACACCTGTTTGGGGGAGGAAGAACTCAGTTTAGTGTGAGGGTGGAGTCCTAGTGTCCCTTTCTCCTCAGTATCAAGTACTGCATTGTTGTACTCACTTCTTCAGGCTCTTTTTGTGTGTACAGTAAGTCTCTCTATTTCTGATGGCTCCTATTTGAGTGTGTGTTTTCATAAAAATGATGATAAAATATTTTATTAACACATTCAATGGCTGTGTACTGCCACATAACAGCTGTTTTTACAATGGCTGTAAATAGCAGTGTTGTGTGTGTATGTAGTAAATATCAGTTACATCTTTTTTCTTTTTTAGCAACTTGAAAATGGCTCTTTGGAATCGTCGGCTGCAGGAGCTAACAGTACCATTAGTTCTGTGGGATAGTGTCCTGTCAAGTTCATAGCTACTGTTATCAATACTGAATTGTTTCATTGTGTTCATTTTATGATATATATATAATGTTAATAAATTATTTGTTATTAAAATTTAAGACGTATATGCCATTTTACATGCGTTCCGCTATAATAGGAATTTCTTCTGCCTCACATAAATAGGTGAATGATGAAAATAGCACTAAAATTATCAGACTTATACAGTCACAAGTACAGTATCATCTTGTCTGTTGAGATCTGATGGGATGCTGGTTCCATGGAACATAGGGCAAGTGCTGAGACATTTATTTGCCTAGTGAAGTACATGCTACAGTGAAAAGCTGGTCAGAGTGAAAACTCAAGTGCAGAAGTGGGTCATCAATAGTTGTTGAGAGACCCACCATCTTAATTCAACCAGTAAATCGTCATTAAACTGTCAGGTGCAGTTATAGTTATGCAGTGCAATGCAGTATCTTCTCCTAAATCTGTGGCTGGTATGCAGCAGCAGTCTTGGAAGAACTCCTTTAAAATAAATAACAGTCCTTAGTGATATATTTCAGATGCACACATGTAGCTGTGCAAGTGCTTTACTCCAAGTATTTTCCTACCTACACAGATCAAACTGCTGACTACTCAAATGCCAGATAATCAAATAGTGTAGATGCTGAATAGGATATACAACCCTATGTTAGGTACCCATAAGATGATAGCATCAGTAGCTACTACTACAGGTAAGGTTTATGATACCCTACACAGAAATAACACCTTGCATTAATAGGGAATTGAGCATTATCATAAGTAAGCATGAAAAAGTCAAGTGCATGTTTTAGCCTACATATTATTTATAGCACCACATGTAAAAGCAACACACCCACACATTTATGCCACTAATAACACCTGCTGCTATTATTTACGGTAATCCATATCAAGGCAAGTCTACTAGCTATATCTGTAATATCTGTATAATTTCTCTATGCAGGTTACCCAACTATAAATACAAGTATTATAGTGGCACAATCATCTATGAATTTGTAAGATATAATTTTATTCACTTGATGTTGCCAATTTGTTAACTGGAGACTGTAAATCTACTAAGTTATGTTAAAATCACTGGCAACAAATAATAGTGATACTTTTTCCTTTACGTTTGGAGAACGGGGCTAGGCAAGATGTAGTGCAAGAGAGTTAGCTAGTATAGCTAGCACAATACGCTAAGATTCAGTGATTGAGTTTTAGACAGTTAGTTGACAATTATTGATTCACTAGCTAGAGAAATTCATGTTATTTTTATACGCTAGCTAATAATATGCATACCCGAATAAGTTCCGTTCGTTGTTAGTTTTACTTCCCTCGTAACTATAGCAACTTTATAGGCACCGCCCAGTCAGATTAGGTAAACTCAGCGATCGTCATATGTGCTGATCTATTGCGCGCGCTCTTTGTGGACGAAAAGGAGGGAGAGTAGCTCTGCGTGGGGATGGGGAAACCTGGTCAGACTAATCGATGGGGCAGGAATAGGCGTTCTAAACTACGTGGCGTTAATGTGCAGGAGGTAATGGAATTAACAGAATAAAACTAATTGTGAGTGCCATTTTACTTGGAGTTTTGTTCAGTATCTCATCGATTTTTGTTGAAACAAAATAGTTCGTGGGATATTCCAGAAATTTATGATTGAATACTAGTGTAGCCTTTTCTGCTCGTCTCATGACTTTATAGTACCATCCAGTAAAAAAGCGGTTATTACCCTCCCCCCTCACACACACTCTCTAGATGCTATTACATTACTATTTTAATGTGACTTTAGGACATAGAAGTAGGTGGTGACTCCTTTGAACACCCCTGAATATTTATCAGCAAGGCTGAATTTCCTCGCAGCACGTAAGTTGCTCAATGTGGAAGTGAGTACCGAAAACACACTAACCATTATGCTATTTGATGGATGGTAACCAAAATTGTGTGACATGTGTTATTATTCTTTATTAAGGTGGTGCCTAATTAGGGAATGTGTGTGCACATACTCTAGCTAGTGATTATTGGTATGCCCAATAAGTTAAGCCTCTATTTATGGAGGTGTGATGTGTTTCAATTTTGTTTGGAGATGATGTGCCGGTGAATGGCTTAAACATTGTGCCCCTCCCCCTCATATAGAAGAAGTCTATTCGTGGAGGTATATTGACCCATTTGTATCAGTTTTAGTTGAGATAAAAACATTTTATAATGAAGGCCAGTGTATAAGTTATTTATGTGACTAATAATGACTTTCCGGTGGCTGCTGTTTGGGGTGGGGGGAATGTGTATTTGTATAGCCTAGGGATAGGTTGTTGGTCTCATTAATATTGCCATTGTCTGGTGAAGGAACATGTTATTAGTTTAAGGTATACTTGCACAGGGCATGATATGCATCAGTTACATAGAGTGAAGTATGTGTAGGACGTGGACTCTTGTCACATGGTAATAAGCACATGTAGCAACAGTTTAGTTATTATGTGAGTACAGAACAGTAATTGCTTAGTTGGAGTTTCCAGCTAAGGCTTGGCATAGAGATTGGAGACTGTGGTTAATGCTTTTATCACTTCATTCATCAGTAATGTCCACCAGTGTTAAGTTACTAATTCCTCTCATAATTAAGTCTTCTTAGCCTCAATATGTATACTGAAGTACAACTCCCTGACTGTGATGTTTCGTATAGTAAGCTAGTTGTTGTTATTATTGTTGTTGATGTTGTCATTTATTATTATTATTGGTGAGCAAATATGCTTGGATGTACATGTCTTTTTTGTACTTTAACTCTCACATTGCATTCACTTGGTGGTCAGTTCCTTCCCATACTCCACTGAATGGAAATCTTTTTATCAATCTTTACCTGATCATCTTCGGAAATTTAATGATTTACCCTTTTGAATTAGATTGTCTCTGACTGGTCTCACAGATCAGACCCTTTACCCAACCTCTATGCTGAGGTGATCTGAAACTTTCACTGTACGTATTTCGTTCTTTAAAAATGTTATTAAAATTTGGTGCCTTAACATGGTTTCTACTGTCTCTAATTGTGGTTGGTTGGTTGACTTGATTATGCTGTGGTTTCGCGTACCTCCAAGCTGTTTCAGTTGTGAATATTGTTTTGCTGGCTGGAATGAAAATGCTGCAGAGTAGATAATAAGTGTTCAGAACTTGCTTCTTGTAGTAATAAATTTGATGTTGGAAAAATTCTTATGAAATTGATGGTTTCAAAACTGCATCAATAAGCTAGAAAAGTATACAATTTTTCTTCAGTACAGAGTCGAGAGGCAGACCGGGACTAAAAGTGCCGAGTTACTTAAAATGGCATAAACCACAAATTAATTTTAAAAACTACATAATGGTCAGGTTTTCGCAATGGAGCTAACCACACCATAAGCTGTTCAAGGTAAAATAATGAATGAAACAAAATGTATATGTTCGAAGTTCCACACCCTTTCCCAGCATAGCGGTCAGGTAAAGGGTTGGTCTGCATAACTAGGTTATGTTACGGGATGCAGTTAAGTCTACAAAATTCCTGGACTTTTTTCCTATTAGATCAGTGGCGGTGGTTTGTCTTCTTGGTTATTGTGCTGTTTGACATACCCATAGGTGTCCAGAAATGCCATAAAATGTCCATCCATCCCACGATCCCATGGGACATTCCATGGGATGTCCTTATGTTTAGTGTACAAGTGCAGCAGAGTCACTGGGTGTATGTAATAGACAATCTAACTTAGTCAATCCTTATTTTATTTTGACTGGTGTATTTCTATCCTCTGCCTAGAACAATTCTTACCTTAGCTTTCATTTCTTGCCTGATTAGAGGTATCATTATGTTTAAAGGGCCTGTGTATTTGTTCTTTGACATCAACTTCTCCAGAGAAGCTTCAAGGACCATAGCCACGCCCACCACTAATTATTTAGCCGCATCCACCACTATTGTATTAGCCTCACCCACCAGTGATTACCTTAGAGACCGCACAAATTGACCCACAAATTTTAATCGATATATCTGAACATCAATGAATCGTGATAGGGAGACAGTATTGTGTTACATAAAAATGCTAATGTATTGCTATTTTTTTGTTTTACAGTTACTGTATACAACCATTCAGCACCTTACCTTGGAAAGAGGTGCATTGTTCCTGATGCTACCACCACTTATTATTACCATTTATGATTAGTAATGAATTGCTGTTACCTTTGATTATGTCTTGATAAAAACTCAGTTGCACTGCAAAACTGTTCAGTCCTTACTGAACTAACTATTTAGTAGCAAAGAATATCTCTTTTCTAGCTCCATAGTTACTTATCCTTATTTGAAGCCAGTTGCTTTCAATAAGAACTAGTGAAATTTTCCCGTATTCCCCTTGTGTATATGTGTTATATTGTACAGTATGTAATAGTTGGTGGGAGAGTGAAGCGAACGAGACACTCTCAGGGGTAACACAATTGCAAATCGGGGATATTTGTTTATGTGTGGACGTACATATGTCATTCGTATGTTGACCCTTGTGTTTTTGTTTTTGCTTCGTGGTCTACCCCTTCCCATACCTCCACTAAACAGAACATTTTCGTTTAGCGATCCCATATCATTCAAGGAAATTAATTATTTACCCCTTCGTATTAGGTTGTTTCTGAATGATATAAGATGCACCTTGGTCTTAAAAACTTACTGTTATACTCAATGCAGTAATTCTTTAGAACTTCATTTTTAAAAGTCGCAAAATGTTATGGTGAATGGTTACTATGGTATTGAAACCCTTTACCAGATGTAATTTAAAAAACTCGCCTTTTTTTAGTAGCTGTGAGTACTTGTCAAAAGCTACTGGTTACTCAGATAGTCAGAATGCGATATCAGAGACTACAGAAAATACCAGTACTCAGAAAATTGAGGTAAGAAAGTGGTTCTGTACTTGTTAGTTAAAGTAAATAATGGTCACAACGACTACGCTTAGCAATCAATACTATCTAAGCAATAGACTAATAGACTCTTTTGAAGTGTTTCGTTTGTGCACTGGCTCGCTCGCCCTTTCTGCTCAAGCACATCACCAGTTATATACTTATAATTGAGGTTTGTATTTATTGCAATTACTACTCCTGAAACATGAGAGTAAAGCTCAAGTGACGATGGGTTTGATTGATTAGCCTGTGGACATAGTAGTTACCATGACAAATTTTTGTTCTTTGTAGCCATTTTTTAAGATGGAAGTGATCCAAAAAATTCTGATGACACTAATGCAGTTACGTAAAACAGCAGTTTGATTTTCAATAGCTGCGCTTTAATTATCAAAGTGACGAAATGCAAATATCTCAGAAGAAATAAAAGAGAACACCGTTCAATACCATATTAACTCAGAATTAGCTGGGTGTTAGAAAGGACTGGACATGGCTCATTAGAAACCCCACCAGTGTACTAGAGGTCAGAACAACAGCATGTTACAGTTTCAAGTATGCTATCGACTGACATAAATAAAATGGACTTCATTTTATTCGATTAGACTTGGTACACACACTATCATTTTTTTGGTTATTTTTCCAATAAAAAATGTTTGCTATAGCAAACATTAAATTTTATTGGAAAATGACCAAAAAAATAATCATATATGTACCGTATCAGATTTATAGTACTTGACAACAAATGTGGTTGCTCAGGCAACAGGTTATAAATGCATATACTTCTATGTTGATAAGGTTTGTATGAACACATCAAATAGCAGAGTGTGGTACTCCTCAAAACAGCTACCACTAGCTGTCATATGTAAACATCATCACTTAATTTGACCAATAGTTTGAAGATGCTTTTCAGCCTCCTTTACGAGCAAACTATGCAATTTCCCTCATACTGAACTAATGTGATACCTCTGTGCTTTATTGCAGCTTCAGCTATTTTCATTAAAGTGTTGTTTTTTTTGTTGTTTTTTGTTTTGTTTTTAAAAATACCAATCCTTATTCTTAAGTAATTCAACCTAGGAAGTGGGTGTGGCTATATAAATGAGTGCTGCAACACCTTTCACTAAGTTGCAATGTGCTTTATTTGTAGGTGTCTACCTGGTGTCCTCACTAGGCACTCAGGTGTGGCCACACCTTTCCACACAATGTGTCAAACTTGGAACAGTTGGAGAAAGTAGCATTATAGTGGACCAGATCGCTCGAGACGACATTGGACAAATGTAAGGCCTTTATAAATGATGATTGTGATGAGGATTATGGTAATGACGATGATGATGATTATGATTATGGTATTGATGATGATGATGAGAAATATAATGGTGATGATGATGATGAGAAATATAATGGTGACGATGGTAGAGATGATGAGGATGTGATAGCAGTGATGATGAGGGTAATGATGATGATTATGGTAGTAGTAATGATGGTGATGATGATGGTTGTGATAATGATGATGAGGAAGATGATGGTGATGATGATGATAGTGTTGATGATAGTGTTGATGATAGTGTTGATGATAGTGTTGATGGTGGTATGATTATGGTAGTGATCAGGGATTCATACAGGGTTTTTCGTTAGGGGCGGGGGAAATTTTGTATAATCACAAAAATATTTTAGCCACATGAAAATGGTGACCACGACTATGACACAGATTATTAGATGAAAACTTAGACAAACTATTATGAATTGCTATTGAAGGACCAGAACTAGACAGTCATGATTTTGAAAAATTGTTTGCCCTTTTAAGAGAAACTAGCAGTAGAGTAATTAAGATATAGTTTTTCATATGTACTTATACTGATCATTATTATTTTTCATAAAAAAATGTTCAGTCAAGTTAAAAAAAATATTAAGGGGGGGGGGGACTAAATTTAGGAGGGAAAACTGACCTTAGGGGAGGGGATCCCAGGGTTCCCATAGGTTGTATGAAACCTTGGTGATGATGATGATGATGATTATGGTAGTGATAATGATGGTGACAGTGGTGATTATGGTAGTGGTGATGTTGATAGTGATGATGATGAGGATGATGGCCATGATGATGGTGATGATGATGATAATTATGATGATGGTAGTTATGATAATGATAGTACTGATAATGATGTTAGTGATTATGGTAGAGCCAATAATGGTAGTGATGGTGATGGTAAGTGATTATTATTAGAGGTGGAACGAATATCCAGTTATCGGGTTAATCCAAACAGGTAATTGAGTGTTTTTTCTCATGGCCCCCAACCCAGTAATATTTTAACATCTTCGTTGACCCTTGTATAGCTTTTCAAAAAAAGCATAGCTATAAAAACCACATTGAGCCCAAAGTGAAAGAGTTTGTAGGCTATCGGTAAGGTTAAGCAACTCTGTAATAGCTGGTTATGAAAGGGATAGTCTGGCCAGGATATCGAATGGTAGTTTTTGATATCCTTCGAGTTTTGATGATGATGATGATGAGGATCAGATTAGTGGTGGATAAGTAGTGATGATGATAATGTTGTATGATGATGACGTGATAATGAAATATGATGAAGTGATAGTGAAGATGATTGTAGTGATGGCCACGTCGTAATAAAATTTGTAGACTGTAATATTAGTATTTGGTTGATTTGTGGCTTTTTTTCTATATTTAATAATGCATGCGCATTACTCTCTGTGTGTTATAAGTTTGGCTGAGTTAGCAGCTGGTATTCGAGCCTACACATTTAAGTTGTGCAATTAATCCCTTTATTTTTGTAGTAAAGTGTGATGACGACTGCTGGAGCTGTTGTAGTATGTGTAACATCAGAGACTGGTGAGGCAGTGCACAAGTGATCTCATCATTGAAATATCATATTGGAATTGAGAGTAGCAAGGTAAATAATCGAAATATAACTCCTACAGTCACTCTGTACCCACTCCTATAGTCTCCCTGTACCCACTCCTATAGTCTCCCTGTACCCACTCCTACTGTCACTCTGTACCCACTCCTACAGTCACTCTGTACCCACTCCTATAGTCTCCCTTTACCCACTCCTATAGTCTCCCTGTACCCACTCCTATAGTCTCCCTGTACCCACTCCTATAGTCTCCCTGTACCCACTCCTATAGTCTCCCTGTACCCACTCCTACAGTCACTCTGTACCCACTCCTACAGTCACTCTGTACCCACTCCTATAGTCTCCCTGTACCCACTCCTATAGTCTCCCTGTACCCACTCCTATAGTCTCCCTGTACCCACTCCTACAGTCACTCTGTACCCACTCCTACAGTCACTCTGTACCCACTCCTACAGTCTCCCTGTACCCACTCCTATAGTCTACCTGTACCCTCTCCTATAGTCTACCTGTACCCACTCCTATAGTCTCCCTGTACCCACTCCTATAGTCTC
>WLWD01000578.1_pt1 | contig 145563 bp, 124 predicted proteins | sample 6712731 | NCBI WGS metagenome assembly WLWD01 (sample SAMN12718690, study PRJNA576275) | sponge metagenome | isolation source: marine sponge | host: Mycale hentscheli | place: New Zealand: South Island, Marlborough, Capsize Point | collected 2014-11-01
TCTATGATGCTACAATAGCAATCAATGCTGGCATGGTCTATGATGCTACAACAGCAATCAATGCTGGCATGGTCTATGATGCTACAACAGCAATCAATGCTGGCATGGTCTATGATGCTACAACAGCAATCAATGCTGGCATGGTCTATGATGCTACAACAGCAATCAATGCTGGCATGGTCTATGATGCTACCACAGCAATCAATGCTGGCATGGTCTATGATGCTACAATAGCAATCAATGCTGGCACGGTCTATGATGCTACAATAGCAATCAATGCTGGCACGGTCTATGATGCTACAATAGCAATCAATGCTGGCATGGTCTATGATGCTACATGTACGCATTGAAGCTTCTGTCACAATTGTGTACAATAATGCAATTTTTATCCAACTCCAACCTCATATCTCAGCCCTTCTCTCTTTCATGAATGAGTGAATCTGCAGTGCTGTTTATAGGTCACATATAGGATTGGGCAATATTATGATACTACTAGCAAGTATCCCGCCACTCGGTGACGCCCGACATACTAACTTGTGCAAATTAGGAGTGCAGTAGCACATATCCATGATTACCAATTCTCTTTCTTTCCTCACCCATCTACTCACTATTCTACCCATGGATTCACTTCTCTTCTGTCTACCTCTCCTACTCCCCAATATCTGTCCTTTCTATGTATTTTCTTTCACTTCCTCATTGAAGTAATTACATCAGTCAGCTTTTTCTCACCTGCTTCTATTTTTAATGAGCCTTATATAGACCTGCTTCATTGCCACTCTTATACCCATGATGGTTAGCTACTATTATGAAGACTTCTTTCAGTACTCAGTTCAGCGACCTAGTGTTCTGTCCTATTGGACACAATAGGAGTTTCAATTAAATGCGGGTCGGTACGTCCCGATGGCTCAATTCATTACATATATGTACATGCACCTCTGGACATGATTACAATATTTAAAAAATTACAATTACATTATTAATAATTATTTAAAGCAGCAAAAAATTTAATCAATCCAACAAGGAATTAATAGAAAATCATCAAGTACAACAATTGTCGTACAAACAGATACAAAAGTAAACAAACAGAAAGTGATAAAAATGAGCAACAAGATGTCCACATCTATGACTATGTTGCTGCTGATCACTTATGGGTGTGGCCAGTCCTGTAGAGTGCCGGGGTGTGGCCAGTTCTACAGAGTAATAGATGGGTGTGACCTGTCGACTGGTGGGTGTGGCTGGTCAAACTGACTGTCTTGATACAACACTGCACGTGAATAAACATAATACATATCACCACTTCTAAATAAATCTGTCTTTTTTCTTTCCAGTTAAAAATTTTGGCATATAAGATTTTAATTTTTTCAAAAACCACAACTTGATAGTGTGGGTATTAAGACATAATGGACTATTCACATGTGTATCATCATTCACGCGTGTATCATCACTAGCAATTGGGGTAGGAATCCCAGACTTTACCACAGTGTCAGTGGGAAATCATAGCTAGCTCTAGTTGAATTATCCGGACACAACCAGAGCTCAATATAGTAATATTCATCCACTTGGTGAGTATTATTTAATTTAAAAGATGTGCTACATACAAAATAATGTAGACATTGCTAGTCCGATATCCAATAATTCAAATCATGTCTTAGCCCAAGTGATTCCAATGTGCTAGTTCCACTGTAATTTGATAGATAGCTTATTATCCACGATAACACATACACTGCACACATAACACATACACTGCACACGTAACATTGCCACTCAAACTTACATAGTCCATTACAGGAGGGCATAACCAGAACAGAATATAGACATTGCAGCAGCAGGACCGTTTCACTATCGATCTCTAGATATTCCAACTAGTTTGCCACCGTGTTCCTGACATACACTTCACCATAACTTTACCTAAGACAAGTCTTGATGTAATAATTTCATATTTGCCACAGAACACTGTCTCTGACAGGCTATCTAATCAGGTCCTAGTTGATTAAGAAAACATGTTCCTATAACTAATGAAAAATACAACTTCCTATTTGCTAATACATCTACACACACTCGCACAATAAACAAATGATTATAGGTAAATGACAGGCATCAGATAATAATACACCAATCCTTCACATTAGAGTCATGTGTATTAGTGCCCTAATATTAGGGGAACTTTATGCTTCACTAATACCATACTCCATATATTCTCTGATATGGTCAGCATAAAAACTGCTATCCCCATCCACAGCTGGGCGTCTATTGATTCCTTACAGTCTATGGCAACATCAGAAAATGCTATCCACAGCTGGGCGTCTGTGGAATCATCACCACTAGCTTGAACTAAGATGAAGCAGGAGGGAATACAATAGCACAAGGACAATGAGTCAGAATGCTTTAGTCCATACACCAGCTAAGTGTGTATGTATCATCACTTTCCGCAAACAACACATGTAATCATCATTCACAGACATGAGAACATACAATAAACTAGATCAACCCAGTTCTTCCAAAATTAATAATATTAGCAAGGTGCACCCAGCAATGTTTCATGCACAACACACGGCTGAGTGCTCTACAAGCATATGAGACATTACGCCAAAATTGTATGGCTGGTTTTGTAATTACTTTTTAATAAAACTCTGCATTTTATTTTCACCAAGATGAAAACCATAAGTCAGGCTTAAAACATCTATGTACATATGCGCAAGACATTAAGCTTAAAAAAGGATCATTTTCCCCAATACATTCGCTTACTTACTCTCTGCAATATATGTGACCGTCTACTGGAAAATTGAGCACTACGTAGCACACGTAATCGTTGGGAAAATATTAATTTAATTCCCGAAAATGCATAAAAAAATAAGACTGTGATGGAATGGTTAGGTTTGTATGTTAGTAATGGTTGAAGTTACAGCTTCAAAACTTAGAGCGCTCAATATCTGGATGCCGAGGAAAGCATAAGTGCAAAATAAAAATTGTGATAAGGCCCGTGTTGTGCCCGATTTTCCTGTAGATTGTCACATATCCATCTACAAATAATACTTAACACCATTCCATTGTAGGAAGGGGAAAAAACAAAATACGAAAGTTCAGTATACTCAGAGTTCCAGATGTCAAATGAAATTATTCCCATCAATCAGTACATTCTTCAATCAAAAACATTATATTACAGCTGCCGACTTCAAGCTTTGTGTTAGTATGCTTGTTCATTTTCTAACAACCACATCAACACAAACAAAGAAATCGAGATTCATTAACCACTCATTAAATAAGTTGTCGTCACTACAAATTTGAATTGCTGTATTAAAAAAAAAAACAACAACAACAATAAAAGTCCATTTCAACATCTTAAATCTTGATCAAATCTCGACTACCAGTGGAAATAGAGTGTAAGATTTACAAGTATAGAAAGATGACATATTCCTTTACATGAATCTTGCTGGCTTGACATTGCCTGACTCATATTATATTCATTCAAAAATGTGATTAAAGCAGTCAAAACAAGATTACAAAATGGAAACCAGGTCACATTGACACCATATTCAATTTCTACCTCACACAGTGCAAAAGCAATGAAATAGAATAACACAACTGTACGTACTGTGCCATGACAAGTGACACAAACACATTCATCCTTTGCAAGTTGTTAGCTAGAGTATGTATAGGAGACCTGGTTAATACCACAACATAATAGGCAAGTGGTTCATAACAATAAAATGTTATTTTAAGACTACCACATGATTATAGCATGGTTGGTTTATTCATGCACTCTCACAAACATCCAACAAACTGCAATACATCAATGCATAAGGGTAGTCACTCACTAGGAGTGTCCATAGCAAGTTGATATGTGAACATGTGAAGCTGCTGATGTGGTTGACCAATGACCACAACTACACTGACTGTGGCTGATAACTCAGGAGGTTTTAGATATAGTTGATAAAAAAAAAATGAAAGAAGATGCCAAGACCACTGCAAGTCAGTTGCACGCTCTGCTGAAGAATAAGGGCCATCCTTTTTCTCTCGCTACTATCCTGTGGTCTAGACAATTACTGGGATGGACATTTTAGGTAAGGTTTCATTACTATTTGGCAGTAATAACAGTGAGAATAATAATTATAATATAATAATAATAATAGTGAAAATATAATAATAATAAATAGATCCTCTTATTGAGACAGTTAGTGCATTGTGTTGGGTTTGTATGTTTCTGTTCAAATAATTAATAAGGTGCTAACAAGCTGTAGTAAGTTCGTCGATACAAGAATTATTACTACTGCTATTATTTTTTGTAATTATTATTAGTATTATTGATTATTATAATTTGCGGTGGAAGTTCATATTGTCAAATGATCAGAAGTGCCAATAAACTGAAACATTTGAATTGGGCTATCCAATATCTTCATGAGGCAGAGACAGGATTCCGTGATGTGATCTGGACTGATGAATGTACAGTTCAAGTTAAATCACATCGTCAATTCTGCCGTCGTAAAGTAGGAGAACCTCCTCGGAATAAACTAAGGTATTATTTTAGACTAATTCCTAATTCATCAAATAATTTATATATATTTGTGCTTGAATATAGGATTCTTTTCAAAATCAGGATATATTTTGTGAGATAGCTTTGTATAGCTGTACATATAATGCATGTATTATTTATTTAGACCAAAGCACCCCGAGAAGGTTCATGTGTGAATTTCTGTAGAGGAGCACCAGCGATACGCATTTTTGAAGGGATAATGGACAGATTTTTGTACACGGACATTCTTGACCGTATGTTGCTACCATTCCTCTCTGATGCATATCTAAATGGGCATCGCTTTATGATGGACAATGATCCAAAGCACACGTCTTGTCATGCAAAGACTTTCCTCACTGATCACGAGGCAAACTGGTGGGTAACTCCGCCTGAGTCTCCAGATGCTAATCCCATAGAGAATTTGTGGAACGAGAAGAAGGACTTCATGCGACGAGAAGTGAAACCCAAAACTAAGAATGAACTTGTAGAGGGAATAAAAATGCTTTGGCAAACTGTAGATATCAACAAGTGCGACAAGTACATCAGACATCTACGTAAAGTACTGCCTAGAATTATTGAACTCAATGGAGCAGCAACTGGATATTGAACTTTGCACTCATTCACAGCTATTTTCAATGCATAATAATTAATATTTTAATTAAGTAATTTATATTATTATTTCCAGCAAATGTAATTCATATTTCATCAACATAATATAAATATAAGTTAGACAGAGGCACCGAGGAAACTACCGGATTTAGGAATCCCGAAGGCCCTGAGCTGTAGCATCCCGAGCGAAGCGAGGGTGCTACTAGGGGCCTGAGGCGTTTCCTAAATCCGGTAGTTTCCTTGGTGCCTCTGTCTAACTGATTTAGTCACTAAAAAAAAAATAAGCTAGGCTAGGTGATACAGCCGTTCCACCACTTCTCATGCTAACTTGATTAATGGAAGACAATTATGGACTCATTCCTGGACTTTTTATTACCAGAAATTATGGACCTTTTAAACGAGGAAACGTCTGATAGCGAACAAACCTTAGTTACTGGTCAAGTAGACCCAGCTATTCAGCAAGAGCAACTCACGGAACATTCTGTTCACGGCTATAACTTGGAGCCTCCAACAAAGCGACAAAAGAGAACATTTGCTCCCAGGAAAAACGAGGATAAGGTTATGAAGGCCAAGCTTAGTGCTATACCTTCTAAGACCATGGCTGACAAAAAATACGGTGTCAATGTATGGCAACAATGGTGTGCACACATTTCTACTGAATGGAAAAGAAGTTACCTCGGAAGTTACACCCCTGAAAGAAATATCTACCCAAGTAAGAAAACAAAACGGAGAGGAATTTCCTCCAAATTCACTTCTTCATCTTGCGTGGCTGGCATACAACGATACATCAGGATTGAAGGGAGACCGTCCATTGACTTTTTAAAGAACTGAATTTCGAATGTCATTAGCTGTTGTAACTTATTTAATCAGTTGTAGATACTCATCACTTTATTTTAATATCAGTATTTTAAAAATAAAAATATTTCTTTGTTATATCCCTAAAATTTTGAATTATACAAATGTGTCAGAAATGTCAAGTAGCTATTCCAAACAATAAAGAAGGTGGAGTGAGCTAGGATACTAAATGTCACAAGCTAGGGTTCTAAATGCCACAGGGGAGGATAATAAATGCCAACAGGAAGGACCCCGCCAATGATTTCGGCGAGTTTAAGTGTCTGTGAAAAATCAAGAACCTACCGCGTAATTGAAAATTTTTGGAGCTAGTGACTAAATAAATTTAATAATCACTAGTTTTTTCTAGTCTCAATCGTTTGCAGCATTGTTGTATGGATTCAACAATGTCTTCCATACGCCTTCGAATTCTAAGGGATTTCCCCAATACTGAGGGAATATATTAAAAATTGCCTTCTTGATTTCGAGCAGTTCCATTTGAGGAAGTGCTGGAAGTGATTTAGATCCGAAAGGTGTACATTTTTTCATTACTTCCGTTCCAAAAACAGCTTCTCTGGCAATTCTACACGCCAACTTCGCTGCACATGATTCTTTTTTTAGATTGGAATTCCGTTGAAGTACCACTTCTATAGGCACTAGTGCCGACTTGTTTATGTCTGTGCTTGGAAGAGTATGGAAGGATCGGTTGGATAGGGAAAGAATGGGAGGATTGCATGAGGAGGAAGCTTGTGAGTTAGATTGATGAGTTGGTTGCCTGTTAGGAGTTGAAGGTTCTAATGAGGATGTAGGTTCAGATGGGGGAAATGTAAAGTCCAAATCATTGTTCTCTAAAGGGGAAACAGAAGGGTTAAGTTCAGGTGAGGGAGTATCGTTGACTTGTAGTGGAGAACTATCAATGATAGCAATTGCTGTCAATGAAGGACACGACAGTAATGGTGGAGGAAAGGAAGGTGTGACAGGTGATGAAGCATTGAAGGTGGCATCATTGACTGCACAATATGACGTAATGACTTTATCTCGGCCTTCCATATCTTTCTGGTTCTTTTCCATTACAGTGATTCTATCTTTAAGGTGTTTTATTTCTAAATAAGGGACACAATTCAGAAATAACCATTTATATATTGAATGTGAATAAGGGGTGTCATAATAGTATTGTACAGTTACTGGGATGGTTAGTATTAGTTTAAAAAAATATCGGTTCTGGAGCTTGCAATGGTAATACTTATTAAAGGTTATTGCAAGAAGTGAAGGCAGATGTGACTTGCCCCATTCATGCTGTTTTATTGAGTTGTCTTTATTGCTGTCATTCACTTCTATCGGCAAAGAAGATGGTGATGGTGGTGGTGGTAATGGAATTGGTGACCCGGTATCGCTTCGAGCTATGTCTTTAGTGGGACCACCAGTGATTGATATTATATGTGACCGTCTATGGGAAAATCGGGCACAACGCGGCATGCGTAGGCATCGCAAAAAGATCGATTTAGTTCTTAAAATTGTATTAAATAAGCCTAACAAAGTGAACGGTTAGGTGATATATAGCGGGAATGGCTAAAGCTATGGCAATAAAACTTGGAGAGCTTAATATCTGCTTGCCAAGGAGTGTGTCAGTGCAAAAAAAATTTTTTTCGTTGGGGCCGCGTTGTGCCCGATTTTCCTGTAGACGGTCACATATAACCTACAGAAAGACAACAACAACAATCTCCATACACAGAAAGAAAGAGTTACAGGAGTAAATTATTTAAAGACACATATGAAACAAGAAGGCTTTTGAAACTTAGGCCACCACGATAGGTCTAAAATTCATTATCTACTTATTAATATCCTGAAGCACCTGTGTAAGGGAATGCTTATTGATCTGTGTTTGGTTAGTCAGTCAAGCAAGTCTTGCAATACTGTTTTTTTTCTTTCCCATGGAACAATCATTATATTAATTTAATTTAGCTATTGAGTGATATAGTTATCTTTGTCATTCCTGTGGTTATGGCTGGGTCAGCTGCCTCAATGTGATAACTGGTGTTGCCACCACTAACCCATTAGTGGTAAACACTACACACAATAATCCAAAACATTCTCCCTCTCTCTCTCTCCCCTCATATCCAATCTACTTACCAATTTCTTTTCCTCTTCTATTTGATACAGAACTTCTATTTCTTCCTACATTTGATTTGCAACCATGGCCTCTTCGGCTACCATCACAGTTTGTTCGCCTATTTCCACCTCTTCCTCCTCTGCCTTTGTCCTACCAAGTCCCAGTCTGCTACCACGACCTCTCCAGCTACTTCTAACTACAGCAGCATTCACCGACACCATCCACCACAGCAACACCATCCACCACAGCAACACCATCCGACCACAGCAACACAATGCACCACAGTAACACTATTCACATCAGCGACACCATCCACAGCAACACCATTTGTAATAGTATCAGCATCAGATCCTATCCTGCAATTCCAACCTACACAATTCAACACATTACCGCCATAATAAATTGTGTTTATCCAAATGATTGACCTATTCACTGATGTAGACTGCATACCTAAATCACCACATTCTTGTAATGGGGTAAATCTTCCATACAAGAACTCCACTTCTTTTTGTTGCATTTCCTTTCTACTTCCTAAAGTATCATGGAAGCTGGAAAAAAACAAAAACAAACATAGAGCCAGACCAAATTTGAATTATGACAAGTTTTCCAATTACATTGACTAATCTATTCATGAAAATTTTTATTTATAAAAAAAAATTTTAACAGAAAAAAAATCAAAAGTAATCATCTCCATTTTTTAGTTTATTTTTCTTCATAAATGTGTGCAAGTATAAATGCTGATCATCACAAGATATAATTAATGGTTGTTACATTGACAATATTCTAAACTTACCAATGGAGCGAATTTTTCCAGTGTATTTGGGGCCCATTCCTCGAATAGTCACTTCCTCACCAATATTAGACCCACCCTGACAAGTGTGCTGGCTAACTACTGTGACCGAGTCTTCATCAGCCCAGGAAATAAGAAAGTATTCTATTAATATTATATGGTTCAGCAAAATCAAATAAATATTGTTCTCTTTATAGAAATAATAATCTATCACAAATTTAGCTCCTCAATAATTATGAAAGTTACATTCTTATTATTACAGTAAAATATTATGGTTTCTATAAATAAATAATTATCCTTGATTATATATAATTGTCAGATCTACAGTAACTTTCAAAATATAAATGCATTCAATCTAAACAACTCAAAAGTTTTTAAATAACTTACTGGATGTCTCCAAATTATTTAGGACTGTCCTTAGAGTCATTCTGTAGAATCTTATCACCTCTTGCACCATAGTAACTAAAGTCTCCACTGCGATTCAGCCTTGAAATTGTTAAAAACAGCGATGGCTAACTATTCTTATATGCAGAAGAATTAAAGAATGGGTCAACTGTCGCGGAAATACGGGTAACTCCCTCTCTCTACGGTGCGAAAACTGGCACATTATTTTGACATCTACTGTATTAGCAGTTATTGAACAAGGCCAGTACAGGGCCAGTACATACTACCTCATGGAGGGTATGCTGGCATGTGAACAAGGCCAGTACAAGGGCCAGTACATACTACCTCAAGGAGGGTATGCTGACATGTGAACAAGGCCAGTACAGGGTCAGTACATACTACCTCATGGAGGGTATGCTGGCATGTGAACAAGGCCAGTACAGGGCCAGTACATACTACCTCATGGAGGGTATGCTGACATGTGAACAAGGCCAGTACAGGGCCAGTATATACTACCTCATGGAGGGTATGCTGACATGTGAACAAGGCCAGTACAGGGCCAGTACATACTACCTCAAGGAGGGTATGCTGAGATATGAACAAGGCCAGTACAGGCCCAGTACATACTACCTCATGGAGGGTATGCTGAGATGTGAACAAGGCCAGTACAGGGTCAGTACATACTACCTCATGGAGGGTATGCTGAGATGTGAACAAGGCCAGTACAGGGCCAGTACATACTACCTCATGGAGGGTATGCTGAGATGTGAACAAGGCCAGTACAGGGCCAGTACATACTACCTCAAGGAGGGTATGCTGAGATGTGAACAAGGCCAATACAGGGCCAGTACATACTACCTCAAGGAGGGTATGCTGAGATGTGAACAAGGCCAATACAGGGCCAGTACATACTACCTCAAGGAGGGTATGCTGAGATGTGAACAAGGCCAGTACAGGGCCAGTACATACTACCTCAAGGAGGGTATGCTGACATGTGAACAAGGCCAATACAGGGCCAGTACATACTAGGGTATGCTGAGATGTGAACAAGGCCAGTACAGGGCCAGTACATACTACCTCAAGGAGGGTATGCTGAGATGTGAACAAGGCCAGTACAGGGCCAGTATATACTACCTCATGGAGGGTATGCTTACATGTGAACAAGGCCAGTACAGGGCCAGAACATACTACCTCAAGGAGGGTATGCTGACATGTGAACAAGGCCAATACAGGGCCAGTACATACTAGGGTATGTTGAGATGTGAACGAGGCCAGTACAGGGCCAGTACATACTACCTCATGGAGGGTATGCTGACATGTGAACAAGGCCAGTACAGGGCCAGTACATACTACCTCACGGAGGGTATGCTGGCATGTGAACAAGGCCAGTACAAGGGCCAGAACATACTACCTCATGGAGGGTATGCTGACATGTGGGTTCTATCTATGTCACTACAGCTTTGATACTAGTTGGAAAAATTGAAATTTTGGTTTCCAAGATATTCATTATCAACCGGTTTAGTTTGGAGCAAATTATGTCACTCGAACGCACTGGGTATCAACCCAAATAACGTGACTACTTCAAATAGTCACTAATCAGCCAGCATGTAAGTACCTTCATCTAAATGCATGTATGTATGTACACTTCTAATTAAAGGGCAAGTAACTTGAAAATAGATGTGCTTTAATTTATTTGTGGCTGTGCATCTTGACAAGAGACTTAGAGAGCATTGAAGGAGGTGGTGTGTGTGTGTGTGTGTGTGTGTGTGTATGCAGTTCAAAAATGAATAAGCCCAGCACATGTATTATCACATGTATATATGTTACAGGTGTACTGTTAGTCTATACCTTCAGATGTTGTGTGCAAGTCCGTGACAGCCACAGCCAACCAATCAGAATCCAAGGCCTTGTTCCTCATCATGATCTCTTGCTCAGCTGAAGCCAGTGCACATATCATCTAAATATAACATACACGAACCAGTTATTAACTTGATGACTAATAATAATAATGATAATAACAACAATAATAATAATAACAATAACAATAAATAAATAAATAAATAAATAACAGAAAATTGGACAAATACTGTAGCACCAAAAGAAATCTCAGATTAATTATAAAATGAGCTAGCATAATTACTCTCTCCAGATCCCTCAAAACACATGAAAAAATCGCTCATTCTTGAGTTCTACGTTGTACACATACATAGTTGTATGATGGGGATTTCCCCGTCATTAAGTGCTGTATGCTTGCGGTCTTTTGCCGATGATGACACGCTGGACTTCTTCCTGGTTTTAGTAGTGGCCACACCCACTGGGGTGCCTGCATTGCTGTGCAGTTCAGTCTTGATTCCACTGATCCCAGGCTCCGTGTTGATGGACACAGTGGTACTAGAATCAAACACAGAGTCGTCCTCCATTGGGGGGTCCTCCGCCACAGTTTTGAGGGAATGCTGGATGGAGGAGGCTGAAATTTGGCCAGTTTTTGCTCTAGCTCGAATATGGTGGACAGACGCTGACAGAAATTCTTGACTAAAGGACGTGCCAGTACCACACACACAGCTACATCTATGAGATGCTGGAAGAGAAAGTGGAAAGGAATAATCAAAACTAAAGCCCCATTTACACAAGTAAATATGTACATTACCATCTCTCAAGGTGAAAGCATTTAAGCATATTAAAAAAAAAAAAATTAATTTAATAGTAATAATTTAAAGCAGGTGGCTAGCTTTCAAACACACACACTTATCAACTAACCTGCCCTATACTCTCTCCCCACCCCCCACCCCCCCCCCTTCACACATACACACACACACACACACACACATACCTTCAGCACCAAGGGTAAGTACAGTTGAAGTATTTTCGTGTTGTAGGTTTGATGTGTTCCACTCTCTCTACCATCCAGTGAAGGAACTCATGACAGTCCAGCAAGTTTTCCTACACAACAATCAATCAATAAACCACAACACTGGCTAATAACTGAACTACAGAAATAGCTGGCTAACAACTGAACTACAGAAATAGCTGGCTAACAACAGAACTACAGAAATAGCTGGCTAACAACTGAACTACAGAAATAGCTGGCTAACAACAGAACTACAGAAATAGCTGGCTAACAACAGAACTACAGAAATAGCTGGCTAACAACTGAACTACAGAAATAGCTGGCTAATAACTGAACTACAGAAATAGCTGGCTAACAACAGAACTACAGAAATAGCTGGCTAATAACTGAACTACAGAAATAGCTGGCTAACAACAGAACTACAGAAATAGCTGGCTAACAACTGAACTACAGAAATAGCTGGCTAATAACTGAACTACAGAAATAGCTGGCTAATAACTGAACTACAGAAATAGCTGGCTAATAACTGAACTACAGAAATAGCTGGCTAATAACTGAACTACAGAAATAGCTGGCTAATAACTGAACTACAGAAATAGCTGGCTAATAACTGAACTACAGAAATAGCTGGCTAATAACTGAACTACAGAAATAGCTGGCTAATAACTGAACTACAGAAATAGCTGGCTAATAACTGAACTAAACAGAATAGCTGGCTAAGACTGAAACACAGAAGATAGCCTGTGCTAATCACGGAACTACAGAACTAGCTGGCTAAAAATAACTGAACACAGAAATAGCTGGCTCTAATGCCCAACGAAATTAGCTGTCTAATAACTGAACATACAGAAAAGTAGGGCTGCTTAAGAGCTAAAAACCTGAACAACAGAACTAGCTGGCTAAATAACTGAGCAACGAAATGCTTCTAATAAATGAACTGAACTCCAGAACTACTGCTATCTGAACTACAGAAATAGCTGGCTAACAACTGAACTGCCTACAGAGATGAAAGTAAGACAAATCAAGAAAACATCTTGCCTATGTGCACAAGAAGGGGTGGAACTCTCTCTCCGTCTCCTTCTCTCTACATATTTTGGTTCACAAAAGCGACCATAACTCCAGAATCATTCTATGTAAAAGTTTAATTCAAATAGTGTACTACTCCATAGAAAAAAAATTCTTTCTATTCATACACTACATGTGACCAAGAAATATTAGCTTTACAAAAAAAAATACAAAAAACAACAGCCAGGTATGTAGTAGCTTTACAAACTGTAGCACACACTTGTTCACATGTTTAGAAGAAAAACCATGTGAAAGTTCTCCATAACTATGGGATAGCATAGGAACCCTGTCGTTAAATTCTTAATTACTCCCTCATTTACAACCATGTACAAGCAAAGACAATTTCTTACAAGAAACATTAATACTGACCCTGTATCTGATAAACGAAAATTATAGGTGTGAGCAATGAGTAGTCTGTTACACTTTTTCCAATAGCAACCCTTTACCTCATGAAACTCTCCCTTGCCTACAGCATTCTGCACATGATATCCTTTACCTGATACAGTCAGCCAGACAGGTAGACCATGTACTGCCAGCGGTTGAGTTCAGCCAGCCCTTCCTCCGAGAGAGTTTGAGTCTGGGCTCCTGACACCCCCTGTTGAACTAGCTGTCATGGTTTCCTGGCGAGGGATGGGCGTGGGCTTGTTGCTCTGTGGTGTGAGTTCAGAGTGTAGAGGGGAGAATAGAGGGAATCAGGAACAAGAGTAAAGAAGAAATGAAAGCATGATATCAAATTATAGCACAAGTTCTCTAATGTTAATGAGCATTCATCCATGAATTATAAATTGTGACTCTAAATTTCTTCCTTCAGACACTATGGAACAGACCCCAACCAGGGATGACTCAGAAATTTAATAAACATACTATGTATGTATGTATGATTGACATATGTATGTGTGCATGTGTATATGCAGGTATGTGTGTAGGTATGTAATATTAATAATATAGTGCTACATATTTATACAGTCTAACTCAGTACAATGGCTGAAGTGTGAATGCTGCAGGACTACTGTCCATAAAATACACAAAGTAGGGCAAGAAAGCATTGTACTATTGGTACATAGAGTATTTCTAACTAGACATATCAGATAACTTTCCAGCTGAGTAAAGCAGTTTGACCCTTAGTCAGGTGATTAGCTTGTAATCAAAAAATTTATACTGACTAGTGGCTTGTTACAGAAATGCTAAGTTGCAGAGGATAGACTGATAGTAATGGTAAGTACATGCTGCACTTCTTATAGTCAGTATTACAGAGACCTCGCTGATATAATTTGTAATGTTGGACCATTTCCTCCCGTCAAAACCTGCTATCATTTACACTGTATGAAATGGTAACCGGCAATTCGGAATTATCACTAGATAAATGCCCTCTGTGGGCTAGAGCGATAATTCTTCAAACAAATGGTTTAATTATAATATACATATTACATAATAGTTAAACAATGCATTTGAGGATTTATCGCTGACCAACCTAATCCTGAGGAGGAAGCCCAAGGGAGAGGGTCTGAAAGTTGCCGTTGTTGAACTATTTTACACCATGGTTTGCAGTTGTTGAGCTATTTTACACCATAGTTACCATTGCAAACAGTTTCATAGATGACAGAATGTCGCTGTTTTGAGGGGGAAGTCTGAGGTCCAACTGTTCAAGAAATTTCTGTAATAGAAACTCTAGCAGAGCCCTGGATCATACCACACTGCTTCTTCTTCCGCAAAAAATATATAAATAAAACCTTAGATTGCATTTATTAAATACCAATTCACCTAACCATTGGATTTTGCCTATTCCTGTTAAACAGCAGCTTCTTCCAACACATGCCTACGCAAAACATCAGAGGAACACAAAAAGCTTTCCCTACTACTCCTTAGTCCGAAGCTCGATAGCAGCTAACCACGGTCTGCATGTAAGGCTTCCCAACCGCAGGAGCTCATTACGCGGGTGGGAAGATCATAAAAAGTTGACAAAACGCCCTCGATTGCTGTTTTGACGATTCGATCGCTAAGTTGAGAGCCCCGACTGAGTTCCATCTGGGAAAGTATGGGAGGAACTACACGTTGGTGCTAGCAAGAAAGACTGTGCTGTTGTGGTTGAAAAATGTAAGAAGTCGTGAAATCTATTGAACGAGGTATGTCTTAAGAAAAGGTTGGCAAAGAACAAGTCAGAATGGGAAGCCTGTAGCTACTTTTAACTGGGGATGCAAAACAGTTTAATCTCTGTTGTTCATTAATTGGTTTGATTGAAACGTAAGTGCACTATATATGGAACTTGCTATTTTGGTAAAGACTAGTTTTTAGCATAAATAAAGTGGGAGCAAAGTGACTTCTCACACTGTCACAGGCAATTATCCATGGTAGTGGGCATTATTCAGAAACTTCTTGAGCAGAATTCATACTATAGTGGAGAATACACATTGTATAATTAGTAGATGTTTCTATTGCAGTGCTGAACAGTTTTATTATAGTTTACAGTTTGACTCTCTGTCTTAAGATTGAGATAATACTGTAGTATATTCATGTGGTTTGAGTTGTCTCAATCAGTAGTTAAAAATAAGTTGGAGTGTCCAACAGAAATATTGTATTATTATTATTATTATTATTATTATTATTATTATTATTATTTGCTTCTTACCTTATTTGTTGTGAATGTTCGGTGCACTCCTGACCGTGACGAAGTGTTAAGTGTGCATAATGGTGGATGTATATTGGGGGGAGATGTCAAGGTGGGTACATGAGTGGAAATGAATGCACATGTGAATCGCCGTGTCTTTTTGACGTGACTAGAATAATATAACATCAAACACAAGAAGTGTTCACTTCATTCCTATTCCACTGCCTTCAATATAGACAGTGGTGATAGAGCAATTATTAAGTGAGGCTCACAAGAAGAATTTATAGCTATTCCAAAAAATATTTCTCCATGTCCACTCTAGAAAAAACAAACAAACAGCAACTTAGTACCATTTAAAAAAGATTTTCATTGTCACTATTACTTTTACTTATTTTATTTTTTTTTAAATTTTTTATCCTCTTACTATGAACAGCTGGGACAGTCTGGGAAAGATGTGAACGCTTATTTTGTTCTATATTTCCCCCGAGATGATTAGAGGGGAAGCAGTGTTTGATTCAGAATGGGAGGAACACTGGAATCTCTCCCCCCCCCCTCCCCCCCAACTTTTTGTTTTTTGGTAATAATAGTTTGCCATTATTTAAACTATACGGATCAGATCAGTCATAGATAGTCGTTACTTTTGTGCATCTTCACATTCCAAGTGCATGTAATTTTTATTTTTATTATTTTATTTTTTTGTTGTTGATTTTTTGTTGTTGTTGATGTGTAGAAGTAATGCTGCGTGCTGTTTATCTTCCCCTCAGGGTAGGTGAGAGCTTCCTGGACCAAGTGAGGACATATTTAGAGAAAGACGTATCTCAGGATACTGATACTATAACCACACCCACTCTGAACCTCAGGCAGCTCAAACTACTCTTCCAGAAGGACTGTGCGCAGCTGCACAAGTGAGTTAGTCTATTGGTTAATATCAGGTGGCAAAATTGTTTATAGCATTACTATTATTATTATTATTATTATCATTATTATTTTATTTATTTATTTTTGATGTGGTCGTTAGTTTTTGTTATACATTTCCACTTCTCCGTGTATTTCTCACAGGCAACTGAACAAGGTCATGGCTCAGTTGGATCTTCTGAAGTCTTTATTTACTTCTTCCAAGAACAGACGGTCGGCTGAATCAGTGAGGACTAGCAAATAGTTACTTGCTAATAGTTAGTAGATTGGGAAATAATCCTTCACAAAATATGAATCTCTATACACGACATGTTGTCCAGAGTTAACATGACCACAGCGGGCATTGCTCTGGATTGATCCTATCTGAATTTATTATCTGTGTGTATGTGCATGTTTGTGTGTGTGTGTGTGTGTGTAGGATAACGACTATGATTCTCTTCCCTACAAGTTGGAAGATTGCAGTAAGACAGTCAGTGGCCTGGAGACTACAGCGCACACATAGTAATGTATAGAACCTCCATTATCAAATCACTCAAACACACACACACACACACACACACAAACACCACATCAGGACAGTATGAATTATACCAATACACACATGCACACACAAACATACCCTGCATTGGATCCACAGAACAAGGACCTGGCACTCTCAGTTCTGAGCTGTGAATAAGATGTTTTGGATTGGGGTTTCTGGTACTATAAATATCATCATCAATAGCTCATGAATCTCATGTCCACTCTGTATTAGTGCCAGCTGCCTTTACAATGCCCATATTCATTCTGTGCTGCATCCGGTTTGTTTATGGTTGTGTTTTTGTTTTTATTTGGAATGTGAGTCATACATACATGTTACTTTTTTTTTATGCCATGACAGCATACTACTTTTCTTCTATTTCTTTCTCCCTCCCTCTCTCTCTCACTCTCCCTTCTCTCTCCCTTCCCCACCCCCTCTCCCTCCCACTCTCTCTCTCCCTCCCCCCTCTCTCTCTCTCTCTCCATCTCCCCTCTCTCTCTCTCCCACTCCCCCACCCTCTCTCTCTCCACCCCTTCCTCCCATACCCCCCCTCTCTCTCTCGCCATCCCCCCCTCAATCTCTCTCTCTCACAATCCCCCCCTCTCGCTCTCTCTCCACCCCCCCCCCCCCCCCCCCACCTTTTTTTCCCCTTCTCCCACTACTATTTCCCCCTGTATGTACATGTATATACTCTTTCATTTGTTACCCTCCCTCTTTTCATTGTATATTTCCCCAGGCAAGAGAAATGTGAAGATCCTGATGAGTCTGAGGACTTGCAAGTTTCACTTCTACAGACCTGGGGATGAGAGCAGTCAGAGGCAGTTTGAACACCACCAACTGCTGCAGCTCGTGAAGTCCCGGTCAAAGGACACCAGGCTCACAATCGTCTTCGAGGGACAAGGCAAGAAGGATTACCTCTTCAGTGATATGAGGGTGAGTGTGGTTGTGCAGTGTATCAGTCAGTCTCTCTCTCCCTCTCCCTCCCTCCTTCACATTCTATTCATCTGTTTGTGTGAATATATCCTGTAGTTTCACGTTTCTGAGTATTCTGCTTTATTTCTAGCAACCAATTGTATTCAATGTTGTAGTCCAGGGAACGGTTCTGGGAAACGCTGGACCTCCTCAGGAGATAGCTTCCTGGGTACAGTCAGTAGGCTGGGGGAAGACTCTGCCCACGGCCTTATCTCAGGCACATGATTTGTATGCGTTTGGGACTCAGGTGAGAATTTGTAAGATGTGATGAATTCTTTACTTTAAGATTTGATTAAAGTGCTGACTGTTGTTGTTATCTTGTCACCCTATTACAACTGGTTCATAACTCTGACATGGGACTATATACAGTAGGGGTCAAAATAAAGTTCCCACAGGGTCGCTAGAAAGTCTCTGCAAAGTCGGTTCTAAATAATTCTGCCGACTTTTTAATAGCCGGCGACATTTTAATAGCCGGCGACTTCTTACCGTCAATAATTTCTACGCGAACGTTTGTTACGGCGCGTGCTAATTTGAAGTTGACTTCGCGCGCCGTTTTATTATTTTACCCGCTTATTGTAGCAACGCGCCGACTTTTTAACAACTTTTGAGCCGCTAGGCTCCGCTTTACATGCGGATTATGGCGCATTATTTGCAAAATCGCTCCAGCCAGTTTTGTCACGATTTTTACCGCCGACTTTTTGCCGACTTTTTACCGCGGATTTCGGCGACTTTACGGCGACTTTTGGGCGACTTTTTGCGCTAAGAAGTCCTGGTCTAGAACAGTGACTCCTGCATTTATTGAGCTTTATTGAGCTTTTTTACTTGGAATATCTTTTCACTGTTTCTGGACAGCTATTGCAGCAAACATGTCTATCAGGAAGGCAATCAAAGACTCCATGGCACAAAGAGGTAACTTTATTATTTTAGCAATGATAGTAGCAATAATGATAATAATAAAATCATAATAAATTAATAATAATGATAATAATAATACTAATAATCACCATAACAACAATCATAATCATAATAATAATAGTATTTTTATATTATTGTTTTCTTTTAATCGATTAAGTTTTAAATCAATTCATTTGTAAGTTCTGAGTATTTTGTAAAAGAAAAAAATTGAAATTTTATGAGAAATGACTGTGGAGTTTGTGTGTGTGTGTGTGGTGTAGTGTGTGGTTGGCTGTGTGGTGTAGTGTTTGTGTCCTTGGCTCAGGGCCTGAGGTCCCATAGTTCAACCCCCACTCTGCCAATTTTCCATCTACTACAGTTTTCCATCTGCTTCCCATCAGTCCACCCAGACTGGGGACCTGGCATTTGCTGGGGTGCATATTCAAGGTTATTTCTCATGAAACATCAATGGTCTAGGTGTGACTTTAGGTATCCACACCACTTGCTATGGTGAAAGGCTTTTCTCCTGTGAGTTCCTAGCAGGGCTCCAAGAATTTTGCTTGCATGGCTCACAGTGCTTGCTTACCACATATCCAGCAAGATAATTTGCATTTGTTTGTGTGTGTGTGTGTGTGTGTATGTGTGTGTGTATGTATGCATGTATGTATGTATGTGTGAGCTGTAACTTATACATGAAATGTAAGTGATGTGTTAGTGCATAGGAATGATAATAAATAAAGTAATGAGTAAATATAATAACTGAGACTACCATTTCAATTGCTTAGAGTATTGCCTGGTTTTCTGGACAGAAGACGAACAGTTTTCTGTTGTGCCGAAAAAAAAAGTAAAAGATGGGGTACCTGTTGGAGGTACTTGTAGTATAAAAATAGGAAAACAACTACACCAAGCCAAAATTCTTGCAGTTGGTAAGTATACATATAACCAGAATATTAATAAATATATTTTTTACTATTGGGTAGGTAAAATTATCTAAAATCCAGCCTGAAAGTGCATATGATCAATTCCAACTAAATCTTATTTTTACTAAAGGGAGTGAAACTTTCTAAATCCAGCTGGAATGTGTAGCAACCATTTCTGAACAAAAATATTAAGAGGGAAATTTCACTAAATCCAGCTGGAATTAGTAGCAATCACACCAATATTTTGGGAGGGAAAATTAACTAAATCCAGCTGGAATGTGTAGCAACCACTAAATCCAGCTGTTAATAGCATTCCTACAACTGTTGCTAGGAGATGGAATGAGTAGTTTAAAAAAACAGCTGCTTTATTAGTTGAGCTCATTAAGCTCAATAATCATAGATTATAAGATTTGTTCAGTTAATGGATAAGTAGTTATAGAATAGTACAATTATAAAGTGTTTGCCAATTTTAGGTTCAGAGACAGAAATGGACTGTCTTGCTGACAATCCAGGGGAATTATCCCAATCAGTTTCAGGTGATGCAATATTTGTCAAAAATTACAAAAAAAAATTATTTCATTATTAAAAATTTAGTGGATACTCCAGTCAATGTGTCTTCAGTAAGTATACACTGCTGGTTTCATCTGCTGAGATAGTACAATGTTGTTTTTAAAAATTAGCCGCAAGAAAGAGAGTGAGAGCAGTGCCTGCTGAACCAACTGTAAGTGCATAACACCATTAATTCTCCTCTACTCACATTGGCACCACATTTTAGAAATGTGCTACATGGATATTAACTAGTAGCCTTCCCCCCACCCCCCCTCCCATTTTTTTCCCTCCAGAATCCTTCTAAAAAGATGAAAGGAAAAGGGAAAAGAACGGTTAAAAGAAACATATCATCTCCACCTGGTTAAGTGAAAATGTGATTGAAAATTCTATATGTGCTAATGTTTGTTTGCTTGTTTGTTCTTACTTTTAGACCCTTCTAGTAATTGTAACACTGTAAGTACAGCATAACTGAATAAGGAAAAAAAAATTAATAATTACTCTGTCAAAATAATAGAATAATAACAATGTAAAGGAAAGAACTAACAAACGGAAGAAAACTCCACCTCCAGCAGGTGAATAAGCTTTATTTTTGTAATTCCTTTTAGTTTAGTTTTGAAATAGGAGAGATCATAACTGTTAGTGCACATCAAGGTCAGGTGATCCATCCTAGGACAGAGCAAGGTATTTATAAATAATAATAATGTGCAATAGGAGTAACCTAACCTATCAAATTTAGACACTTATGAATTCTTGGATTCACCAACCTTAAGCAGTACCAGCTGCATTAGTGAAACAGGTAAACATTTAAAGAAATAATTGGCGAGCGAGCGTAGCGAGCGAGACACTTACAGGGGTAACACAATCGAAAATCGGGGATGTTAGTTTATTTATTTATTTATTTGTATATATGTATGGACGTACGTAAGGCATTTTTGTACTTTGACCCTCGCGTTTTTGTGTTAGTTCGGTTGCCGACCCCGTCCCAAATTGCACTAAACAGAATCCTCTGGTTTATCGATCAGTACCCGTATCACCCTAGAAATTGAATTGTTTACCTTTTTGAATTCTTTTGCGGGTGCAGTTGAAAACTTGAAAACTTAAGGGACTTCCATTTCTATTCGAGTTAGTGGCGAGGTAAGTCAATGCGCTCTTTGTCATGGTTATAAGCCGTGCGCAACAGTATTTATTGAAAACACATTGTCCACTAGACTACCGCTAAGGTAAGTCTGTGTAGGTGCATGTCCAGTTGTGTCAAAGCATTGTGTGTTACAACCACTACTTAGCTAAAGAATATCACAAAGAAAACTTTTAAATAACGTGTATTGTTTTGTTGTTGTTTTTTTCCCTTCAATTCAAGCAGTTGCAGAGTGTTAGTTGTTACTATGGCACTGAAATCCCTTTACCCTGTATGCTAAATTTAAAAACTTGACCTTATTTTCAGTAGCTTCAGTGTTAAAAGTCAATAAAAATAGTATAGTCTTTAGGCTCGCTCGCCATTTGTGCTCAAGCACACCACTAGTAATAATAATAATAATGAATTTTTTTCAGACCCATTAACATTAGAGGTGGAAGTGTGTGAACTGAAGTGTTTAATCAGCAACCAACAAAAAAAAATTGAAGAGTTGGAAAATTTAGTAGTGGGTATACAATCGGAGATGTCCGACATGAAGGATTTCATCATGCATACTGTTAGTACTCCCCTATTTGTCGCACAACCACAATCAGGTAACTCAACCATTGCTTGAAGCATATCATTATCTCATTATGCTTGTACATATTCTGACACAGTATCATCCTCTTCTCATAATATAAGACCTCCTGCACCAGTTTATTCCAATTCAACCTTATCCCAATCCTACACATCTCCCTCTACAGTATCATCCTCTTCTCATAATATAAGACCTCCAGCACCAGTATATTCCAATGCAACCTTATCCCAATCCTACACATCTCCCTCTACAGTATCATCCTCTTCTCATAATATAAGACCTCCAGCACCAGTATATTCCAATGCAACCTTATCCCAATCCTACACATCTCCCTCTACTTCATTTTCTTCCACCACAACATCCTCCTCCCCTGCTAGTAATGAAGGTGCTGACCAGCTGCAGCCAATTGAAGTGGTCCTGAGGAAGAACTCTAAGTTGATTAAAATCAGCACAATTGGCAGGCTGGCTTGCAAGTTGGCCCAGTTTTCCATTTTTGGGGAAGACATTCTCCGAAGGAGTACACCGATGGGGAGGAAGGATCTGCCACCTCTGGCGTGTGACAAACTGGATGTTTTAAAAAAAGTACTGAGGGATCTTTTCCCCATGTTTCATACCAGGGCAGCAGAGTTTGAGGAATTCTGGGAGGATTGTATTTTATCTATCCAGCATTTATGTAAAAGACTTAGGTCCAAGTAATCGTTAACTATGCACACACACACACACACACACACACACACAGTTCTATACAATATACTTTATTTCTAATGTGTCACTATCCTTAACCACCCTCCCCTCTATATCATCTTATCACAACATCTTAATTGTTATATTTCTTAGTCACATGGGAATTTGTGTTGAATCACAACTCCAGTGCATATTTCTTTACTAATTATCTTTTTATCCACCATCATCAGTTGACATTTTTTAAAACTTTGCTATTTAAAAGCATTCTGATATATTGTTACTTGTCCACACACATGACTTGTCGTTGGCCAAACTCACAAATTGTCTTCAGTCACATCCACTTCCAGACCTACCAATAAATGAGCATTTCCACGCCCTTGTATGTGTGCTAACTACACCCCACATCCTTGTATCTAAATAACTGGCTATAAGTATTTGTTCATGCTTAATTGCTGATTAAGCCTTGAATGTGGTAATAAATATTATGAATAAAGTATGAAAATGAAGTTTATGAAATTAATAACCAGTAGTATCGCCTTCAAGTTCAATAATTTTAGGAATTACTTTTCGTAAATGTCTTATATATTTAGTGCATTTTTCTTTAGTGACTGTTCTCCAAAAAGAAAGAATTCCGTTAACTAGTTCTTGCTTATTCTTAGGTTTTATTTCTCGCCGTATAAATTCTTTTAATTCATGCCACAAGTTCTCGATTGGGTTTGCATCTGGTGACTCTGGAGGGGTCTTCCACCATTTCACATTATTATCCTCTAGGAACTTCCTAGCACGCAATGAGGTATGTTTTGGGTCGTTGTCCTGCATAAAACGATGTCCATCAGGAAAAACTTCTTGAATAAACGGAAGAAGTGTTTGCTCAAGGATTTCAACATAGAGTGAGGCCTTCATGATGCCACTGAATATACAAATCCCAGTGCATCCTAGAACACTAATTCCAGCCCACACATGGACTTTAACTGGATGCTTGGCCCTGTTATAATAATAATAATAGTAGTAGTATTAATAATAGCAACAATAATAATAATAATATTATTATTATTATTACTATTACTACTGTTCAATAAAAAGTAAAACAAGCTTGATTGTAATGTAATGTAAATAAAGTTACTTTGGTTTATTCCTTGGTGCTTCTCCTTTTTTGTGACAGGCAAACCTCCTGTGTGTTTCAAGCTGTATAGTGCTTTCATCTGTCCATATCACATCTAGGAAACCACTGTCCTTCTCATGAAGGACTTCCTTTGCCCACTGTAACCTTTTCTCCTATACATATAGAATAGATCATGTTAGTTGTATGGAGACAACCTAGACTAGCAAATCATCACCCTTTCAATTACCTTGTTGGCTGCTCTTATTAGTTGACAGTAAGAACTGCCTCTGAAGGTCCAGCCTAATGAGGTTCTACATCTTAAAATGGTGCGCAAAGACAGAATGTAGCCCGTCCTATTCAGCAGAAAGTGAAGCTGATATGCAGTAGTCTCATCATCCCTTCTCATCTGGTCCTCCACGATCATTTTAATTTCCGTTGTGATGAGACTAGGCCGACCACTCCCTGGCTTCCTTGCAATAGTTCCCCTTTCATGAAACCTCTTCAGGAATTTAAACACTCCCCGTCTACTAACTATAATCCCCTCATGTTCCAGCACATTAATAATAGTAGGAGGTTTCAGGTGTAAAACAAGGTGAAGGTATAGTATTCTTTGTTTTTGGTAGCGTGTATAGACCATCTAAGCCCAACATTTAATGAAATAACATAGAGAAAATGTGTAGATTATGAGCATAAAATTTGATCAGGAAATACAACTATTCCTTAGTTCTTATTGATGCAGTAAGATAGTTGTTATTTTTAATTAGCTGAGACTCAGGCTGTGGTGTGGTTACCTTGAATGGTGCGGTCTTGTGGTGGCTCCAGCAGAGAGAGCGTGGGAGAGAGCAGCTAGCAGGCCAGAGCGCGCGGTGGTTTACCAAAAATGACAGCTCAGCAAAAAGGGGAAGTAAGGCCGCGGGAGCTGGAGTAGCGTGTAGAGAGCCGCTCATTAATCTAGAGAGTTCGGTGGTACTGTCTTGGCTTATAAAGGCTTCTGGACCAAAGTAGCGGGGGGAAGAAGGCTGCGCGCTAGAAAGTAACAGCAAGAAAATAGCCGCCATAAAAAGTCGCCACAGCCAATAAGTCCGCCCTTTAAAATCGCCAGGTACAGCGTTAAAAAGTAGCCGTTAGGAGATTGTAATTGGCGAGCGAGCGTAGCGAGCGAGACACTTACAGGGGTAACACAATCGAAAATCGGGGATGTTTGTATAGGTTACATCACGAGGTGGAGGTCGGTATGGGATTTACACAACCGAGGGCCGAAGGCCCGAGGATAGTGTAAATCCCGTACGGACCGCGCACCGAGCGGTGCAACCGACTTGTACCATGGCTCTAGGCTATAAGAAACGCATAACAACCATTTTTTCTGTAGCAACCAAAAAGTGCTATGGAAGAGGACGAGCTAGACACTATTTTGTCTCACTTTGACTGCGACAAATTTCTAGCCCAGTTAAACTACCCGAAACCTGACTCCATCTTCCTAGAGTCCCTTAATCAGCCTACATCTCGCTTTGCCACTCCAGTCAGTGATAGTGAGCTCCAAGAAGCAAAATTGAGTTCTGTCCCCAAAAATACAGACAAAAGTACAAGCTGGGCTGTAAATATTTGGAAAGAGTGGAGTGCTCACAGGCATAAAACTTGCGTATCACACAGTGAATGGCCCACACATCTCATGATAACGCTACCTAGAGAACTTGACTACTGGCTGAGCAAGTTTGTCCTGGAAGCTAGGAAAGCTAACGGCGATTGCTATCCTCCCGATACTTTATACAACATCTGTTGTGGGTTACTTCGATATATTCGTCAGAATAGGCCTGAAATAAACATATTCAAGTCCCACACTTTTGCTGGCTTTCAGAGGACTTTGGATGGCGAAATGAAGCGTCTGCGCTCTACTGGTTTAGGAGCAAAAAGGAAACAAGCAGAGCCCATCACTATTGAAGAGGAAAACCTACTTTGGGAAAAAGGTGTACTAGGAGATAAATCCCCACAGGTGCTACTAGACACTTTGCTCTTTCTCTGTGGAATTCACTTCGCACTACGCAGTGGTGAAGAGCACCGCAGTCTTCAAATCACACAATTAGAGCTGATTTGTCCTCCCCGCGGTGGTCCAGCTCGCCTAGTTTATACCGAAAACTATTCCAAAAATAACCAAGGGGGATTGCTGCATCGCAAAATAAAGCCAAAAGAAGTAACCTGCTACGAAAACAAGGAAAATCCCAGTAGATGCCTGGTTAAGTTGTTTCAAAAATATGTGAGCCACCGGCCATCGGGACCAACCTGTTTTTACCTGTCACCACTTCGAAAATTGAAGAACAATATTTGGTATTCCAAAGTACCTGTGGGGCATAATACTTTGGCAGGAACAGTAAATAGAATTTGCAAAGAAGCAGGGGTGACTGGATATAAAACAAACCACTCACTCAGAGTAACCAATGCCACACGGTTATTTCAAAATGGCATTGAGGAGCAGCTAATCATGTCCAATACTGGACATAGGAGTTTGGATGGGGTTAGGTGCTATAAAAGAATAAGCGAAGAGCAAAAACAGCACATGTCAGATGTTCTCAATTCAGCAACAAATGGACACCAACCTGATGATGATTACCAGCCAGGGAATTTAAAGAAGCCAAAGCTGACAACTGCACCAGCATCAACTACAAAATCTTTATCTGTACAAAACAAGTCCTCTACTTTCAATGTTTCTACAAATAATAATCCACCAATCTTCAATATTGAAGGGTGCTCTACTGTAACCATCAACTACAACTCTTGCTAATCTATTTTCATAAACTAACTCTACTGTCATATCATCCATTAGCTAGCTCTATGAATGTTTAATTTGCACTTGTACTGTATTAGTTTGATTAATAGTAATATAATCAAAATTATCCAATAAGAGCAAAGAGAGTAAAGAGGCAGATTCTGAGCTGAAAAAACTTCTGGCACCTTCCTCGTTGGTCGCCGCTTCGCTTAGCTACAGATCGTAATTCTAGGCCACGGGCAAAAAATATTCACCTTCTAGGAGGTGTATAAGTGATTTATTCACCCCGAATTGAGAAATCTGATTGGACGGTTTGAACGAACCATGGTACAAATAAATTTATTTGTATATACAGTGCGTCCAGCTTAAAGAGTGAACTTTCTGAAATTTATGATGCTATCACAAAAACCACTGTAATATATGAAGTATGCATGATCAATATCTAAATTTTGGAAAAGTTACACATTATTGGCATATAAAGCTGCACTCAAATTATTTTTGTGGTTTTGTGGTTAGTTTTGTGGTAACAGGTGATACAACTGAGTGCTTTTGGGCAGTGAATTTGGTAGTTTTTAAGAGAAAAAAAGAGAAATTATTGGTCCTTATCTTTCTAACTTGGTTCACTGATAGTTAAGCTCCTAATCTTTCATTTGAACCAAATTTTGTAAGTTGGTGAAATTTTTTACGTCCAATATTTAACGTTTTATGAAAAAAAGTGTTTAAGAAAAAACTTTTGAATTTATTGGGTTATATCTCTATAAATTTGTTGTACGGTATAAAATTATGATACAATTTATGAGTATTAATTTGATAGCTTCATTTTTAATAATCACTGAATTATGGCCAATTTTTCATTAAATTTACATTTTTATGGTAAGGGTCTCCAAATGATGACGTTTGAGGTAATAATACGCGGGCTGATCTACGTAAGCGTGACGTCTAAAATGTGCGCATGCGTATTGCTGCGATAGGTCCAGCTGGTGGCGCCATTTTACCGCACTTTATTCTATGCTTAGTATGGCTTCAGTGACATTGGCTTCGTTCGTATCCCAGGCTAGGGGAATCATGTTTTACGACGCTTTAGCGTTGACTGGACAAGCGTTCAGTTGCTGCCTTGAGCCTTACAACCCCTACGACGTCAACTGCGTCGCTTTGATGTTGCTGGGGCATAAGATGCTCGGCCATCTTGCCAGGGAAGCAGCCCAGTTACTGGCTCCTCTTCTCAGGGCTGGATTTCAAGCTCATGGGTAAGTCAATTCTATATAACTAAGTGCTCTTTAACTTCCGTAAATTATCATATAGGTTATTTGTATAGCTGAAGTCATGATTTAGCTGGGTAAGAAGCAATTACCTAGAAGTCCCATCCCTGCTCAGTTCCAGGCCTAGCACTAATCCTCCTGGTTTTACTTAAGGCATTACCTTCTGAAGCCTTAGATCCTTAGTTTAGCTGTAGCCCCATGAATGGCACACACACAAAGTCATATTGAAGGTAGAATGTACCCTAGACATTTTAACTTAGTCCAATTGCTATGCACTGCCCTTTTTAAGAACCAGTAGATGTCAATACTTTTTTTCTCTCTGATGATTGAAATTTCCTAATTAGAATTTGTTTTAATTAGAAAAAATACACAGTATTCCAAGAAATGTGCAGTAAAGCTAAAATGCATAAATCGGCAAATGCTCTATATAGAGACATAAATGTGTGCTGCTTTATGACTACTTTAAAAGCTATCTATTAGCACATTGTTGTGCATGCTCATAGCTTTTGTTATTGTTTTGTCATCCCAGTCTAGTTACATCAGGATCATACACGAGAGTGGGGTATCCAGGCGCCACTTATGCTGGAAGAGTGTGCTCCATCAAGGTTTTCATCTGTGGCTGCCAGAGTCGTGTTGGGCAAGTTGTTGATGCTCTATGTGGTACAAACTTGACTTATAACATCCACACACTAAAAACGCCAGACACAACATCAGACAAAATACCAGGGACACTGAACATAACTCCAGACCAAACACCAGATGACAAAACAGATTTGACATCTCACAGTGACAATGCAGCTCCCCTTACTCTAGTCCCTTCCAGCAGGCTTGCCCCTACACTATTTCAGACTTTGACAGTGACGACCAAGATGCAATTGACAAGTCAAACGCTGACAGTGACAACCAACATACAATTGACAAAAATGAGTCAAACACTGACAGTGACATACAAAATATAATTGACGATAATGAGTCAAACGCTGACAGTAACATACAAAATATAATTGACGATAACGAGTCAAACGCTGACAGTGACATACAAAATACAATTGACAATAACGAGACATGTAACTCAAACACAACACTTCCTACATTTTCCACCCCCCGAAAGTCCAACATACATGTAGACAAAACATATTTAAACAAAACACCCCCAATACATACACAACAAAACTCATTGAAAGACGAAAACGAATTAACATCAACACTTAAACGAAAACGGCACATGCGAGTACAACGTAAGAAACGTAACAAACGGCACATGCGAATACGACGTAAACAAATATTTACTACAAATACGATAACGTAAACAAATATAACAACCACATGGGGCATTCAATTTCCCAGGAACTTGATGGACCCAACACTACATCACACTCGGCTGTAACATCTAGCCATAAATACAGAATAATTGGACGCCTCAACTTCCATCAGGACAAGGTTACGCCATGCATGATGCATCATCAAGAACAGTGCTTGCTTCTCCACGTGATTGGGTGCAACATGGAAGATATTACTACCATACTGGTAACATTGAAGGAAGACGTAATGCAATTGACTCGCTGCAAACTAATAGGTGAGTATGTTGTCTTCTTAAGCAAGTTGAAATCTTGCTTTGTGGTGGCTCTGAAAAGAGCCAGTTAAATAATAATTAAAATAAGTTGAAATCTTTTGCTTTGTGGTGGCTCTGAAAAGAGCCGGTTAAATAATAATAAAAAAAGTGTAAGTTGGACTGTCCAACGCGTGCATAACGGGCATGAAATAAGACACATTGTAGACTGTGCAAGTCAGACTGTCTGACGCATGCATAACCAGCACGTAAACCCCCCTCCCCCTTTCCATAGAATATGGTGGCTCAAAAAATAACTAATAAAATAATAATAATAAATATGGTGCAAGTTGGACTGTCCAACGCGTGCATAACTGGCATGAAATAAAACACATTGTAGAATTTGCAAGTCAGACTGTCTGACGCGTGCATAACTAGCATGTAATAAAAAAAAATTTGAACCACCTCCTCCCCTGCCCCCCACACACACACACACACACACACACACGCACACACACACACAAATCTAATCAATATCAGCAGCTTCCTCTAGTCGATTTTCCCGGTCACTCTTCGGTGAGACTTGTAGTTCTTCACTGCTGTATCTACCGAGGCACAGGTGTGGCCGTTTCGATATGCAGCTTCGTAGTCGAAACATTTGGCAAAAAAAACATCCAATGGTGTTCTTTGTCACCAGTGAGAGTGACTCGGGAACAATTTTGCGCAGCCGTACAATAGACCCATTACAATGCCCACGAGTGTACTTCTTGGAGTGGCACCACACTGACTCTATGGGATTTAGTTCACAGTGAAACTTGGGCAGATAGAGGCAAATATGCCCGCGTCGCTCAATTTCTTCTTGCAAAATTGTGGTGCGATCCTGAAAGTCCTGCAAATAATCAATAATAATAATATATAATAATAATTTTATTTTCTCAATGGGATTCAAATACTGAGTGTGGTCAGATCTAATTTAAAATAACTGACAATTTACTTATGTTTTTATTATAAAGATTTTTTTTTCTTGCCATTGCATGATCATGCTAATTATTTATTTCATTTCTTATGCACAATTCTTCTGTTGTGTATTCTTGTTGATTTCTTATTACTAATTAGATGTCATGAACTTGCCGGAAACTGCTGAAGCTCCTCTTTCATTCTGGAAGCATTCATCCCTGACGTATCCACCCTTCTCTCCCGAAGTACAGTTTTCAGGCCCTTCTGAATGCCCTCGTCTGTGACCATGCACTGCACCTGCCCATTCCATGTGGTGTCCCGCATGAATGGTTGCTTCCCTCCATCCTTCACATTCATGTGCTCTACGTTTAGGGCATTCTCTGGCTTCTTCGTATGCGAAGGAGCATTGTCGAAGATGAACAGGCCTTGACATTGCGGATACTTCCTCTCAAACAAGGAAATTGCCTTGTGAGTCTAAAAAATGATTTTGTATGTCGTATTATAATTATTGAGCATTAATAAAGTGCACTAGCTAATTATTTAACACCAAGTTGTAAAACTAATTCACAATGCTTAAAACAATTTATACAATATTATCTACATTTTTTCAGACCTGAGAGATGAGCATGGTATTTGTGAAGTATCCGTCCGTCTGATGCTCCAAAAGCAGGGAAGCCTTCTCGCCCTCATGCTCCAGCAGTCCTCCAACCTCCTCCACAAAGTCGGATACCATTATGGCTTGTCCCAGTGACTTTTGCTTCAGGACCAGTTGGGAGCCGTCTGACCAATGGAATGATTGGTCCGCATTCGAATAATAAGTGGACTCGTCATGATAGATTCGAATAACTGGTCTTAAGGCTGGATCTGGAGATGGAGAGTGGTAGTGCCATGTTCGCTTTTCCAGCAACATCAAACGTTCCAAGTAGGCTTCACGATCAGCAACCACATCTGGCCTTTCATGCCCGTCAAAATAAACACCTTTAGTATGCTGCTGATACGAGAAGCCTAGATCATGTAGCCATAAGGAAACGGTAGACTTGCTCACTTCAACTCCATGTGAGGCCTTAATCCACAAAACAACATCCATCAACGTCAGATTTGGTTTCCCCTTCACGTTTGCATTCAGGTGAACAAAACTTCTACATTCGCTCTGGAAGTTCTCGTCAGAGATCAATGATAACCACTTTGGATGTCTGCCTCTTCCTGACTCCAATTCATCCTGCAACTTCTCATCAGTTACATCCTCAAGAGAGGAAATGGTTCCAAAGAAGTCAACAAAAACTTCCTTTGCCCACCGATGTATTACCCGAGAATTGAATCCAGTGGCCATTGAAGACAAGTTGCATGCTTCCAGTATTCCCATCCCCGAACTAACAGCAGCACCAAACACCTGAAGGACAATAGCCTTTTGGATAGAAAATGTTGTGTTGCGTTCTACCAGTGACTGTAAAATATGCATGCCTTGTTCAATCACAAATGAACGTTGCTTTATTACAGCATGCAACACATCCTTCGATGGGGAGGGTGATGGGGAGGGTGAGGGGGAGGGTGAGGGTGATGGGGCAGGTGAAGGAGAGGCTGAAGGAGAATGTAGGACTACTTGCTGTGAAAGCATAGCACTACTTGGCTGTGGGGACATAACATGTCTACCTCTAGGGGCTTTTGTAGCATTTAGTTTGTTCAGTTCCTTCAACTTCCCTTCAGCCTTAAAATATGAAGATCTCTTGGAAGGAGTAACACAATTAGTGGTGTCCTGCAGCAACTGCGATTCACTTCGCCTACGCTTGCCGGTAGTACCAGCAACGCGCATAGTGGTCGAACCAGAAGCCATATCAAGCATGCGATGCAAGCGCGACTATAAAGGGGAATACCCGTATTACTGGTGGGTAAAGCGTTGCGCGGCACAAACCAATTACGATTAATGACGACGCGTAGACGAAAGTCTGACGTCAAATAAAATGGCGACTAATGTATTGCAGTCTATGGGCGATGCGCGGTTCTCTACCTTCTATGAGTTAAAGTGATTTTGTAGCAGTTGGAAACAATATTTGGAGGAGTAACAATAAGGTACATACATATTAAAAAGCTGTATTTTGTTCCTATATGATAAATTCAAAAAGTTCACTCTTTAAGCTGGACGCACTGTATGTTTGGACGTACGTATGTCATTTTGTACTTTGACCCTCGCGTTTTTGTGTTAGTTATGTGGTCGACCCCGTCCCAAATTGCACTAAACAGAATCCTCTGGTTTATCGATCAGTACCCGTATCACCCTAGAAATTGAATTGTTTACCGTTTTGAATTCTTTTGCGGGTGCAGTTCAAACTTGAAAACTTAAAGGACTTCCATTTCTATTCGAGTTAGTGGCAGTGGTAAGTCAATGCGCTCTTTGTCATAGTTATAAGCCGTGCGCAACAGTATTTACTTGAAAATACATTGTCCACTAGACTACCGCGAAGGTAAGTCTGTGTAGGTGCATTTCCAGTTTTGTCAAAGCATTGTGTGTTACAACCACTACTTAGCTAAAGAATATCACAAAGAAAACTTTTAAATAACGTGTATTGTTTTGTTGTTGTTTTTTTACCGTGTATGCGAAATTAAAAAAACTGGACCTTATCAGTAGCTTCAGTGTTAGAAGTCAAAATCATTCATATAAAAATATTATAGTCTTTAGGCTCGCTCGCCATTTGTGCTCAAGCACATCACTAGTAATAATAAGTCGCCATTATAAAGTCGCCGACCCAGTAAGTCGTTGCGGACTGGTCAAGTCGCTCAGAGGGCCCGGGAATCTATTATTTAGCGGACTGATAAAATTTCACGGTGCATAGCGGAAAGTCGTTTAAAGTCGGTTAAAAGTCGTCTATGGTTAGCGACTTTTTCAACGTAAAGTCAGGGGAAAGTCTGGTCCCAATGGGAACTTTATTTTGACCCCTACTGCACATATGTATGCACCAGTGGTCCTTGGTTTGATTGACAGCTTATTTCCTTATTCGTTTAAATAGTCTGTGAAAGAGAGAGAATTCACTTATTTAATTTAATTTGATTGTTACTCTGCATGGGTGGTCTGGTTATCCAATTCTACTAGTTTCATGCTGCAAGTGATTGGACTAGGACTTATATTGGGTTCCTTTATTCAGGAGACATCCATCACGGAGAAAGAATGGATTGCCAAGCTGCAGCAGAGTCTGAAGCAGCTGTACGATATTGAGTACGATAAGGTCGTGTGCCACTCGTTGTGGGGCATGCGATGCCTCATCCTTGCCAAACCAGAGCACAGCAACAAGATAGCTCACGTGCAGACCTCCAGTGTCAAGACTGGCATTGGAAACAAACTAGGTAAGGGACGCAGAGTCATGCGAGGTGGGTAAAGGGTTTTCAGTTGGGTGATTGTTTTCTATTTACTGCTTTTGTGTCTCTCTATTAGCTTATATATGTGTCTGTATTTAGACGAAACCAAAACTACCATGACATACTGAAAGGAATGAGTAATCTGAAGCAGAAGAAGCTGAACCAGTTTGACCTGACCAACCAGTTCAATCACTTGTTTTTCTTTGGCGACCTGAACTATCGCGTGGACATGAAAGCCACGGATATTGTGTCGTATGCGAAACAGTTTGACCATCATTCCATATTCACAGTAGACCAGCTGCGCAAGGAGAGGGAGAAGAAGACCGTGCTAGTAGGATTTGGCAAGTAGATAGTACATACTGTATTAAATGCATTGTGGTAAGGTGTAGACTATGCTAGAGATATTAGTGTGGAAGTGGGGATGCTGTGAATAATGTGTAGTCTTGGGGTTGGTAAGGTGTAGTCTTGGGGTTGGTAAGGTGTAATCTTGGGGTTGGTAAGCTGTAGTCTTGGGGTTGAGTCATTCTTGCATTTCGTGAGTTATGGTATGTCCCATACAGATGAGGAAACGATACTGTTTCCTCCGACCTACCGTTTCAATCGTGGCTCTCGGACCCTGGACGACTATGTCTGGGTGAAGAACAAGAAGTCTGGGGTAAGTGAATGTGTATATATGTGTGTGTGTTTATACGTGTGTATGCGTGTGTGTTTATTTATGGAATAAGATTAGTCAGCAGCATTGTGGTTGAAGTAGAGGATATGCACTCTGAAACTAATATTTGTTAGAGATGGAGAAACTATTGTTTAGCATTATGGGATGGAGATAAAGATAAGGGAATTCCCAGAAATTTTGAACTCATTTTGTTCTTTATTTACATGTAAATACAAATATTTTGTTTTGTTTTTGTTGTTGTTGACAGATTCGTATCAACGTGCCGTCCTACTGTGACCGGGTCCTGTGGCGGTCCTATCCGGACATGAGCATCATCAACATTTCGTACGGCTGCACCAATGACGTCATGACCAGTGACCACTCCCCCGTATTTACCACCTTCCAGATACATGGCTTCAAGCAGTTTGTCCCTGACTCAGGTATGCACTGTGTACACTGACTGGTAGCTGGGCCAGAGTTAGAAGGTGTTGATTTTGGAGAAGTGTTGGACAAACTAACTAGCTGTAGAGTAAAGCTGTAATTTTTCACATGGATGCTGATCAGGAAGGGTGAAGGGGAGGGGGGTGGGACTAATTTTAGGGGACCGGTCTGGCCTATGCTCTAATCTCAGGGCTCCCATACTATGTAAACCCTGGTTCTGGTTGGTAGGTGTGGTGGGAGTGGGGGATATGTGGTTAGGTAGGCTGGGATATGTGTGTTAGGAGAGTGGGAGTATCCTCTATTATCATCCAGTGTGTTTCATCTGTCGTTAGTCATCTTTCCTATTTCACAAAGTGACATTTTTAAACTGCCTCACTCACCAATTTCTACATACATGCACACCATGTACATTCACTTACACACACACACATGTACACACACCCATGCATGCATGCACTCTTGCGCCCCTAACATTATGGTCTCTACCTCAGGTTTAATGAGCAAGAACAAGAATGCCCTGATCATCATCCACAACTGCAATGCAAAGATAGCCACCAGCAGTCGCACTACCTTCTACATCGAGTTCTTCTCCACATGTGCGGAAGGTATGACCCGCACGGCTGCCAATAATGACTGGAAGCATGTGAGCGGAGAGTCTGACATTTGGCCCGTCTGGAAGGCCAGTGACCCTTTGACCTCCATTCGTCCCATCATTACTGAAGAGGCGTATCTGGAGCAGCAGCATCTGCTGGTGATGCTCAAAAGTCAGGAAGGAGACGAACCCTACGGTGAGTGGAGGATTGTGAGGGTATGTATTATTAGTATAGTCAATTGTGTCAAATAAGGGAAATAATGGGGAAAAAATGATGCAATATTTTTGGTTGCTATTGTGTTTTTATCTGCCTCTGTTTATTATGATGTATGCATGCGTGTATATGAGAGGGGAGGGGAAGGGGGTGGGTGGGATTGTGCAAGACAAGTTTAAATTTTTTGTTAGAAGGTATTGTTTTAAGTCACGGGCTTAATGTATGCATATGTATGTATGTATGTATGTATGTATGGATGGATGTATATATGTATCTATGCACATTGTATGTATGTATGTATGTATATATGTATGGATGTATATATGTATCTATGCACATTGTATGTATGTATGTATGTGTGTATGTATATATATACAGCTGAGTGCTGCATGGGTCTGAAAGATGCTATTGGTAGTGAACCTGCCAAGCTTGAGTCTGTGTTAATTCACCAGGGACATCATGTGGGCATGCTTGAGTGAGTTTGGAGGCGTGGTTGGGTTGGGGGAGGGGCTAGAAGGAGGTTGGGAAGTTCTGGTGGTAAACGTTACCCATAAGTTTTCGCAGTTATTGACCACACCCACCTACTAGTGATTAGATAATCCATTTCCAGTTACTGTATCTTTTTTCTTTTTATCTCACTTAGAATTTTGATGCATGTGAAGCTGAACAGCTGCAAGGAGAAAAAGAAGGAGGAGGAGCTGTACAGTGATGTCAACTTTATCACACAGGACGAACCTAGTGAGTTAAATTTCAGGATTAAGTTTCAGGTGTGTGAGTATCTCCTGGCAATCAGTCTAGCTTACAGTAGGAGATAGAAACGGCTGTCGCACGATTAAATAACGGGGAAAAACAGCGGGTTTCGTGTGACTGGCATTATTGTTTGAATCTTGTGTGTGTGTGTGTGTGTGTATGAGTGAGTTCCGGTGTTTAAACCATATACACATCCTTACATGGTCCTTCTTCCTGGAAGTGAAGGACTAGTTGTTGAAATATGTAAAACTGGTCTCAAGTCAGTAGTTATAGTATGTGTTCATTTGACATGTGTATCCCTAAAACCAACAAACAATAAACAAACTGCTAGATACGCTTCCTCCCTGTGGAGCAGTTCAATGTACTAGAGTCAGTACAGTCGTGTTCATTGTTGGCTCTGGCTATGGTGGCATGACATTTAGCTGGTGTGTATATAGCAGAGACAATATAATGTTAGAATTTGGTTGTGATGAAGAATGCAAGTTTTGAGACTAGTAGTAGTATTGACTGTCTCTTACATTTCTCCCTGCAGTGACTACACTTGATAAACCAGGAGCAGTCAGATCTCACGGGAGAGTCACGAGCAACTCTGAATGTGACACACCCTCCATGAACGCTCGTCCAATGCAGCCCGTACCGCGCACTAACAGTCAGTCAGGTTCAATGGATCGCCACAGGATGGCATCCGCCCAACTTCCTTCCTCTTCTCTGCCGCCCCCTCCTCTGCCGAGCAGGAGAAAGTAAATGATTTACTTATTTCACTATGGTTGTTTGTGAAGCCTGTAGTTTATGCAGTCTAGCTCACTGTGTGCTGATCAGTAAATTGAATTTTACTGCTATTTGAATCATCGCCAGAACCAATGATTATCCCATTTGTTTGTTTGTTTGTTTGTTTTTGTTTGTTTTTGTAGCAGAGAAAACTTTGCTGGTAGCCACTCTAATTCAGTGCCTAGGCTTGGTTCATTGCTGCCTGTATGGCAGCAGCAGCAACAGACACCTGTAAACCAGGACAGCAGTGGTCCACAGATTCCTAATAGGAGAGCAACAGACAGGTATGTGCTGGCTGTGTGGTGTAGTGGTTGTGTCCTGGGTTCAGGGCCTGAGTTCAAGCCCCACTCTGGCATTTTTTCATCTGGTTTTTCTTCCTCTGCCTCCTACCAGCACCACCAGTCCACCCAGCTGTGATTGTGTACTTGGCATTTGCTGGGGTGCATATTCAAAGCCTTTTCTCATGAAACAGCAATGGTCCAGGTGGGACTTCAGGTGCCTGCACCACTTGCTGTGAGGAAAGGCCTGTTGTCCTGCGAGTTCCTAGCCCGGCTCCAGGCGCTTTGCTTGCACGTTTCACAGTGCCTGAATTGGATTACAGTGCACTCATTCGACTGATTATTTACAAGTCCTTACCAAACTAAAAGTATTATTATATACATACACATCCTTTCATATTAGTTATTCCTTGAAGTGAAGGCTGTTCTCAATGTCAGTCATTATAGTATGTGTTCATTTGACATGTGTATCCCTAAAACCAACAAACAATAAAAAAATGTTGCCTGCTAGATGACGGCTCCTCCCTCTGGAACGGTTCAATGTTCTTCAGTCAATATAGTTGTGTCCATTGTTGGCTCTATAGCTATGGTGTCATAACTTTTTGCCTGGTATTTTTTAAGAACCACTTGAAAGAATAATTTATTTCTGCACTTAAGAAAGCACAGTCTTTAAGTTGCAGTATATTTTCATCTCAGAAATCACCCACTCTGATATTATTCACACTTCTGACCAATGTTTGTGTATGTATGTGTGTCATATGTATATTAATGTTTAGTATGTGGTATTAAAATACTATTATAATTTCTTTATTTCCATCAGACCTAATCGCTCATGCCATCAGTGTCGGACAGTCTGGATAGAAGTGTGAGTAGGTTCATGGAATAGTTCAGTGTTGTGCAGCTATTCAATGTTGTTGTTGTTTATTACCATTATCACACTAAGTTTTGAATTCATGTAATGTATATAATTATTATAGTTGGATACTTCGAGATTGCGCAGAGATATGCCTGTTACAACGACAACGACAGCACCAAGACAACGACAATCTCCTGGTTCTGGGAACAATCCTCCACAAACTACTCCCCCTTCCAGATCAGCCAAGGATGCCCTGCCCTCCATTCCTAGTGGCCAAATGCAAGGACCTCCCATACCAACTAGGAGAGGGGTGCGTATGTGTGTGTGTGTGTGTCAATTGCAGGAGGTAGTAATAATTTTGTAATAATGAACCGTCATTGCGCATGTGTGAGAGGGTTACAATACCCATTTTGTCTGCCAGTCAGTCATTCTTTTGGTCTTTGTAATAGCTAGCTAGTGTATTGTAACACTGAGGGTCCACACCCTTGGTGCTTCATTTAACTTAGGAGTTCTGTGTTCACTCTATCAGATGCTGCAATTGTTTGAGTGGTTATATATTATTAGAAGGTATCAGCAACTTAAAAATATACAAAAATTGGATTTTAAAATATAGTGAGTAAAAGAGGATGAATTAAAATAGGTTCTTCCGTGGGGTTGAATTAAATTAGTTCCGCCGTGGGGTCGAATTAAATTAGTTCCGCCGTGGGGTCGAATTAAATTAGTTCCGCCGTGGGGTCGAATTAAATTAGTTCCGCCGTGGGGTCGAATTAAATTAGTTCTTCCGTGGGGTCGAATTAACCCTTTCGTTCCCGAATTGTTTGGACGCGCGCGGAAAATCTAATCTTCTACCGCGGAATAGTGCATTACCGTTTTATTTTTTTAACTCGATGCTGGCTGGGAAAGCCCCATAGCAACCATATATCACTAAATAGACCAAGAGTTTGGGATTCCCCTCATTTTTTGATTGAGAAAATTGAATAATATTTAGGCTCTCTACTATTACTTTAAAAAAAAAAAAAATTTCCCAAAAAAATTCCACTTTTCTCATCAATAATAAAAAAAAAAAAATAGAAATAATATTGTTTGATGTACTTTATACCAATATTATATTAGTTCAACAATAAAATGTTGTTTGTTGTGTTTGGTGGTGATTGTGATCATGTAGGAGACATCTATGAGTGTCCACAAGGAACATATGCCATCGGACGTCGAGCTCCACTACAAAACAATTTCATATACACAAAAACACAAACAACAAAGATATTTGTAATACAAACAACAAATTGTTCATGATCCTATATAATTGCAACTTTATGATGTATTGTATGGGGTTTAATACAGGATTTTTGTTTGGGAGGGGGGGGGTGGGGCTCCGAGTGTACTTCGCCAGGTCCGGCATCTTCTCCTTCATCACTGGAAAACTCTGCTCCTGTTGCCTCATCTGAATCCTCTTCACAATCCCTCTTCACAATCGGGTCGGTGACTGCATACACATCTGGTCCTAGTAGTACATTCTGGTAAAAAAAATTAAATTTTTTTGAAAATTTGAAATTGATCAACAAACCACAACCCACTTTCAAATCTCAAAACTCAATGAAATATATATATATTATAGCTAAACAGCTTTCTCTATCTCAATATAGCTATAAATAAGTCCTTTCCACAACAGAAGCTTGCTTGTTTTCAAGAGAAAGACAAGCTTACATCGATCATCTTCTTGACTTCCATTGTCAGTGTCAGAGTTGACGGGGTCTGATCCCCAACCCTGATGCAGGGCCTCCTATAGCCCTAGATGTCGTCTCCCTCTTCTCCGCTTGATCCTGAGTCGCTAGAGTCAGTATCCCACAGCACTGTAACTGGTAGACGCCATTTTTCCAAATTGACTTCGAAAAAAAAAATTTTTTTGCATAGTTACCTGGATCACACGACACGCTCACTTTTTTCCTATGATGTAATAAGCATTACCTAAGACTGTACGTAATGGGGTATGGAACGCCGTTTGCGACAAAAATATGCACCCAGCCGCTTGTCTCCAATCGATTTCCAAAAATCGATATAAAACGCCGTTTGCGTCAAAAAAAAAAATATTAAAATCGAAATTCAAAAATCGATTTTCAAAAATCGAAATTCAAAAATCGATTTTCAAAAATCGAAATTCAAAAATCGATTTTCAAAAATCGAAATTCAAAAATCGATCTCTGAAAATCGAAATTCAAAAATCGATTTTTAAAAATCGAATTTAAAAAAAGACGATTTTTGAAAATCAAATTTAAAAATTTTTTCAGGGATCGATTTTATCCTAAAATATGGGAGTAACTATTTTTACTCCAAAACTGGTTAAGGTCGTCTTAAAGCGTTGTAAAGGTAAACCAAAATGGCTGAGAAGTTGTCTGCTGCTGACCTAAGTAAGGCTAAGGAAGCCATTGAAATACTTGGTCAATTTGTGTCAACTGCCTCTACTTCATCTGGATCTGGAGCTAGTCAAAGCCAATCCACAAACGGTATGTAAAATTTATTTCCTTTTTGTCAGCTAGTTAACTAGCACCAATTATCTTACTGTGCTTGGCAACTGTGTTAAATTATATTGTGTTCTTCTAGTTGTACAGCTTGCTGAAAATACTCTTGGTGTTCTAACAAAAATGAAAGCAGGAAAATCAGAAAAGACACCAAAAGGAAAATGGCAAGCCAGGAAAGAAGTGAAAAAGTTGTTTAACTATTCAGGTGCCAAGCGCAAAAAAAGGGAAGAGGGAGGTGCTGAATGGAAGCATAAGTTTTTCTGTCTAGCTTTTCATGATCAGCGCCGCATTCCTACTACAGACGTGGAGAAAGATGATTTACTTCAAGCAGGACTTGGTGAAAAGGAAATTTGGGTTAATAATTTAGAAATGAATGCTGAAGAGTTTCGAGATTTGCTATACTTTCACTATCCTCAGCTTTGTAAAGCTGGAGGATTCAGATTGTGCAAATGCAAGCCCAATAGTAGAGACTTGGAAGAGATTGAGGAGCATTTAAAGGAGTGTGAAACAATCCAAGACAAGAAAATGTAATTTCAGTTAGTAATAAACTTTGAAAATAATTGATATTTTAGTCTCATTTCAGTTTAATTTTTTTTTGTTCACTTTTGGTACTTCTGCAGTGTAAAAAGCTCCCATTGTTTTGAGCAGCCTAAAATGGAAACTCACAATGAAACAAAGTAAGTAAATTGTCTTATATACAAGTTGCAAAAAGATTATGTTCTGTTCTTACTTTTGTTTCAGTAATACACTTCCAACTACTGACGTTATTGATTTGGATGCAATGAGCAGTGCGTCTGAAGATCTTCCAAGGATTGATTTTGTAAGTTACATAAACAGTCAACTAGAATATGGTAGTAAATAATTATTAATGATTTTTTGAGTTGCTTTCAGTACCAGTACCGGGAATTTTTATTTAATATTAGTTTACACCTCATTCTTGAAGATTCAGACATTATATTTGCGTTTCTTGGTACAAATTCTTTTGAATATACTCTTAGCTTTAGAAGTATGCAACTTCAACACACGAAAATTATGCACTTAACAAATGCTACTTTAGATAAGTGTTTTTATTTTATTTGGATATAGCTATGATGCAAATCTATTGATATTAAGATTATGTGAATATTATTCTAAATAATGAGCAGTGAACTTTGTAAGTAATACCAGTTTATATGCAGGATACTTATGAGGTGCATGATTTGGAAGAAGAAATGGTTCAAGCAGTAGTTGAGCAAAGTAAAGTGCAATACTCAGATACAACATGTGTAGAAAGGTACACACAATATCTAAATTGCTATGAACTTTTTGTACTAATTATATTGTTCATATATTCTTAAGGGATTTGGCACATGAAGTTAAACTTATTGCCAAAGAATTGAAACAAGAACATCTTCTAATTGACATCAGGCGAACTAATGTGTTAGATGATGCTCTGCGGGAGGCTGTGAAAAAGAAGTTTAGTGTGTTTAAACATGTGAAGGTATGTTTACATAGCTGCTTTAAACCATCAATATTAGTTTAAAATTCATAAATCAATTATTGTAATTACTACTATAATATTTTTTTGCTGTAATTTTTTCTCCATATTGATAACTTCAGAAAAGGAATACTGTAGCTCAAAAGCATTTATTACTAAAGGGTAGAAAGTGAATTGCATTCTGCAATTTTTTTTCTCCAAACAAACATACACTTTCTTTTTTCCTTACATGAGTGAATAACACTTTTTAAAGTGCATTACTTTTTTATAGGTCACATTTGTTGGGGAGGGAGCAGTGGACTATGGTGGACCAAGAAGGGAATTTTTTCGTTTGTTGGTGTTGGAAGCTGCAGAATCACTCTTTGTTGGTGTAAGCACATCCAAATTCTTCTGTATGAATGCAACAGCTCTTCAGGCAAGCTTATTTATATTTTTTTCCTTTTGTTTTATTATTTTATATTTCCTATCATTTTGCAGAATAATTATTATAAGTATCTAGGTCAGTATGTAGTAATGAGTATGACTCAGGGGGGATGTGGTATTCCATACCTTTACCCACCTGTGTATGATTATATAAGCAGTGGAAAACTTCCAAGTAGCATTGAGGTTGATAAAAAAAATCTGCCTAACACAACTCTGGCATTTATCCTGCAAAAGGTAGGATTATTTGGGTGTACGTGATCTGTGGTATACACCAATTTTATTGTGAATGCATAGATAGAGGGTGCTGAGAATGACAGCCAGTTTCAAGCTGCACTTGGAATTGATGAATCTCAGACTCTTTTGTATGAGACTGGCTATACTAAGCCTATGATGTATCTCACTGTAAAGGATAAAGCGAATATATCATCTGTACTGACTACTTATCACCTAATGACTAAAGTAAAAGCAGCTATGGATCAATTCATTGAGGGATTAAATTCCCTGAACGTACTTCATCACATTCAAGAAAATTCTTCTAGGTGGAGAGAATATTTTGTGGATACTGGAATAATAGTTGATGCTGGTAAGCTTTGAATATTAGCTTGACACAGCCACTAACTTTGCTATGTGTAAGTTAATAAGTGTATTTAATGTTCAGCTTATATGAAGCAGCTACTGACGTTCCAGTTTTCTGAGGATGGCTCCAATAAGTTACCGATTGAAAGACAAGCATACATCAATTTCGTTGATTTTCTGGATGATTGTGATGGTTAGTTTTTTGGTTTAGCTACATTGCACATTGCTAGCTAATCACAATCATGTTATAAATTAATGTGATAAAAATATGGTGTAACATTCTAATTGAGCACATTTTTTTTATTTTTTAGATGAAGACATTGGATGTACAGTTCCAGATGTGTTGGTGTTTTTATCCGGTTCTAGTCATGTTCCTCCAGTTGGTTTTGGGAAAAAACCCAGCGTTGTTTTTGTTCATGACAACTTTCGCAAATTTGCGACAGCATCTACTTGTGACCTCCAGCTAAGATTACCAGTCTGCCATGGAAGTGATTATCCAAAGTTCAAGCAAGACATGATTTTATCAATCAAAGGAAACGATGGATTTGGTGGTCCATAATTAGCCTCTAGTTACCAGTTGCTCATTTCTTTCATTTTTCATGTGCCATCACTAGCATATTTTTGGTAATTCAACAATCTGAGAATAGATAATATAATGTATTCTAGAAATTCCTAAATTATGCTAGCATTTTATTGAGCATTATAGGTACATTAAAACATTGACAACAGTCTACCAAAACAAACTCTCTAATGTACAAATTTATCCTCATCATAGTACCATAGTTCAAACATTGGACAGCTACAGTTTGAAATATATAATTGGTTTGAGACACATATTGCCATCATTAGTTCGGTAAATTGCTAGTTACACACCAAAAAATAATACACACAAAAGTTGTCAAACATTAGCTAGAGGAATTGTGAACATCGTGAATGAATACTTTTGCTACTGTGAACCTGGTTACTAGTCCTTCATGTGAAGTGCAGTCAATCCTATGCAATTGATTTTGGAGAGCAGATTTGTCTTCAACTGATAAGAACACCTCTATTTCATCAACTAATACAATATTATTCCCATCCAGTGGTACTGGCCCTTCATTATCAACGCCATATTCTGCAAACTCCTATACAACAACAACAACAACAACATAATCAATAATCGAGAAAACAAAATCATAATTATAATGGCCTACCCTGTCTACACTGTCACTACTATCAAATATTACCTGGTCATCTCCTTGTACAGATGAATGTAGAAGCTGTCTGTTTGCAAGTAGACCTGATACCCACAGTTGCATTGGAGTTCTATTGTTTTCAGTCCTTAAGCTATGATGAGACCATCCTATTCTGAAATAATCTAACTTTTCTTGAATAACTTCCAGAAATGTTATATGTAAGGCATAAATATCCAGTTCATTTTCTATGTGTAGGAGACCACATTCCTCTAAGAAGTAGAAAAACGAATAAAAGAAGGATATACAGCCAGTATACAAGTCTCGCCAAAGCCTTTCTATTCTCTGATTATGTACACTGCGACCGACAATTACACTACCTCGTCCAATTCCCCTTTCAGGATGCTCCAGCATATATTGTGCTACATGAACATTTTCACCACCTTTGTCCATTTTCACCACCTTTGTCCATTCTTACTTTTGATGGAAGACCAAACTCTGTAACTGCACTTTGAAATGCTGTCAGCACAGTTTCTGCACGATTGTTAGTAGAGACTTTTAAAAATGTTATCAGTCTACTGTACCCATCAATGCAACCATGAATTACTATGCGCCATCGAATCAGTTTGTGGTAACCATCAAGATGCCACAAGTCATTGGGACTTTGGACAGCATACTTTCTGCGACGAAGGACATTCCTAACACGTGCTTCTACTCCAAAAGGATCAACTCTTTTCAATGATTCTCTAATCTGCCTACGAGATACCTTGATTCCATCTGCCTTTAGCCTACCATCTACGGATTTTTGTCCACAGCCTGGGAAAAACGAAATGATCGATGATACCTTTTCATCAAGCTCTTCTTCTGTTACTGATGAATATTGGTCATGACGACAAGGAATACTATATTCATGTAGCCGCCGTTCAATTGTTTTTCTGCTACATCCGAAAAAGGAAGCAATGTCTCCAGTTTTAAAATTGCAATTTCTGAGAAAAAGAAGTCGATCTGGGTCAATGATCACTTTAGGTCTCCCTTTGGTCACTGCTCTATGATGCCTTAAATCTTGTTCCAAGTTAACTTCAATTAAAATTTGATGAATAATCTCAATAAGCTGAGAAATAGTTTCAGAATGAAAATTATGTTCCAGTAACAAAAGATAACTAACTGCAAGTTCCAACAATTCTAAAAGAAATTCCTTGTCACTGTCTGCAGTTGTCTGTCTATATTCAATTATTACAGCTTCAAGAACAACTTCAGAAAACGTTAGTACTCTTTCACAGAGAGCCTCCATGATTAAAGTTGTCACGTGATACAAATGGCCATACTGTTATCACGTGCTTTTCAAGCAAAATAAATTTGAAAATCGATTTTTTAATTTATCAATGAAAGTCGATTTGAACACCGATTCTAGAAAGTCGACTTTTGAACATCGATTTTCCAAAATAGAGTCCAAGAATTTCGATTTTTGAAAATCGATTTTTGAATTTCGATTTTCAGAGATCGATTTTTGAATTTCGATTTTAATATTATTTTTTTTGACGCAAACGGCGTTTTATATCGATTTTTGGAAATCGATTGGAGACAAGCGGCTGGGTGCATATTTTTGTCGCAAACGGCGTTCCATAATGGGGAGGCCCCCAGTTGAACTGGCGATTTTATAAAAAAAAAAGAAGACAGTAAGTCAAACCGCAAAGTCTTGGTCGGCAAAGAAGCGGTTGTTTCAATGTGTTATGGAAGGCTACTGGGCTCAAGCAATTTTTCGCTGCTTCTACAAAGCTCTGGAGATGACTGGATCCATAAATGAAGCTGCTGTGAAGAAGGTAACTTTTTTTAAAATTCGACGGAGAACCGATGTTGTTTTTTTTTGCCGAGGAAGAAATAAACGCAACTGCTGTGAGGTACTGTCGAAGCAGCCCTGGCTGAAAGCTATTTTAGATGCTTCTCCAATGCATTGGGCACCTGTGTATGCAATCTGAAGGTTCTAGCTATAAAGTAACTATTTTTAAAAATTCGGAGAAGCCAACCGGTCTTCACCCGCTTTTAAGCGGGATTGGGAACGAAAGGGTTAAATTAGTTCTTCCGTGGAGTCGAATTAAATTAGTTCTTCTGTGGGGTCTTTGTTTCACTAGTGTGGTAAAGATACATGTATCGTATCACAGCAAGAGTCTGTATCGTATTTATTGGAGCTATGCGACTACTAAGTCAGAATGCACTTATTGACCATTATGGTCTCTTCCAACAGTATAAATATAAGTTAGACAGAGGCACCGAGGAAACTACCGGATTTAGAAATCCCGAAGGCCCTGAGCTGTAGCATCCCGAGCGAAGCGAGGGTGCTACTAGGGGCCTGAGGGTTTCCTAAATCCGGTAGTTTCCTTGGTGCCTCTGTCTAACTGATTTAGTCACTAAAAATAAAAATAAAAGCTAGCTAGGTGATACAGCCTGTTCCACCACTTCTCAGGCTAACTTATGGAGTCATTACAGGACTTTTTATCACCAGAAATTATGGACCTTTTAAACGGGGAAACGTCTGATAGCGAACAAACCTTAGTTACTGGTCAACCAGCTATTCAGCGGAACATTCTGTTCACGACTATAACTTGGAGCTGCTCCCAGGAAAAACGAGGATGAGGTTATGAAGGCCAAGCTTAGTGCTATACCTTCTAAGACCATGGCTGACACAAAATACTGTGTCAATGTATGGCAACAATGGTGTGCACACATTTCTACGGAGTACGGATGAGAAGTTACACCCCTGAAAGAAATATTTACCCAAGAATTGTCCACCAAATTGTGCCTTTTCGTCTTCGAAGTAAGAAAACAAAACGGAGAGTTACTGCAGCAACTTCTGGTTACTCGTGTGGTGCTAATAGCATGAATACTTTGCAATCTTCCAGCACAACTTTCACTTCTCCTTTTACTTTTAACTTCCAATCATGCTCAGTTACTATGAATATTATCTCAAATAAATAGGAATATCATCATTAGCTGTTGTAACTTATTTAATCAGTTTTAGCTACTCATCACTTTATTTTAATATCAGTATAAAAAAATAAAAATATTTCTTTGTTATATCCCTAAAATTTTGAATATTATACAAATGTGTCAGAAATGTCAAGTAGCTATTCCAAACAATAGAGAAGGTGGAGTGAGCTAGGGTACTAAATGTCACAAGCTAGGGTTCTAAATGCCACAGGGGAGGATAATAAATGCCAACAGGAAGGACCCCGCCAATGATTTCGGCGAGTTTAAGCGTCTGTGAAAAATCAAGAACCTACCGCTTAATTGAAAAATTTTGGAGCTAGTGACTAATGACCTATAGGACTTTGTGTGTGCGTATGTAGGCACGATCTCCTCGTTCGCCATTCTCTACCGTCGAGTCTCTTCTAGCATCTCAGGGCCTCCAGCAGTACTCTGAAGTCCTTCATAGGAATGGCTACGATGACCTGCAGTACTTGGCAGATGTTTCAGATGGAGAATTGCAAGATTGTGGGATTTTAGTAGCTGCAGACAGAGAAAAGGAGAGAGTGAAATCTGTTTGTACTGTGTCTGTCAGACAGAGGAATAAAGTTAAATTACAGAGTGTCACATGCAGTTTGAGTAAAGGTCTTTATGCTCATACATGTCTGGGGAAGATGCTCACCAACTCCATCTGCCATCTCATATTCTAATGCATTTCTTAAGTGACATTAGGCATTTCCCCCTTGTCTCATTTATCTGAATTACTCAAAGAAAAACAACAACCAACAACAGACATGTCAGAATCTTTTGATTGCGGATGTTACTGTTAAATGTGTGGATGTACATGTGTTCAATGTGTGGATGTACATGTGTTCAATGTGTGGATGTACATGTGTTAAATGTGTGGATGTACATGTGTTCAATGTGTGGATGTACATGTGTTCAATGTGTGGATGTACATATGTTAAATGTGTGGATGTACATGTGTTAAATGTGTGGATGTACATGTGTTAAATGTGTGGATGTACATGTGTTAAATGTGTGGATGTACATGTGTTAAATGTGTGTATGTACATGTGTATGTTTTACTTCTCCTTTCCTCTTCTTTTGTTCTTAGTTACTCAGACTGTTCAAGACTGTCACACCGAATCACTGATGACACCTTACCTAACTTTGTTCCAAGTTCGTTTAATTCTCCCTGGCCAATAATGAGTTTTATAACTATTTGGTTATCACCGCTAATGTGATTATTTTTATATCATACAATTCTCTAGGAATGAATTATGACACTTACTGCACACTGTCAAATATTTTAATTTTTGTTGTATATTTTCTCATTACCGAGATTCAAATCACCCTGTGATATTTTGGGACCAATATTATATTACAAGTTTGTACTAATTTTCATATGTCACTCTCAATGATTTATTAGTTTTATGTTTGTGTGAATGATTTGTTCTTCTGATATCTGTCTAACTGAGTGTTATCATGTAGTATTGGTCCAATGGAAATTCAGCAAATAAATGGGAGAATAGAACTGAATTATACTTGATACAGTAGAAACTTTGGACTGAGAACAATTTGGGACCAGAGGTTTCTCTGCAATTTAATGAAGTTAAGCAAGGAGCTACTAGCTCATTAACAGGATTTGTATTTAGTAACTATGGGAAGGCAGCAGACAGGAGTCGGCAATCATCTCTTCCTCTACATAACTTTGCCTAGTATCAATACTAGCTCATGCAAGTTGATATGTAGCTCGTGCAATGTAGAAGTGAAGCTAAACACCTCACTAGTAGTTTCTATTCTGGGACCAGCACAGGTTATACGGCGAGACAATAAGGGAAGGGGGGTGGGGGGGGGGGGGGGGCGCTACCACATGCACACTAGATCACAAAAAATTACTAGAAAAAAAGAAGTTGAAACAACAAATTTGGTCCCACGCAACCCAACCTTCAGCGGCCCCCATCTCTACCATACCGTTTTAACAAAAGAATGATTATTCGACTGACATAACTCAACTACTATCGCCTTGGGTAAAGGGTTTATACGTGCAGTCTCGCTTCGGTGTGACTTGATTGGATCACGTGCTATACGTTTGTTTTGATCCTGAGGGTGGGGCTGAGTTACTGCAGAGCCACATCGGAAGGCGGTCCTCCGATTCCATTCTCTCTAGAGTTTCTTCGCGTGTTGTCTGGCTCAAGTAAGTTGTCCAGCTGTGTTAGAACTTGCATTTGAAGCGAGTATGCATAGTTTTAAAGTTTCAAATTGGGAAGATAGTTAGTCCAATTTTTTTTTATAGCTCGTGCGACACACTTGATTAGGGGCTAGTCTCGCGTAGCCAGACCCTTTATCAATCGCTACGGGGGAAAAGGGTCTGGTAGACTGACATTGAGCAGTTTGTTCTTGCTTAGTCAGCAAGTGGTTAACTGTGGTTCAATTAGTGTGGGTGTAAATTGCTAATATTTTCAGGCATGAATTAGGCAGAGTTTGTTCTGTATTGCCATGAAAAAATGTTGCTTATGCAAAACTATGCTGGGAAATGCTGCCAGTTAAAATTTAATGGCACTGATATTGATTCTTGGCTAGCATTATTCACCTTTAAGTATGACATAAGGTACCACAATGGCCCGTGCACAAAGCAACAACTGTATCTTACTGCTAAGCGAAACTTCCAACTGCAGATATCTTAAGGTTAGTCCAAATCACTGTTTAGCATAACTAATGGCATCACCTAAAGTAAGAGTTTTGGCACGGCTGTTGGAGAGTTGTGCACAGAAATACTACACGCACAAAATATTGAGCAATCTTACATCACAGGATATGACGTCACATATTGTTTGTAGTCTCCCCAAATTAGCGGGGGGAACTGAAAAAACTGCTCAATGTCAGTCTACCAGACCCCTTTCCCGCGTAATGATTGGTAAAGGGTCTGGCTACGCGAGACTAATTAGGGCATGGAGGGTTGTTTAGATGCAAATAACAAAAGAGATGTGTGCAGTCTTTTAATATGTAATATGTAATCTTTAATTTAATCATAATTTTATCATACTGCTTGCCTGGAAATGGTCTGGGGACAGTAATAAAGTTTTCAGGTTTGCTACAGGAATGTCTGTAGGTTGTACCAGTCACATGACTAATCTCAAACTGATTATATAAAATGTTTGAGCATTAAAACTTCACTGCAATGAAAGTGGTGGTGACTGAAATCTGAAATACGCCCTACAAACTGATTCATATGGAATATAAAGATGCACGTACAACATGAAAGAGCAGCAGAAGGTCATCCTATACTTTTATTTGCACTCTCAGAATTCACAAGCAGCAAACTCACTCGTTCCTCTCAGAAGACAGCTTTAAGTTCTCCACTCACAGCTCAAAGTCCCTTGATAACAGTGTTCAAACAAGCTCTTCACAATTGTTTTAAGTAAATTTCCCTAAGTAAAGACCTTCCTAGCTGACAGTTCATGTAGACATCCATTAGTTCATGGTTAAAACACACTATTGGTCCATGCTTCACTATTTGCATTCCAATGGAACTGGGAAGTACTGTATATGTCTCCAGATCCTCTTTCTTGCTGTAAGTGGCAGGAAGAGGGAGGAATATCTGGCCCGCAAGACTAAAGTTATAATAATAGGAAATTTTTCTCTTTTTGACAGCCAATATTATATTTAACAACGTTTCGGCTTCTTGCCAAAGTCCTCTTCAGGGGTCAACTGAGGTCGAACTCTCCATGGTGGTATAATAACGCAAAGTAAACAGCAAGATTTCTGGAGGGCACGCTTACTGGAGGGTGATTTGTATGCAGCATGGACAGCCAGCATCCTGGAAGCTATAAAATACTTAAACCTATGTCTCATGACATAGGTTTAGAGCTTCTGTTAAAAAGAGAAAAAATTCCTATTATTATAATTATTCAGCCAAGAATGACTGAATCATTGAAATTCGGGGATGTTTTTTATTTATTTGTATATGTGACCGGTTTTGGGATAATCAGCCTAAACGTGGCATCTAAAGTTTTCTAATTTATTCAACCAATAGGCTGCTCGGGGCCTTGGGATGCCGTCCTCCTAATTTGGAAGCAGCAGCACAAGCCGTCTTCGCCCTACGCACTACAACACTTCAGTATTTTTGCTAAACTTATTATTGCTGATTTCAAAAAAACGCCGGGTAAAGGCGTTGCTAAGGTCAGGGGGCGTGCCTTGTGTCCGTATACTTTACTGCTTGTCTCCGGGACACTATGGAATAAACCGATTACAGGCGGATTGAAAGAAGTCTAAAAGGCTTAATGCAGGGCTACTTAAGAAACTATGATGGCGAGAATTGCGCGAGTACGTGAATTATGTAGAATAGTAAGTGAATTAGTTAGCTACAGTTTTTTCCCCGCTGTTAGTGAAAAGCCCGCCAATAATTTCTTAGCAACTCTCCGTACACGAGTCCAACCGGCTTATAGTGTTTCTAGCCTCCTAGTGTGAGCTAGAGCACGCCAGAGCTTACAACTGCGTCACCAGGGATACTGAAAAAAATTGTTTGCCGTGTTTAGGCCGATTTTCCCAAAACCGGTCACATATGTTTGGACGTACATATGTCATTTTGTACTTTGACCCTCGCGTTTTGTGTAAGTTATGTGGTCGACCCCGTCCCCAATTGCACTAAACAGAATCCTCTGGTTTATCGATCAGTACCCGTATCACACTAGAAATTGAATTGTTTACCGTTTTGAATTCTTTTTGCGGGTGCAGTTAAAACTTGAAAACTTAAGGGACTTCCATTTCTATTCAAGTTAGTGGCGGTGGTAAGTCAATGCGCTCTTTGTCATGGTTATAAGCCGTGCGCAACAGTATTTACTTGAAAATACATTGTCCACTAGACTACTGCGAAGGTAAGTCTGTGTAGGTGCATGTCCAGTTGTGTCAAAGCATTGTGTGTTACAACCACTACTTAGCTAAAGAATATCACAAAGAAAACTTTAAAATAACGTGTATTGTTTTGTTGTTGTTTTTTCCCTTCAATTCAAGCAGTTGCAGAGAGTTGTTTCTATGGCACTGAAATCCCTTTACCATGTATGCTAAATAAAAAAACTGGACCTTATTTTCAGTAGCTTCAGTGTTAAAAGTCAAAATCATTCATATAAAAATAGCATAGTCATTAGGCTAGCTTGCCATTTGTGATCAAGCACATCACTAGTTAAAGCTTAATAATTACATACTTGCCAAGGACCATTTCACATTTATCACTTAGCCACGGTCCACAACGGAATTGTACTTTTTTAATCATTTGTCTTGGAAATTGAACCTCGTATCTGCTTACTTTGCATTATCTGCAAAGACGTTACTTAGCTAATCCACCAATAGTTCTTGATAGCATAAAGCTCACAAATGCTTTTCCACTTTTCTAAAAACTTGGTTCAAAATACAGTGTTCGTTTCTCTCGAAAAATTCTCATGAAATATGTATAAATTCAATTGGAAGTAAAGTTGCCTCACAATTTTTTATCAGCCGTCAGCAACCAATGCCTATTGTTTCCGGTTCATTACATTAAATTATTATTATTATTTTTCACTAATACAGGGTTGTGAAGTTCAGTCTAGAATTAACATTGAATAAATAAAAGGAATAGTAAATGTTTGAACTGATTTGTTTAGTATAGTTAAAGATACACTTCAATATTTTACACATGTTGAATAAGATAAATCATTTACAAATAAGACATTTACAGATATACAACTGTATGTTAAAATACATAGTGGTCTGATATTAACAACAAAATTTTTTCCTAACATGATTGTATGTAGTTATAATTTAATTATGTTATCAAATTTACAGATACAGCATGGGTCGCCATCGTTATCCTGCTCCACACTGGGAAAGTAGCAACAGAAGACTATACAAATCAACGCTCTGGGAGACTCGTTGTTCATGTATCAATCAACCTCAATGTTTCTCTACCACTCAATATCTGTTAATAGCCATCACAATGATCTGGATTTTCAGAAGGAAAACTAAAACTCATTCCAAACTCTGTACTGTAATAAAGCCACAAAAGACAAATAATAAAGTAGAGTTACTATCTCTACCATTGATCTGGTCCATTTGGAATAGTTCAATAAATATCTTAAAAGAAATTCATTCCAGAACCACTTCACTAAAACAGAAACTATTATTACTATGTGGAGATGTAGAAGCCAATCCTGGCCCCTATAATAAAGGTAAATTAACCTCTATCCAGTGTGATGTTAAAATGTAGTTAACCATAACTACAGCCACTTGTAAGGCAATCAATAAATTAGGTGAAGATAAATTTCTGTTTTTCTTTATTATATTTCAATTGAAATGTAAATTAGATGTATTCTCTCATTTTCACAGGCTTTTTAAACAATATTGAATTAACAATATTTGGTTGCCACCAGGAATGTAACCAATCGCTTGTTTTACACAAGCGCTCTGCCACTGAGCTACGACAACCAGCCGACAAAGAAACACACGAATTCTGTCTTTACACTGCTAAGGGGTACTGCTCTGCTACAGTCTCACTCTCAACAGACAAAGATTATTTTTATTCGTTGACTTTTTTATTCCACAAATTTATCACTTTATAGTTTCTATCTCAGCCTTCTTTAACTCGTTAGATTTATTGTCTTACTTTCACAGACTTTCTAAACAATACAGAAATAAAAATTTGGTTACCACAGCAGGAAGAATACATCTAATGATTCCCTTAATTTTTTCCAACAACGTATCTGAAGCATGATTAACCTGATGTGTATTTAAAGTACATGTATAATTCACTTAAGAGTATTACATAATATAGTGTTGACAGCTGCTTTTCGACTTTAATGGTAGCAGCTGCCCAGATGATTGAAGAATTGGCAGTTAAACATTATTTTCCATTATGATATATACTGTCATATAATTTATAAAACAGCTAACTACCAACACAGCAAAATACTAACTAAAATATTTATTGGCAATGTCCAAGTACAGGACAAGTAATGACTTTGAAAAATAAATATGAAACATTCTAAACAAAATATAATTACATAAGAAACCATTTCAATTAATAAAAATTATTTCAGTCAGCAAAATATATATTGCACCTTTACATTAATTCTGCGGTGAAACAATATTACTTTGTATATTTGTAAAATTATATTTTATTTGTACAATTTACACTATAATTTTATCGTAGATCAGCCTCTCAGAAACTATGAACCTTCACCTCGAGCATATTCTGCTGCCTCAGCAAGTTCTGAACAACTGTACGTATATGGAGGTCATGTTGATAACTTTGATGGGAATAAAAGACAACTGAGAACCGTAATTCAAATCCATGAGTGCACTACAGAATCCTGGAAAGAACTTCCAACATCTGGTACTCCACCTCCTGGAATATTTGGCTGTGCAACATCTTATTCAGGTCATGTTCTCTACGTGTTTGGTGGTTATGATGGTACATCATTCCATGCTTCACTACATCAGCTAGACACCAGATCTATGACATGGAAGCAACTCTCACCACAACATGATAGTGGACCCATGAGGAAATATGAGTGTCAAATGATACATTATAATGATTCATTAATTGTTATTGGAGGCTTAGGCATACCATCAGGTGAACTGCAGTCTGGATCACAATTTACGGAGAATAAACATCATCAAGATGGTCGTGGTGTGACAAATGAGATTCATAAATACCATATTTCCCAAGGTAAGTCACAGATTGTATTTCAATTTATTTATCATGATTTAGTTTATACATTTTAGAATACAGTGTATATTAATAAAGTATTACAGATATAATTTCTTTAGAGTTATTTGCAGATTTAATGTAAACTATTATCGAAATAATCATGGAATAATTATAACACAATGGTTTTGTATATTTGTGCTATACACAATTTTGTCGTGTAGATGTGAATAAAATTTAATGGTTTCAGACATAGAGGAACTATTACCCTTTTACATTATAAACATTTATCAGGAATAATTATAAAGTTATAATCAGACGTGATAAATTCAAAGTTACAGTGCTAATATCTGTCTTTAGTAATAAACTTTAATGACTTTTCAATCATTTCTTTTCTACATAAATAGAAACTAGAATAATTTCTATCTCGGGTTATGATTATATTGAGTATGTATTAGTGATTTTTGAACTAGTTAATTAGGTTTATGTACGAATTTATTTGTAGTGATAGAATGGAATGTCATTAGTTTAAACATGCCAATTATGTATTCTTGTATTGAGTATTGCTTCTAGGATGACTCATTTACTGTTTATTCACACAATGGACACCACTAAGTATTACTTGCTCTGTGTAAATAGTAATAATATGTGACTGTGTCTATCAATAGTACTAATAGAGCAAATTTGTTAAATAGTGGACATACATTTAGTAGTTGCATAAGTGCTGAGGTGTTTGAGTATACATTTTCTCAAAAAGTAAATAATTTAAACTTTTTATTAGTTTGAAGCAAAAATTATATGAAACGCACAGCTAAATACTTAATTTATGTTTGTGACTAATATATAAACATCAGATCTTTGAAGTAAGTAAGATTAATAATTTTTGGCTATATAAATAATTGTTCATATAAAAATGAGGCATTCATTGTTTGTACTTGTACTAACATAATGTAAGTCATTCTTATTACTCCAATAATATCAACCAAAAAATTTGATCTTTGGTAAATTACTACTAACAATAAATACGATAGTTTTGAATTATAACTTGTATAATAATTACTACATATAAGGCAGCTTTAAGTTATGTAAATGACATTGGAAATCTTCATAAAATAGATATTTTAAAATTAGTTACCAAATAAATATTACATTGCTATTTTTATTTAGGTACATGGTCTTCTCCTTTGATCACTGGAAGTAGACCTTCTCCTAGAGGTGGTTTTACTGTCACCTGCACTAGTCCTATACATGCCGCCTTGTTTGGTGGATTTGATGGTAATAGTGTACTCAATGACACTTACCTCATAGACTTGGCGCAGATGGTAAGAATTGTTGTAATCTCTCAATCATTGTAATTGTATTGATAATATGAGGTTAGTCAAGATGTATATGTGCAGAAACTAAGCAATAAAATACAAATGATAGCATTCGTCTGCCAGTACATATGTACAATGTCAACTATTTATGTATTTAAAATAAACACATTAAAAAAAGGTAATGAGCCTTGCAGTTCAGCAACAGGGTGATATATCATGAGTTATTTCTCAAGTTATGTACCTAAAAATATCATTGTGAAGATATCTAGGGTGGAATAATACATTTTTTTTTAAATTTATTAATGGAACACTTCAATGATCCTATTCAGACACAAAGATTCCTGACTCAAATATGTCTGATGTTTTAAGGTGATTACTAATGTTTGTGTTCACTTTTATATTCTTAAATTCTTTTTATGCTTACATTATTATAGCAAATATATGATGCATGTTGTCAGGAATCTATCCTGACAGCAACATACATGTCGCCATAAAACCAGAAACGTGTAACTAGTGTATTATGATTATTGTTCATTTTGTCATATTTTATATCATTGCATTCTTATCATAATTACTGCACATTATTTTTATTCTATTCAGACAGATCAATTTAAGCATAGACTGCTTGATTACATTAGTTAGTAAAACTACGAGAAATAAAAATCTTTTCTAAGCACTGTATATACTGTGATTGGACTTACTCAGGTGGCAGCAAAACACAGTACATGTTGCAATATTAAATTAGGCATGAAGAAGTGTTTCAGTTCTTCTAATAATATAAATTGTAAATTAACTGTTTGATTGTACATTATTTTGTCTTATAAATAGTGTTTTACAATGCTTGTACATGGAGCACCACAACCATCTCCAAGATTATATCATGCCGCTGTTTGTCTTGATTATAACAACAACAATCCACAGTTTTTATTAGCTGGTGGACATGCCGACAAGACTTTAAGTGATGTTTGGTGTCTTGATGTACAAGCACAGAGTTGGCAACAGGTAAGATCATATCGTTATAGTATAGAACAAAATAGTAATAGTAAATAAACTTAACTGATGAAGATAAGGAATAATTATTAAAAGAAAAAAATAGTGTTTATTGTTTGAACTAAAATTACTTTAATATTTCTTAATAATTATTATTATTGGATCATGTACGATTCCCTGATAATTGGTGGCTAAAAGTTCACCTGTAAATAACTTCGAGTATTTCAGTCAATTCTGTTTCTAGAACTAATTAATAGTTTAAGTTAAGTTATACCTTTCATAGATCTAATTAAGTATATTAACTAGTTCGTCTAATCTCTTTATAATTATTACAGAATTTCATGTATGAAATAAAATTATTTCATTCAGTTCACAATCCTGCAGTTAAAAAACAATGCATTTAATACACATACATGAAGTACTACATGAGTACATTCCATTGTACAATTTTTAACTACAACTTTTCTTTATCTTTTGCAAGGTGTAGGTTAAATTCTGAGCACTTTGAAGTTTTACATTTACACTATCAAAATAGAGTTGCTCTTCTTCTTTCTAACAATATAAGTATGTCGTCTGGTAAACTTTCCGGAAGCTCGTGGTAAAAGTGTTTCTTGAGATCTCCTAAAATGGCTATAGAATAATGGCTGTGTTAAATTTGGGTAGAATATTTTTTCCCGCACAGATAGCTGTGATATTTATATCATTCTGTAGCATTATAAATACTCTATAACATTATACTAAAATCAAAATTTCCTATGAGAGGGTCTTGCTGTGGCACTCAACACCTGCCCAATGTAGCCTAAAATTTTGATTGAAAATAAGTGAGTACTGCATGAATACTTGTGAGGATACATATCAGTGAATGTTAAAGAGCTATAGAAGTAATGAATGAGAAAATATCAAGAACAGTCATCATTACAGTTATATAAAGCAAAACAATCTTGTCTGATTCTTTATCATTTGAAGAATACATATCGGTCATCCCCAACCATCATTATGGCATGTCTGTCTTTCAAGCTTATAATGGTTAGGTTTCTAGAGTGTAGTGGCAAGCTGGTCTAATAGTAAAATTTTTTGTATAATTTTGCAGAGCATTTATAATGCTACAGAATGGTATAAAAATCACAGCTGTCTGTGCAGGTGAAAACAATTCTGCTCAAATTTACTACAGTAATTATTCTAAAGCCATTTTAAAAACCTCTGGATCACCTCTACCGCGAGGTTGAGGAAAGAGACACAAATTTATCTTGTTAGAAGGAAGAACTACACTCTATATAGAAAGTGTAATTACAAACCTCAAAGTGCTCAGAATTTGATCTACACCTTGCTGTGGTTTCTTCTTCATGCAGATTTTCGTAACTGCTTTGTTTCCTAAAGCTGTAGTAAAACACCTACATTTCTTCACACAGCAACTTTCTATTTGTTGTTGAATGGTTTCTGTAGGCATAAATATCTTATGCAACTTTTGGTATACTAGATTCACCATCTATAATACTAGTTCGGGCTAGAAAGACTGATTTTTTAGCCAAACTTGTTTTTGCATATAATGTAATTTTTTAAACTAATTTAGGTCAATTTATACCTGCTGAATCCAAATCTGAATTTTTAGTATTTTAAAATCAAATAAATCATCTCAGCTACCATTTACTCAAGTATTAACCCACAGTAGCTTCTCAATGGAATTAGTTCTTCTCTGACATAGCAGTAAATAATGACATCAAATTTATATCAGCTGAGTTCCTGTTTGTGCACATTATTTCCTTATATGGTAATTTCCGTCACTTTGTTTGTGCTGCGTGCCTGCTTATGCTTAAACTGATAGTACAGTCTAGTTTAACTTGGTACTTCCTTCAAGAAACAGAAAGTTTGTAATTTATAGCTATGCTCAACTTTATCTTGAGTGTTAAATGTTGTAACAATAAAGTCTTATGTGCAAGGGAAAACAGAAAAATAACCAGCAAAGATTATCCAAAACAAGAATCTAGAGTTTCTATGCAGCAAGTAAGCTTCATAAGCTACCAGATGGTGAATTGCACTTCACAAGTATGTATTAGCTAGTACATTTTGCTGGAAAAGTCATATTGAGTGATATTTTAGAAGTGCAAGATCTAAAAAAATTCCAGTAGCTCCATGTAGAAGACTTGTGTGTAGAACTAGATGGAAGGCAACTTCCGATAGTCTAGTGAGTAGCCATGTTGGCATAGTACACAGAGTAATCTGGAGTCCTATGAAGTATTTTTACAGATAAATGATTGCCAATTTGGCAACTTTGGGAAACTCAGGGAAATTATGAAAATAAAAAAAGATCGCCATGAAATTGATCAGTTCCAACACTTTTTTTCAGGTATTATATCTAGTATAGAATTCCTGGTTATGTAAACAATATTCCTGATCCAATTTGAGGCTAGATAGCTACATTGCAATAATTCCAAATGGATGCAGATAAACTACTGACTATGAAGGAAGTGTATTACATAGTAGAATTCTTTTCTGATTGTATTTTTCAGTTCAGACACTGCAAAATTTCAAGTGTGCCGCTTCTGCTTAAATTAAATATATGACTAAGTCAGAGTTCTTGTATAGTGTGTTGTATTACAGTAGGTTAATGAGTGAAGTTCTCATGCAAGAAATTATGTGTAATAATAGCTATATTTGTTTAATAATTAACTAGAGAGCTTTAGGTCTGTTTATAAATCTTTCAGAGTTGAAACGAAACACATGCAGACTGGTCTACTATAAGAAGGTTTCTCAAAGAATTAATAAATATGTTGCTTACATTTTCCTGCTGTCACTAACGGCTTCTTGTATAAGATTACACACTTTTATTTATTATTCAGCAACAACCTACATATGACTTATATTTAACAATTCTGGAGACAGTTTAATGCTTCTCATGGCCTATCTTGATTGCCATTGGTTCTCCAAATTGGTCAACAAAGACAGCATTTTAGTTCGCTGGATGGTCAACGAATAAGACCTACCTTAAGTATGCATTTTGAGCAGATAAAGAGAGACTCTATACTAGAGGTATTCATATAATTTCTTAGAGTTGACCATATTTTTAGCAGCTAATTTGCAATTTTCGCTGTGTCTGAGACCTCAGATTGAAAAAGATACCATCAGAAATGAATTTTGTACACCAAATAACCATATGCTAGACATATAACTTGAAAAAATTTTTTTTGGAACCAGGAATATTCATCGTGAACAATTAAAATTTCACTATTTCCAGGAGTTTTCCAAAGTTACCACTTTGGCAAACCAAGTTAAATTCTTGAATCACTTGGGGATGCAAATCTGTAATAGTAACTTTATATAGGAGTATGTAGACTTAAAGTAGCAATTCCAATAATATTTGAGATACAATTTTCATTTTATTTTATTTAAAACAAAATGCTCAATGTTTCATCACTGGCACTCACCAGATCTGAATTCAGCACAAAAATGGGTCTAGAAAAGTCAATCAAACTTACTTTATGTGCTGTTAATTCAGGTCTACTACACTACACTAATACAAATATTGCAATATTTTCAAATTAATGACCACCCAGTCACTATTTTGAAGTAAGTCAAAACTTGAACTGCGAAAGCTACCTCAATGTTAGCATTGTAGCCTTAGAGATACCACCGCAAGGAGTTTGACAATCATAAATAGTTAACTCTTTGAGGTTAAACAGCATTCAAGTGGAGGCAACACAGACGAGAATAAACACAATTTTCGTGAGGTGATACTTCAAATCTCTGTCAGCAGTTACTACAATGAAAGGGTTAAGTAAATTTATGGCTGTTTAAATTACAACATTAATAATGTCTAGCTGTCAACAATAAATTAACAATAAACTTTTTGCTCAACACACTAGTATTTGAACCATTAGATTATACCACAATATTGCAACAAAATGCTAAGTTGTGTATTTATACTGTTAAGCGATACTACTATTAATTTTGTCATTTTTAACAAACTTCAAATTTTCAAATATTTTTTCAAATTTTGGGAATTTTTTTATTCTTACAATTTATAAATTAATAATTGTTTTTATTCATTTTATTCATATGTTTCTCTCTAACAACTTAGCAAAAACAGACAATGGTTAGCTGCTGGTGACAGCCAAAAAATTGTTTAATCGTTAACAATTATCATACATGAATATATAAGTGAAGAGTTAGTCATACAAGTATCTCACATGTAGGATTGAACTCAGTCATTGAATAGTGTTCTCACGGTGAACACTGGCACCTTGAAAATATAGGAAAATATTATTATAGAAATTGTGTTCAGCTTCATTGAAGATTGATTAGATTGATATGTAATATTAAACTGCAATTCACTTGTGATGCAATAATTGAATTAATGCTATAAAGCTATTTTTATTGTAAGAAATTATAACTACATCTACTCCTACCATGTTAGGAAAATTGGATGTGTTGTCTATTTCAGACCACTATCTAATTTAACATAATTATTATGGTTGTAAATCAGTAAATGTCTCATTAATAAATAATGATTAATCTTAATCAGCATGTGTAAAATATTGAAGTGCAATTTTAACTAATACTAGCTAAACAAATAAGTCAAACATTTACTATTCAATCTATTTGTTAAATATTTTCCACTTCAGATAGCCAAATTGCCACAGCCTAGACATGGTCACTGTGCAGCTGCTTTTGTTATTTCTTCTGAATTCACTGAAGTAGTGCTATTTGGAGGAGGTGAACATCTCGATCATAACCTTTCAGATACTACAATTTTAAGAATTGGTGAGTTTACTGATTTTTATAAAATAATTTACTTTTTAGCTGAGGTATTATTGATATGTTTGAAGTTCTGTTTTATAAACATTGTCTCATTGTAATTTATCCTTTATTTTTTTTAGCAGACCATTGTTTACACTAATAAATCTATTTTGGTCATTACATAAAGAATATACAATTTCATTCTCATATTTCATTACATTTTACATATTTTTGATGAGTTCATGTTACCTAATTAGAAAAAATAGCTGATGTTATATAATTGGGTAGTAACATTTGTTCAAGCATACTTGACTGTAATAATTTCTCAAGAAAAGGCAATCTATTAATATCTTTACAATTTAAGAACACAACCGTTTTTGTTTCCGACTCTCAAAACTTTGTAAAAAAAACCAACATGTTATTTATAGTTTTTATGGAAATCGAGCAAGGTACTGTCAATCATCAGACAAAATATCAGCTACAAATACATGATTATTTAATTAATATTTTCATACTATAGTCTGATGGCATGTGTTATTTTATTCACTGAATCATTCAATGCATGAGAAAATAATTCACATAATTTACTTGTGTTACTTTATTTATTATTCCACACAGTTGAATAATTTCTAGCCTAATACATTATTTTTACTGCTGTTACATGAAAAGCTTAAACTGTGACTACTTTTATAACTTTTCATTCTAACATGTAATATATAGATTTAATTTATTGGATGAATCATTGGAATCATTATTAATTTTAGTCTTCTTTTATTACTTTGGAATGTGAAAATAGAATATATAGTACTATAGAGAAGTGATAGCTATATGCTAATAATTAGTGCACTTTTATGCCTAGCATTCTTTATTAAATTTGTAGGATCAAATTTAACTAAGGCATAATTACATTTTATATTATAGAAAAAGTAACCTCCTCCACTAAATGGAAAGTATCTGAAATTATACATTCTTCAGAGTTGAGAAATAAAGATAGACTAATAGCAAAGAAACTACTAAAAGGTAATATTATAATTCCAAGTTGTAGACATGATTTAATGTATCAGATGTTATATAAGGTGGAACTAGAATAATACATTTATAACTATACATTATACCTCAGCTTGATCTTTGAAACATAACAAAATGTTTTTGATTCTGTGTAATGTCATTGGTAAACTGGTGAAGCAAGCGAGTCACCATCGATAGCTAACGATATTATGTGAATACATGAGTTAATGATACTTAAACTTTTAAGAAACTGTCAATTGAGTTCATGTAGTGTGTCTAAAAATACAAATTAGTTGTGGTCTAGGGTGATGCACTGATGCCATTTATTAATCAATGGATTATTTGATGTTTGCTTCTTCTGCACTTAAACTACAGTAAAAATGTTACCGCACCATATTAAAGTATTGCTGCTAGAATAAGCTAAGTGCTCTATAATTATCATCTTTCATTGACTTTTGTTAAATTACTATGATATTTGCCGTTGCCAAATAAATGTAGTATTTTTAGATTGAATTTCTTATGAATGTAGCATTTAACAATTTGTAGTAAAAAGTTGAGGTTATTTGAGATTTACCACCAAAATTTTCTTTGTTATAATTGAATCGGATGCATGTCTAGTTGATTATTCCTCTTTTCTAACTCTTTGGTTGTTGTTTTTGTCCAAAAAAAAAATACACCAAAACTTCAAAGTCTTTAGTAATTACTGCATGCAAACTTTATATATATATTATAATGTGGTATACAGTGCAATTTATATGCACAAACAACAGAATAATAAACATGCGACAATAAAAAGAAATTATGAACCTTAATCTTTGCACTGTATTGAGGATATTAGATTTAATTTAACATACTATGTAATAGTTACAGCATAACTGTATAGCTACTGTTATATCTAGAGTACTCAACCCATGGGCCTGTGGTCCTTGGGCATGCATGCACAAAATCTACCAGTAGCTACACACGTGCTCTAACTATTTTAGATCGCGTTTACGCAACTTTGATTACTAGCATTTTCGCAGAGATTGCATTGTCAAGCAACTTTTGTCAGTGAAAAATTTGTGGATATTGCTCAGACTCTGATCATCCTTCTCAAGTAAATGAAGCACATTACTCTAATTTAAGTCATTATGAAGGTGGTAAAATAACTCCATGCCGCGGGTCCCCCAAAACTGATTATCTTAGCTCTGAAGAAGAAGTAAGGGGTGCTGTCTCCAAAGAACATTCCTAAGAATACTAAATAGGTCGTTATGCTTGGATGAAAGCCACAACCTACATCCTAGCAAAAGTGTCAGATGACATTATAGATCAATAAGATCCAACACAACAAGAACAGGGAAAACTCATGAACAATTATGTTTTATTGTAGCTGTAGTTAACAGCCTTATTATTGCTGTAACTCATTTCATTGTTCTATTATCAACAAAAAAATTGCTGTTCATTTAAACTAAAACTAAAAAGTAGCTATATCCTTGGGAAGATAGTATGCACATTACATTTGCAAATGCAAAAAAAAAATAGTGCACACTTACCAAGCTAGTACACCCAGTTACAATGTAACAGTAGGAACTAATGAATACATAATGTATAGGATGTTATTAATACTATAATTTGTAATCTTTGTAGTTACAGAAAAAGAAATTGAAAATGCCTGTGAAGAAGCCATAAAGAATCAAGCTTGTGTAGATATGTTTGTAGGACGCTTAAATTTTGTTGGCTTACCTCGCTCCGGAAAAAGTTCCACTCTACGTCGACTACTTGGAACTTTATTGAGGCTAAAATGAACAATGAGTTACCAAGTACTGGAGTAGCAGACAGAAAACAACTCTTCATTCAGAGCATTAAAAAATCTGTTGGATTTGTGAACCAAGGACAATGGAACGAGAAGAATCTAGTGGGGGAAACTACTTTTCTCAATGGCATCATTTATCAATCTATAAATGGTAAGGTCAGAAATGTAATCTCAATATCAACACTTTATTGTTGCTTCTTATATGCAACTATAGAAATATATTACCATTGTTTTTCATTCACTATGTAACAGCTTGTGCAAAGCATTCAATTATAATTATAACTATATATATGTTCACAGAAGTGTCAGTCACTCCACGAGTGCAAAATTCCCAATTTACTGCTAAAAGATTAGATACAAGCACACAATTTTCAGAAGACGGGAAATCAAATTCTTCACCTAAAATCACTGTGAAAGAAAAATCATCCACAAATGAGTCAGACAGTCTACCTGCACTCATTCAAACACATGAAGCTAGTAATAGCAATTTTCTACCTATAAATATTGCTCAAATATATCCCACATATGAAGAAGCAATGACTAATAAAGATTATGAGAGAGTACAATGTTTACTTGAAGATGTCATATATTTGATTACTATAGACCATGGAGGACAGACGGAGTTTTTAGATCTCATGTCTCGATTTCTCATGGGGCCTTCACTAAATCTCATATTTAGTCGACTTACTGATTCATTTGATCAAGTTTATGAAATATACTCTACTGATGAAGAAGGAGTCTGTACAGACAAGGAAGACTCTATTGTAACTTTAGAGGAAATAACATTCCAAACACTAGCTAGCATAGCTTGTTTAGATGTTCCTGCTGAACAAGATCATTCTTCAACAATAACAGAACTAAATGAGGCAGAAAACTGTATACCTTGTTCTTCTAAGGCTATGTTTGTGGGTACATTTAGAGATTTGATATCTGCAGAAGAATTTAAAGAAAGAGATGAAGTGTTAAAAAAAGCAATGGAATGTACTGACTTTTATGACAAAGGAATCATTGAGTATGCCACTGAAGAACAAATTACATTACCAATGAACAATATGAGCGGTACTAAAGAAGAGATTGATAAAGCCAGACAAACTTTCGAAAAGTGTATAAAGAAGAACCTTAGTAAAGTGCATATTCCTTGTACGTGGTTAATGTTTAACATCATAATGCGATCCAAAGACAAACAAATTATGACCCTAGATGAGTGTAGAGACATTGCTAAAGATCTTAAAATTAGCCATGAAGATTTGCCTAAAGTTTTGTGGTTTCTCCACTATCGAGTAGGTTCACTATTATATTATTCTGAAGTACAGGGATTCGAAGACATCATTATTTGTGATACTATAAGGTTAGTCAGTTATTGTGTTTCATTGTCTTATTATGTTTGTAATGTGTATGTGCTATAGCTATTGTTTGAGGCTGCAACTCAGCTAGTAAAGAAAACATTTGTGTTTAGCGATGTAGGAAAAGCAGCTGCTGAAAAGTTTAAGTCAAAAGCTCAGTTTACACAACTAGATTTGGAAAAAGCTGCTCATCGCAATACAGGAGATTTAATACCCATAAAAAAGCTTATTATACTATTTCAACATCACAATATTATAGCTCCACTTCCTGTGGCAGAAGATAGAACTGAGGTCACTTACTTCATGCCTAGCATACTGAGAAGTGCTACAAAAGACGAACTGTCAACCATTTCATCTTCAGTGGAGGTAGCACCGATTATGTACAGATATAAGAGTGGCTATTTACCCCTGGGAGTATTTTCATCTCTCATAATAGCAATCATTTGCAAACAGAATCCTAAATGGACACTCAAAGAAGATAATCCTTGTCGAAACAAGATTGAATTTCTTGTGAAGGATGACTATGACACAGTAACTATCATAAACTGTGTTTACTTTATTAAGGTCGTTCTATTTAGGGAGTGTGATCCAACCACGCCCACTTCTGTTCAATGTACTCATATTAGAAGTACTATATATGATATGCTTATGGAAGTTAATAAAAACCTCAAATATACCAATGCCAGAGTTCAGTATGGATTTGAGTGTGTACATGACTTGCCCAATGAGAGTTCATTTCATCTATGCACACTAGAAAATGAGAAATCTACAAAAATGATGTGCTTGGAGAATCGAAGAAATACAAAAATTGTGTCGCTAAAAAATGCCAAACAAATGATTTGGTTCCAAATGGTAAGAATATGATCATTATAAATTTATATAATTATATAGATATATATATTTTTTTAATATGCTTTTATGATTATCTATTAATTTATAGATAGACAATACGGTATCTGATAAGATTCAAACCAAGGGGTCAAAAGGTAGGCTATTGTACAGCTACTACTACTCAACAGTGTACAATTACATTTAAAATAATAGATTTTAAATAAGAAGTTTGTATATAATTTTAACTGATCAACTCAATTGGAGTCATTTTCTGTTTGTGATAAATGAGTGCATTGTCGCTCCCATTTTATGGATTTTAAGCAAGACACAGACATAGTTTGAGATTGATTTACATGAGCAGAGATATTTTTCTCAATATTTTTGCAGTACAAATGTATTATAGTAACAATTAATTGGTTTTAAAGCAAGTTTAACGTTGTCACAAATAGAAGTGCACTCAAACTCACATTATCTAGACTCCCCTTTTTCGAGCACTTCTATCTACCAGCTACTAATATGCGGCATGAGGGTAAAGGGTACCACAATCAAAGACCAGCTGTCAAGTACTATAACTATTACAAAGTTTCCTCAAGTCACACAATTATTGCAACTTTATAATATTAAACACAAAATAGCCAAGAACTAAGCTATAAAGGGTAGCTGTCCCGAGCTGCAGAACATCCATTTGTATGATATAAAATAAATGAATTGTTCCCAGGCCTAAACTGAAGCTTGTACAATAATGTCACTATTTTTAATTCCAATGTAATTTAGATTATCCCTTTACTATGAGTAATCTTGTTCTTCTAAAGTGGACTGACTCTAATAACAAGAAGCAAAGAATTCAAATAATCTCAGAACTTAGTCCCAAATGGAGTGACATCAGTGACCTACTTGGATTCAGTACTGCTTGAATTCAACAGATAAGACAAGACAATAGCGGAGTACAAGATCGTTGCAAAGAAGTCATACGTTTATGGCTAGACAGTGAAGAAGAAGCATATCGTTATCCCACTACTTGGGAAGGTCTTATTGAACTATTAGAGGATATTGAATTATCAAGTTTAGCTTCAGGCATTCGAGGAGTAGTATGTCAAAGAACAGTATAAATAAACCATTAGAATTACTCATTATATGATGAAGTTGTGCTGAATGTGCACTAGTTCCCAAATATGCATTCTATTGATACTTAAAAAAAAATTTGTACTGTGTTCATTAACTTTTTTGGCAGTTTTCTTACACTAGTTGTGTTTTCCTCACACATTTGATGGGATTATGAATAATATTTAGTAGATATAATCATGCAATATTCATTGTATTGTGAAAAGAGAAACAGTATTCTTGGAGTGTCCTTTCTTAGGAAACACTGTAGGTCGAACATGACAGGGAATTCATCTGTGTCAACACAAAATTGCTCATCTTAGTAAAGAACACGAGCTGCTCCCAATCCTGCACCTGAGGCATCATTATGTATAGGGAAAACTTGTCTGACTGTATTGACTCTTTAGTTCTTTACCATTTTTGTTTACAGAACAAAAAAAAAACAAAATCAGTATAAAACTAACACTCCAACATCACTTTATTTCAAGATGCAATGCTTTTAATTTATTTTGAAAGCTGAGATACATATACATCCACCATAATGAAAAATTAGTCTGAAAAATGCATTAATAATACTGACTAGACATTCACACTATATCTCACAAGGAGAGCCTACATGATTATTTATTCAGATAATCAGATTTTGAACATAAGCCTCACAATCAATATAATCAGAATATACATAAAATCATGGCACTCCTCATCTTAAATAAATGTTTTTCAGTTCCTTTTTTAACTTGCAAGAGGTTTCATTTACATAGTGGTTCCATAACACAAGTTTAAGTGGAGCCGAATTTATAGATATTTCTTGAAATAATCCTGTGTACAAGTTGACCACAGTTGAGAAAAGAACTTATGTTGGATTAACCGTGGAACCTGAAGAAGATGGGATGCTACAATTTCTTCTTGATTGGTCATTGAAGAGAGAGTGAGTGAGTATGATGGTAGGTGTACTTCTACTGTTTACTGATAACCTACACATCCAGATAGATTATATAATACCTTTACTTTAAGTCTCATCATCCTATTCATGCTGTTCAGGTCTTGAGCCGCTCTGAACAGGAACAAGTACATGTCAGGATCAAACTCAATAGACTGTATGTGTGCATACATTATTGTCTTGTACCTTACCGACTATCATACTTAATGATATTCATGATTACAAACCCACTATACTACATGTCATTGCCACTCATTTACAGCTGTGGTTAATGCAGTTATTTTGTTGTTCTTGTTAAAATCAATTAACTTTTGTGGGAGTTACGCCCCTACACATGCTAAGAGGGAAATTGCAAGGTGCTTGTCAGAGCAATAGTAGGGAAACTAACATTAGTGAAAACTTGAATAAAAGAAACACATACAGCGAAGTACAATCAAAGTAATAGTTGGTACTACAATGGAAGGCTCTAAAATTACTTTCTAAGATACCGAGTAAACGAAACATTTGATTCATATTCCATACATAATTATTCACAGATTATGTAGTGATTATAACATCATCAAAACAGCATTAATTTAAGTTGGGTAAGTTATTACGATGACATTTATACACTGAGTCATCCATTGTGTATAGTATACGCTGCCCAGTGGTAATATATATATAAATAAAAGAACTAGAAGGTTTGAGCAAAGATAGTCAAAGAACACCAGGAAGCTTGTAAGTGAGTTGATGAGAAGGTTTCAGCTATTGCTGAACATAGTTGGCAGCAGCATCACCCATTAAATGGGAACTAGTAAGAGTTGTGACAGAGCCACTCAAAGAATTGTGAGTAGAAGGTCAATGAAGCTCTATCCCTTCAGATGAAACCAGATACCCACCAAGTTAACTGAGACAATATTGGTTCAGAGTAGATTCCTGGATTCTGGCTGTCTGTGGTGCATGCTAGTCCACTTTCAAGATATGTTAACCAGTTAGAATTCACTCTATTTATCTGGGAGATTATATTATCACCACGGAGAGTTTGATCTAATTGACCCCAGAAGAGGATTTCATCTAGAAGTTGAAACATGGTGTTAGTTTTAGTTACACATAATATTAGCTGTTAGAACTGGGATAGTTTGCTATTATCTGAACAATATTTAAATTAATACAATTACTGATTCGTGCATGCATTTAGTAATTATCATTTTATACTAAGACCATGTCACTAATACATAATCATATTTTTGTTGTACTCCATTTTGAATTAAAAAAGAGACTATTGTGTTGAAAATATTGACATTCGTTTGGATAGCTAGCTAACTAGAAAGTCTGAGAAATGTATAAATGTTTCCACCCATCATTTACTACAGTATTGACTGATTAATGTTCATGCTACTGCTACTACTAGTTAACTGATAATTATCACTAAATCTTAATCTCAGCGACTAAAGTTACCTCAACACTATGCCCATTGCTTTAGCTACCTATTTTGCTAAAAATTCTGCCAGTAAAATAGAAACCCACAGCGATTGCTAAAATCTAACTTCCCGTGTGACCCCTGCGTAAGAAGAATGGGCTCGCTAGTAACGATTTGGGTGGGGCAGATTAGGCGAATAAACGTTTGTAGCTAGTAGTTATTGCAATGTTTGAATGGAAGGACTACTAGAGTCATGTGCTATACGTTTATTTGGTCTTGTCCAAATATGGACTGGAGCTGAGTTCGTGAGCTGCTGGACTGTCCTCCCTAGTGTCTTCTTCGCTCGTACTACTCCGAGTTCGTCGTCTCGAGTGAGTTTGTCAAGTTAACTGAGTGATGCTATAGCACCAGTCTATAATAGTTCACATTAGATTTACTTGAGAGAGCTAATGCGTAGTTTAAACTTCAAAACTCAGAAGATCCATAGCATAATTTTTTAATAGTTCTTGAGGGTATAGCTTATACAAGATTGTGGTTGGTTGTTGCTGTTGCAAAGTTAAAAAAGAAGAATTGTGCCATGTTTAATTTATTATGGCTTCTAGTATTAACTGGTGTTTGGTTGGCACATTAATGTATAGTGGTCTCAGGAGCCATAACCTGTGTCATAGCCTCACCAGGGAATAATATATGGGGAGTTCTGTACTGCATTGTCTGTAGCTAGAGTCAATCAAATTATGCCAATCACATATCTTACCTCAAAGTATTACATCAATCACTGATTATCAGCAATTGAGCATTATATCTCTACATCGGTCAGTCAGAAAAATGGAGGGTACCAAAACAAGCCTTGCAAACTGTTCCATACTGGATATGAAGCCTCATGAAAAAAGTAAAAGAGCACCAGAAGTTTTTCCCATTTTTTTTGCACACTCATGACCCATCACAGGCAGCTTTAAGCACATCACTCATAGCTTCGACTTCTCTCACAAACATTGCTCAAGAAAGTTCTTTATCATCAGTTCAAGCAAGTTAGTCAAAGTAAACAGCCTTCTTTAAATCAAGCTGAAAGTCATTTCAGGCATCCAGTAGTTCAGGATTAAATTTATTTTAAGATTGTGGGAATTATTTTAAACAGATTCGTCCATTCCTATTGAAATAAGAAATACTGCAGGACTAAAGTTTTTTCTAAATAATAGTCTTTACCAGAAAGTTGGTTTTATAGTGACTTAGACTCAGTTGAAGTAGATTAGTAATAAACACTCATCTCTATTTTTATTCTAGTAACATATAATATGCACCCAAATATAAATTAATCTGGCAATGCTTTAAAAGCCTGTTTGCACTCGCAGAAATACAGTATATTATAATGTCTGTATGGAAAATTGCCATGCTTATTTATAAGTGGATGTGGCATTATTAGCTGTATCCTTTCAAATTTACTTCCTATGACCTTGCCTACTAAAACTGGATTGTCGTAATCCTCTTGATATATCGCTGTTTCTTGAGCTTCATAGATACTTGTATCTATTGCTAAACACAACTTGTAGTTTTGACTTATTGAGATCCAATAGTCACTGAACATTCTTCCTCGAGTAGGTAGAGCATTATCTGGGGCTATATTTTTACAGTATGTTACTGTGGTCATTACCTTTTCCCTCTCACTGGTTTCAATATCCCTTTCAAAATAAGACAGCCTTCAACTTTGTCCATGTAGAACTGAGAAGCAATAATCACCAGGTAAATTTCTAATTGTTTAGCATTACTGTTTTTAACTCTGTTAGCAAGTGCTCAGTCAAAATGGCTGACCTCGTATCGTATAAAGTGCTATGACAAGTAAACTAAGAACAAATGTATGTAGCGGCCTATGATTACATTGTAGAGTACAGAATACTATAAATACTATTTTCCACGTATGGCATTATGGTGCATTAGAATACTACAATATAGGTTTCCCACTTATGGTACCATAGTGATGACCACACTGATATGAGCAGAATTATAAGTAAAATGTATTATAATAAGCTTATAATTTCTGCACAAAATTGTAATCAACCTTCTACTTTATTATTGGCATTAATATAGAACAAATAACTATGAATAACAGTGACCACATTAATCAATACTATTACTGTTGCTAGCACTTACTGTGACATTTCTATGATAATCGCCTTTAATGTTTAAATCTGATATTTCTGCATTTAATGTAGGATCCTGGGTCATTTTTGCAGTATTATGCGTCTGCACCATTAAACTCATGACTATAGCTGCTTCCATTTTCATGCTTGTTAAAATATACTCACCTTGTAAGCTGTGTTTTTTCTTGTTTGTTTGTTTACTGTTTTGTCTTCTGTTAAGATGCTCACGACTTATATGTGACATTGTTTCCCAGCTTTTGTACGCTAAGAGTTAGCAGTGAGAGTTTAGCTTGTTCCATGAAGACAACATTTATGTCTAATGTTTTCATTGTGCAGGAGTTACATATCGACAAAGCGAGATGCCAATAATTATTATGTTGGTCCGTGAATGATATTGTAATAGCTAGCTAGCTAGTGTATAATAGTGCTGAGGGTTTGCCCTTTTAGTGCTATATTATACAATGTAGTCACAATTCACAACAGACACATTTGAGTAAAAATTGATGTCACGATAAGAAAAGGACATTGTACAGATTGCAGACTACTCAGTGAGAATAAAGGAACAGCAGAGTTGGGCTGAGTTACTGAGCCACCTAGAACCATCTTCCGATCTCATCATCGCAATAGTTTCTTCGCGCGTTGTCTGACTCCACCTGGATCTTGTGAGTTTACCCAGTTAAGATAAGCAGGGATAGAACTAGCTTTGAAGTGACTAATGCACAGTTTTAAACTTTCAAACGGTGAAGATAATTATTCCAATTTTATTTTCATAGCTCCTGAGCTAAATTAATGACACTTGATTAGTTGCTTGGAGGGTTGTTTAGTATGCAAATAATAAAAGAGACTTGTGCATGTTTTTAATTAGTTATGGCTTCTGCATCAGTCCACAAAAGCTACAGTATTCATGTGGGTCATATAATTTTACTAACCACTTGCCTGGAAAAGGACTGGGGTCAGCCTTAAATGTTTTCAGGTTCACTACAGGAATGTCTGTACCACAAATTGACTATATGAAATGATTGAGCATTAAAACTTCACTGCACCGGAAGTGGTGGTGACTGAAATCTGAAATAAGCCCTACAAACTGATTCATATGGAGTATAAAGATGCTAGACCATGAGCTTTTTCTCAGTTTTGTTTTCACGAGAAATTTTCATAGAGAATTTGAGTCAGTAAAGTTTAACAATTACATACTTGCCAAATGTCATGAAACCTCCAGGACCATCCCACATTTATTACGTAGCCACGATCCGCAACAGAATTGTACATTTTCAAACATTTGTCAGGAAAATTTCAATATTTTACACATGTTGATTAAGATAAACCATTTACAAAATAAGACATTTACTGATTTACAACCATATGTTAAAATGGTCTGATATAAACAACACAAAAAATACATGATAGGAAGTAGTTATAATTTTCTTATAATATAAATATGTTATCAAATTTACAGATACAGCATGGGTCGCCATCGTTATCCAGCTCCACACTGGGAAAGTAGCAACAGAAGACTATACAGATCAACGCTCTGGGAGACTCGTTGTTCATATTATATCAATCAACCTCAATGTTTCTCTAACACTCAATATCTGTTAATAGCCATCACAATGATCTGGATTTTCAGAAGGAAAACTAAAACTCAATATTTCAAACTCTGTACTGTAATAAAGCCACAAAAGACAAATAATAAAGTAGAATTGTTATCTCTACCATTGAACTGGTCCATTTGGAATGGTTCAATTAATATCTTGAAAGAAATTCATTCCAGAACTACTTCACTAAAGCAGAAACTATTATTACTATGTGGAGATGTAGAAGCCAATCCTGGCCCCTATAATAAAGGTAAATTAACCTCTATCCAGTGTGATGTTAAAATGGAGTCAATCATAACTACAGCCACTTGTAAGGCAATCAATATGTTAGGATGAAATAAATTTCTGTTTTTCTTTATTTGAATTGAAATGTAAATTAGATGTATTCTCTCACTTTCACAGGCTTTTTAAACAATATAGAATTAATAATATTTGGTTGCTACCAGGAATGGAACCAAGGACCGATTGCTTGACACAAGCGCTCTGCCACTTAGCTACGCCAACCAGCCGACAAACAAACACTCTAATTCTGTAATTACACTTTTAAGGGGTACTGCTTTGCTACAGTTTCACTCTCAACAGACAAACGAAAATTCTCTTTTTTCAAAGATTCTTTTTATTCATTGGCTTTTTTTGCTCAACTAATTTATCAATTAATAATTTCTTTCTCAGCCTTCTTTTACTCGTTAGATTTATAGTCTTACCTTCATGGACTTTCTAAACAATACAGAATTAAAAATATTTGGTCACCACTTGGAATCGAACACATGAAGAATACATCGAATGAGTAAAAGACGGCTGAGAAAGAAATTATGAAATGTTAATGTTCATCAGAGCTTTAAATAGAATTATGAAAATATTCGTACTTGACATGTACAGCACTGGTGCAGATTAGTAACCTACAGACATTGGAACATGTAGTAACACAACTTTAGTAGCAAAATTGACCACTTCAAATTGGTTATATTTCTGACTAAATTCAGTTAAACAATAAGATATTAATCATTAACTATTATTTTACTTATTAATATGCAAACCATATTCCCTTAATTTTATCCAACAATCTATCTGAAGCATGATAACCTGATGTGTATTAATAGTTTAAGGAGTACAAGTATAATCCACTTAAGAGTTATAATATAGTGTTGACAGCTGCTTTTGGACTTTAATGGTAGCAGCTGCCTGTGATGACTGAAGAATTGGCAGTTAAACAATATTTTCCAATATGGTATATACTGTCATATAATTTATAAAACAGCTAACTACCAACAACAGCTAAATACTGACTAAAATATTTATTGGCAACTTCCAAGTACAGGACAAGTGATGACTTTGAAAAGTAGAAACATTCTAAACAAATTATAACTACAAAAGAAACCATTTCAATTAGTACAAATTATTTCAGTAAATTAACATAATCAGCGAAACATATATATTGTACCTTTACATTAATTCTGCCGTGAAATAATATTACTTTGTATATTTGTAAAATTATATTTTATTTGTACAATTTACACTATAATTTTATCGTAGATCAGCCCCTCAGTAACTATGAACCTTCACCTCCAGCATTTACTGCTTCCTCGGCAAGTTCTGAACAACTGTACGTTTATGGAGGTGTTGTTAATAACTTTGATGAGAATATAAGACAACTGAGAACCGTAATACAAATCTATGAGTGCACTACAGAATCCTGGAAAGAACTTCCAACATCTGGTACTCCACCTCCGGGAATATATGGCTGTGCAACATCTTATTCATGTTATGTTCTCTACTTGTTTGGTGGTCGAGATGGTACATCATACCATGCTTCACTGCATCAGCTTGACACCAGATCTATGACATGGAAGCAACTCTCACCACAACATGATAGTGGACCCATGAGGAAATCTGAGTGTCAAATGATATATTATAATGATTCGTTAATTGTTATTGGAGGCTGTGGCATACCATCAGGTGAACTGCATTCTGGATCACAATTTACTAGGAGGAAACACCATCAAGATGGTCGTGGCTATACAAATGAGATTCATAAGTACAACCATATTTCCCAAGGTAAGTCACAAATTGTATTTCAATTTATTTGTCGTGATTTAGTTATACATATTAAAATACAGTGTATATTAATAAAGTATTACAGATACAATATCTTTAGAGTTATTTGCAGATTTAATGTAAACTATTTTCGAAATTATCATGGTATAATTATAACATAATGGTTTTATATATTTGTGCTATACTTAATTTTGTCGTGTAAATGTGAATAAAATTTAATGGTTTCAGACATTGAGGAACTATTACCCTTTTACATTGTAAATATTTATCAGTTATAATTATAAACATATAATCAGACATGATAAATTCAAAGTTACAGTGCTACTATCTGTCTTTAGCAATAAACTTTAATGACGTTTCAATCATTTCTTTCCTACATAAACATAAACTAGAATAATTTCTATCTCAGGTTATGATTATATTGAGTATGTATTAGTAATTTTTGAACTAAGGAATTTGGTTTATGTATGAATTTATCTGTAATGATAGAATGGAATGACATTTGTTTTTATTAAGTCAATTATGTATTCTTGTATTTAGTATTGCTTCTAGGATGACTCATTTACTATTTTTACAAACAATGGGCACCACTAAGAAGTACTGGTTCTGTGTAAATAGTAATAATAAAGCAATTTATATGTGACTGTGTCTATCAATTGTAATAGAGTAAATTTGTTAAAATAGTGGACATACATTTAGTAGTTGCATAAGTGCTGAGGTGTTTGAGAATACATTTTCTCAAAAATTTAAAATTTTGTATTAGTTTGAAGCAAAAAAATTTATAAAATGCACATCTAAATACTTAATTTATGTTTGTGACTTATTATAAACATCATATCTTTGAAGTAAGATTAATATTTTATTGCTATATAAAATGTTCATTTAAAATTAGGCATTCATTGTTTGTACTTGTACTAACATAATGTAAGTCATTCTTGTTGTTCCAATAATATCAACCCAAAAATTTGATCATTGGTATTTACTACTAACAATAAATATGATACTTTAGAAATATAACTTGTATAATAATCACTACATATAAGGCAGCTCTAAATTTATGTAAATGACATTTGAAGTCTTCATAAAATAGATATCTTAAAATAACTATCCAAATAAATATTACATTGCTATTTGTATTTAGGTACATGGTCTTCTCCCTTGATCACTGGAGGTAGACCTTCTCCTAGATGTGGTTTTACAGTCACCTGCATTAGTCCTACACATGCAGTCTTGTTTGGTGGATGGGATGGTACTAGTGTAGTCAATGACACTTACCTCATAGACTTGACACAGATGGTAAGAATTGTTGTAATCTCTCTCTCATTGTAATTGTATCGATAACATGAGGTTAGTCAAGATGTACATGTGCAGAAATTAAGCAATAAAATACAAATGATAGCATTCATCTGCCAGTACATATGTACAATGTAAACTAGTTATGCATGAAAAATAAATACATTAGAAAAGGATTAGCACATGGCTGTAAATGTAAAAGCTTTAATTTTTTTGTACTGCGGACTCAGTGTTTATATGAATTGCATACTGAGAGAGGACTGGAAATAATAATCTATTTAGTGTTCACACTATCTTAGTTCAGACTAAAGATAGTTGCAGCATGGGCTGTCAAAAGTATTTTTATTCCTTTATTGCAAGTTACTATTTAGTGAGTTTGTTTAGATGAATGGGATTTCATGGAACATGGGAACTAAGGCAAATTGGCCACTTATTTAAAATAACAAGTAATTTAGTGGAGTGTCCCATAGGTGCCAACCATCCAGGTTTAGTCGGGATCCTCCCAGTTATCTTGGCCATTCCCAGCTCCCTCCCGTTTATGGGATTCTCCCAAGTTTTTTTGGTGTTCTCCCGGTGTGGGTGTGATCAATCCCGGTTTTTCGTTCTGGAAAGTTGGCAACTATGGTGTCCATTATTAAAACTTTCTATATGGAACTAAATAAAAAAAGCAAACATTTTTTTTATAATTGAGTGTATAAATTCTCATTGACCTGGATGAGTTTTCATTGAAGAGATTAGTACGTTGCAACTGGCCATTGCTACGCAGCAAAAACATTACAAAAACAGGGAGGGAGAGAGTACACTGTATAAAGTACAAAGAGATGTAGTAGTATTTTGAAATAGGTCTCTAGGCAGCTGCACTTGCAGAGGATATTTGTTGTACTTAGGTTAAAACAATATTTTTAGCTTAAGCTGCTTACATGGGGTAAGTAGATTTATGTATATGTAGGAAAGAGGCATAAAAGACTTGAGAAAAATATATTAGTGCATGTTGTAGCACATTATCTAGTATTATAGTACTTATTACAAGAGTCAGAGTATGATATGGTGCCATATCACACTGCTGAGTGTAATATTTTATTCTACACTAGATATCTTCACTACTGTAGTTTGTAGCCCCCCCCCCCTTTCAGCATCTGCTCTAACATGGGTAGAGTAGCTACACAAGAGGATGGTAGCTTAAAAACCAAGATTGACAAGTTCAGCCAGTTGCTATAACTACAAGGGTACTGAGCCTGGCTGTACAGCAACGGGGTGAATTATCATGAGTTATTTCACAGTTTATGTACCTAAACATTTATCATTGTGAAGATATCTATGGTGGAATAATTTTTTTTTTTATTAATGGAACACTTCAATGATCCTATTCAGACACAAAGTTTCCTGACTCAAATATGTCTGATGTTTTAAAGTGATTACTAATGTTTGTGTTCACTTTTATACTCTGAAATTCTTTTAGGCTTACAATATTATAGCAATGATGCATGTTGTCAGGAAACTATCCTGACAGCAACACACATGTCGCCATGAAACTAGAAATGTGTAACTGGTATATTATGATTATTGTTCATTTTGTTGAACTTTATATTACTGCACATTCTTATCATAATTACTGCACATTATTTTTAATCTATTCAGGCTGATAAATTCAAGCATAGACTGCTTGATTACTTTAGTTAGTAAAACTACGAGAAATAAAAATCTCTTCTAAGCACTGTATATACTGTGATTGGACTTACTCAGGTAACAGCAAAACACAGTACATGTTACTAACATAATTGATAGGCTTTTAAAATGCAGTTGATACTTTTGGATATTGTTATTATATTTAATTAGGCATGAAGAAGTGTTTCAGTTCTTCTAATAATATTTATTGTAAAGTATTTGTTTGATTGTACATTATAATATTCTCGTACTAATAGTGTTTTACTAAGCTTGTGCATGGAGCACCACAACTATCTCAAAGAAGTCTTCATGCCGCTGTTTGTCTTGATTATAACAACAACAATCCACAGTTGTTAGTAGCTGGTGGACATGCTGGCAAGGTTTTAATTGATGTTTGGTGTCTTGATGTACGAGCACAGAGTTGGCAACAGGTAAGATCATACTATAGTATAGCTCAAATAATAATAGCTATGTAGAAGTAAATAAACTTAACAGATACAGATAAGGAATAATCTTTAAAAGAAAAAATAATGTTTATTGTTTAAACTAAAATTACTTTATTGTTTTCCAATAATTATTATTTTTGGATCATGTACGATTCCCTTATAATTAGTGGCTAAATGTTCACCTGTAAAGAACTTTGCGTATTTCAGTCAATTCTATTTCTAGAACTAGTTAAATAGTTTAAGTTAAGTTAACTTTTCATAGATCTAATTAAGTATATTAAGGTAGTTTGTCTAATATCTTTATAATTATTACACAATTTCATGTATGAAATCAAATTAGTTTGTTCAGTCCACAAGGCAGCAGTTCAAAAACAATACATTTAATGCACATACATGAAGTACTGCATGAGTACATTCCATTGTACAATTTCTAACACAACAACTTTTCTTTAACTTTTGCAAGGTGTAAGTTAAATTCTGAGCACTTTGAGATTTTATATTTACACTGTCTGGATAGAGTAGCTCTTCTTCTTTCTAACAATAGAAGTCTGTCGTCTGGGAAACTTTCCAGAAGCTCGTTGTAAAAGTGTTTCTTGAGGTCTCCTAAAATATATCATTATATCATTCTGTAGCTTTATAAATACTCTATAACATTATACTAAAATCCAAATTTACTATCAGAGTGTCTTGCTTCTACATTCAAAACCTGCCCAATGTAGCCAAAAAATTTGTTGAAAATAAGTGAGTACTGCATGAATACTTGTGAGGATACATATCAGTGAATGTTAAAGAGCTATAGAAGTAATGAATGAGAAAATGTCAAAAACAGTCAACATTAGAGTCATCTAAAGCAAAACAATCATATCTGATTCTTTATCACTTGAAGAATACATATCCTATGCTGCTCATCAACCATCATATTTTGACATGTTTGTCTCTTCAAGCTTATAATTGTTAGGTTTCTAGAGTGTAGTGGCAAGCTCGTCTGATAGTAAAATTTTTAGTATAATTTTGCAGAGAACTTACAATGCTTCAGAATGGTATAAAAATCACAGCTGTCTGTGTAGGTGAAACAATTCTGCTCAAATTTACTACAGTCATTATTCTAAGCCATTTTACAATTCTCTGAATCACTTCTACCGTGAGATTCAGGTAAGAGACACAAGATTTATCTTGTTAGAAAGAAGAAGAGCTACACTATATAGATAGTGCAATTACGTAACCTCAAAGTGCTCAAAATTAGATCTACACCTTGCTGCGGTTTAATAGTTTCAAGGGAATGTACTCCATGAAGCACTTCCTGTATCTGCATTGATAGGACTGCTGGCTTGTGGCCTTCATTATGTATCATTAGCAAACAATTTGTTAGCAGCTTGTTGATGTTTGTTAAAATGAACTTTACTGCCATGTTTCGGAACTGGTAATCTAATTATAATTTTATAGCCTTAAAGATACCACCGCATGGAGTTTGTCAATCATAAATAGCTTACTCTTTGAGGTTAAACAACATTCAAGTGGAGGCAACACAGATGAGAATAAACACGATTTTCGTGATGTGATACTTCAAATCTCTGTGCAGCAGTTACTGCAATGAAAGGGTTTAGTAATTTTATGGCTGTTTAAAGTACAAATACATTATTAATTGTTGTTCAATAAATTAACAATGAACTATTTGCTTAACACACTAGTATTTCAACCATTAGATTATACCATAATATTGCAACAAAATGCTAAGTTGTGTATTTATACTGTTAAGGAATACTGCTATGAATATTGTCATTTTTAACAGACTTCAAATTGTCTATATTTAAATATTTTCTAATTTTGGGAATTTTTTACTGTTCCATTGTATAAATTAACAATTGTTTTCTTAGTCATCTTTTATTCATTTTATTCACATGTTTCTCTCTAACAACTCAGCAAAAACAGACAATGGTTAACTGCCGGTGACAGCAAAAAATAATTTTTTTAATTGTTAACAATTATTATACATGAATATATAAGTGAAGAGTGAGTCACACAAGTAGCTCACATGTGGGATTGAACTCAGTCATTGAATAGTGTTCTCACAGTGAACACCTGCACCTTGAAAATATAGGAAAATATTTTTTATAGAAATCGTCTTCAGCTTCATTGAAGATTGATTAGATTGATATGTAATATTAGACTGCAATTAATTTGTGATGCAATAATTACATTAATGCTGAAAAGCTATTTTTATTGTAAGAAATTATAACTCCATTTACTCCTAACATTTTAGGAAAATTTGATGTGTTGTTTATTTCAGACCACTATCTAATTTAACATATGGTTGTAAATCAGTAAATGTCTCATTAGTAAATGATTAATCTTACTCAGCATGTGTAAAATATTGAAGTGCAATTTTAACTATATTGAACAAATAAGTTATTATTTACTATTCATTCTATTTGTTCAATATTTGCCACTTCAGATAGCCAAATTGCCGCAGCCTAGATATGGTCACTGTGCAGCTGCTTTTGTTATTTCTTCTGAATTCACTGAAGTAGTGCTATTTGGAGGAGATGAAGAGCTCAATTGTCACCTCTCAGATACTACAATACTAAGAATTGGTGAGTGTACTGATTTCTATAAAATAATTTGCTTTTTAGCTGAGGTATAATTGATATATCTGAAGTTCTGTTTTATAAACATTGTCTCGTTGTAATTTATTCTTTATTTTTTTTAGCAGACCATTGTTTACACTAATAAAAATATTTTGGTCATACATAAAGAAAATACAATTTCATTCTCATATTTCATTACATTTTTCATATTTTTGATGAGTTCATGTTACCAAATTAGAAAAAATAGCTGATGTTATATAATTGGGTAGTAACATTTTGTTCCAGCAGCATACTTGACTGTAACAGTTTCTCAAGAAAAGGCAATCTATTAATATCTTTACAATTTAAGACAACAACTGTTTATGTCTCCCAAACTTTGTAGAAATAACCAAACATGTTATTTATACATACTGTCAAACATCAAACAAAATATCAGCTACAAATACATGATTATTTAATTAATATTTTCATACTATAGTCTGATGGCATGTGTGTTATTTTATTCACTGAATCATTTCAGTGCATGAGAAAACAATTCACATAATTTACTTGTATTACTTTATTTATTATTCCACACAGTTGAATAATTTCTAGCCTAATACATTATTTTTACTGCTGCTAACATGAGAAGCTTAAACTGTGACTAATTTTATAATTGCCTTTTCACTCTAACATGTAATGTTTAGATTTAATTTATTGGATGAATCATTTGAATGTTCTTTTGAGTTTACATTGTTAATTTGAGATTTTTATTACTTTGGAATGTGGAAATAGAATGTATAGTGCTATAGAGAAGTGATAGCTATAACTAATAAATAATTAGTTCACTTTTATGCCTAACATTCTTTATTAAATTTGTAGAATGAAATTCAACTAAGGCATAATTACATTTTATATTATAGAAAAATTAACCTCCTCCACTGAATGGAGAGTATCTGAAATTATACATTCTTCAGAGTTGAGAAATAAAGATAGACTAATAGCAAAGAAACTACTAAAAGGTAATATTATAATTACAAATTGTTGACATGATTTAATGTATCAGATATTATAAAGGTGTAAGTAGAATAATACATTTATAACTATACATTATACCTCAGCTTGATCTTTCAAACGTAATGAAATGTTTTTGATTCTGAGTGATGTTATTGGTGAGCAGGTGAAGCAAGTGAGTCACTATTGATAGCCAACAATATTTTGTGAATGCATATAAACTTAAAATTTTCGTGAGCGTGTGCCTAAATTCGTTCGTATAGTGTCTAAAAATACAAATTAATTGGGTCTAGGGTGATGCACTGAAGCCATTTATTTATCAATGGATTAATTGATGTTTGCTACTTCTGCACTTAAACTACAGTTAAAATGTTACTGCACCATATTAAAGTGTTACTGCTAGAATAACCGAATTACTTGTTATTTTAATTATGACTCCTCTCCGGATGGGGAGGTGTTTCCAGTTTACACCAAAAAGGTGTTCTGACAGCACATAATTGGTGGTGTGTTAAGTACGAGACTGCAGCAAGTGGTACTACTCAATAGTATTGAGGTAAAATGTGAAGGTTTTGGAAGTCGTGGCTTGTCGTATCTCAGTGGTTAAAGCACTGGTGGCTAAAGCCAGTGGTCCTGGGTTCTATTCTCCGGCGACAACTAAAATTGCTTCACACTTTTCCTTTACTTTTTTCTGGAAACCGAAAGTTTCAATCTATTTATCATCTTTCATTGACTCTTTCAATTACCATTATATTTGCCTTTGCCTAATAAATGTAGCATTTTTACTTGACCATTTGAATTATAGTATTGTAGTAAAAGTTGAAGTTATATGAGATATATAAACAAAATTTTCTTTGTTACAATTGAATCAGATGCATATCTTTTGCTATTTTTTGTTAAAAAAACAATACTTCAAAGTCTTCAGTAATTACCGCATGCTAACGTCATATGTATTATAATGTGTTATACAGTGCAATCATTATACACAAACAGAATAATAAACACATGCAACAATAAAACACAATTTAATTTAACATACTATGTAATAGTTAAAGCATAATCGTATAGCTACTGGTATATCTAGAGAACTCAACACATGGGCCTGTGGTCCTTGGGCTTGCATGCACAATATTTACCAGTAGCTACACACGTGCTAACTATTTTAGATCCTGTTTACGCAACTTTGATTACCAGCATTTTCGCAGAGATTGCAGTGCCAAGCAACTCTTGTCAGTGAAAATTTTGTGGATATCGCTCAGACTCTGATCATCCTTCACAAGTAAATGAAGCACATTACTCTAGTTAAGTCATTTTGAAGGTGTTAAAATAACTCCATGCCGCTGGTCCCCCAAAACTGATTTTCTTAGCTCTGAAGAAGAAGTAAGGCTGCGGTCTCCAAAGAACATTCCTAAGAATACTAAATGGGTTTTATGCTTCGATGAAAGCCACAACCTACACCCTAGCAAAAGTGTCAGATAGAGCTTATAGATCAATAAGATCCAGAGACATTAAATCATTGGCTTTTAAAATATTCACTGTGAAAGTGAGAAAAGTAAATGGAGAACAATATGATTCCTAAATATAACACAACAAGAACAGGAAAAACACATGAACAATTATGTTTCATTGTAGCTGTAGCTAACAGCCTTATTATTGCTGTAACGAACTTCATTATTCTATTATCAACAACAAAATTTGCTGTTTATTTAAACTAAAACTAAAAAGTAACTATACCCTTGGGCAGATAGTATGCACATTGTATTTGCAAATGGAAAAAAAAAATAGTGCACACTTATTAGTACACCTAGTTACAATATAACAATGGGAACTAATAAATACTTAGAACCCGTTGCTATATTGTTACTAGGTGTACTAACTTGGTAAGTGTGCACTATTTTTTGCCTTTAGGTATATAAACTGTGCATACTAACCACCCTTGGGGTATTGCTATTTTTGAGTTTTAGTTTAATAGAATAGGCCAGATAAAGCTGTGTGAGGCCTGGATATGATATGTGAGGGTCTACTACCCTCTCATATCCGACCTATACCGGGACCAGCCCTAGTTGACAACTCTCCAGCAGCCCTAGTTCGGACAACTCTCCTGCTGACACTCATACCAGCAGGAATTTACCATAGCTAGCTGCTTAACTGTTTACCGCAGAGCAGAGCAGCCCAGGGTAGAGTTAGATCTGGAGATAACAGCTGGCAGCTACAATGCTAAAGTAAACCTGCTAGGTGTGCTTCAATTGAATTTTAATTGAATTTTAATTTTGGGCCGGAAATTCGCTTGACATCGCTTGACACCGCCATATTTGTGCCCGCCATATTTGTGCGAAAATGCTGATAAACCAAGTTGCTAGTGGAAACTGGCGGGTAAACGGGTTCTAAAATAGTTAGAGCATGCGCTCAGGTACTGGTGGATTTAGTGCACAAAGCCCTCGGGCCTATGGCCCTTGGGCTTCAGTGCACTAAATCCACCAGTACCTAAGCGCGTATGCTCTAACTATTACATAATGTATAGGATGTTATTAATACTATAATTTGTAATCTTTGTAGTTACAGAAAAAGAAATTGAAAATGCGTGTGAAGAATCCATAAAGAATCAAGTTTGTGTAGATATGTTTGTAGGACGCTTAAATTTTGTTGGCTTACCTCGTTCAGGAAAAAGTTCCACTCTACGTCGACTACTTGGAGAATTCATTAACTTTATTGAGGCTAAAATGAACAATGAGTTACCAAGTACTGGAGTAGCAGACAGAAAACAACTCTTCATTCAGAGCATTAAAAAATCTGTTGGATTTGTGAACCAAGGACAATGGAATGAGAAGAATCTAGTGGGGGAAACTACTTTTCTCAATGGCATCATTTACCAATCTATAAATGGTAAGGTCAGAAATGTACTCTCAATATCAACACCTTTTTGTTGCCTCTTAAGAAAATGAGAAATCTACAAAAATGATGTGCTTGGAGAATCGAAGAAAAACAAAAATTGTGTCGCTAAATGATGCAAAACAAAAAAATTGGTTCCAAAAGGTAAGTAAATTTTAATAATTATGTATTTATTTATACAATTTAATATGTCTTCATGCTTATCTAATTTATAGATAGACAATACAGCATCCTATAAGAGTCAAACCAAGGATTCAGAAGGTAAACTATTTTACAGTTTCTCCCACTCAATTGTTTATAATTGTTTATGAAATAATATATTTTTAAGTAAGAAATGTGTATTTTTAACTGATCTAGTACATTAGAGTCATTTTCTGAATGCTTTAATAAATGAGGGCATTTTTTAAGTAAGATACAGACATACTTTAAGATTGATCTGCTTGAGTAGAGTTATTGTTCATGATGCTTGTATTATTGTAACAATTAATTGGTTTTAAAGCAGTTTTAAACTCACATTATCCAGACTCCTCTCCTCCGTGCACTCCTCTCTGCCAGGCACAGATATGTACCACGACGGTACAGGGTATAAATAAGTAAACTAATAAATAAAAAAAAATTAAATAATAAATAAATAAGTAAACAAACAAATTTGGTAATTATCTATGTTACATTTTTAACTGTTCTTGTTGTATTTTCAGCATTGGTTGCAGAAGACCTTGGCAAAGTCTATGAAGAGCTCTATGAAGCCAGAGTGCAATGGAAGAACATCGGCCTCAAACTGGGTCTGACATTATCTACACTCTACTCTATTGAAACTCATCGTCACTATAAAAATGAGCCAAGTTGCCAGGACATGTTGAATGAGTGGTTAACAAATGGAAAGAACACAAACTGGAGTACTCTAGCTGAGGCTTTGGAGAGTCCAATGGTGGGTTATCCTAACATTGCATCTGCAATACAAACTAAGTACTGCACTTGACTTTTTCATAAACACATTTATGGTCAACATAATACTTTTTATAGCCATAATAATATTCTTTTTTATATTTTTTTCAGTCTACGATGTCACCAAATACAATAGCATATGATACATTGTCTAGATCATAATTAATCAATTTTTGTAGAATAGTTTATTAATTGATTATTAGAGAATTGTAAATAATCTAGAATTGAGCTCATTGAATAAATATCATTATCAAAACTATTGCTAGTGCACCACTGCTAAATCCTGCTAGCTCACTACTGCTAGATCCTGCTAGCTCACCACTGCTAGATCCTGCTAGCTCACCACTGCTAGATCCTGCTAGCTCACCACTGCTAGATCCTGCTAGCTCACCACTGCTAGATTCTGCAGCTCACCACTGCTAGATCCTGCTAGCTCACCACTGTTAGGTCCTGCTAGCTCACCACTGCTAAATCATGTTAGCTATCCATTGCTAGATCCTGCTAGCTCATTACTGTTAGATCAAGCTAGCTCAACCACTGCTAGATCCAGCTAGCTCAACCACTGCTAGATCATGCTAGCTCACTACTGCTAGATCCTGCTAGCTCACCATTGATAGATCCTGCTAGCTCACCACTGCTAGATCCTGCTAGCTCACCACTGCTAGATCCTGCTAACTCACCACTGCTAGATCCTGCTAGCTCACCATTGATAGATCCTGATAGCTCACCACTGCTACATTCTTTTATCTCACCACTGCTACATTCTTTTATCTCACCACTGCATCCTGCTAGTTCACCACTGCTAGACCCTATTAGCTCACCACTGCTAGATCCTGATCAATTTCTGCACATTGTTGCTACCCTCTGCTTGTAGTAATACCTCCCACATTAACACAAGCCACACCTATGGACACACCCACACCCTCAAGCTATGAACATTGTCATGAAACCATTGTATTATTAACATGCCTTTATTATATTATTTCTGTCTAACTAGCTAATAACCCACACCTTCATTACATCATCCCCTCATGACCATTCATTGCACATGCCCAGACTGGTTCTGTATATAATGCCCATCCTGAGCATGTGCCCTTTTGAGTTGTAGTTTTGCCATGTCAGTCCCTTTGTCCATTTAACTTTTAAGATCAGACTTAAAACTCTGTGGCTGGTTGGAAGCCTTGAAAAGCTTGGGCTAGCTAGAATTACAACTCTGGTGGCAGCATTCCTGGAGCTCTCTCTGTTGCTTACACCACACTGCTCTCAAACATTTCACTAGTTTCTGCCAACAGCTACTACTCTCCTCTTTATTTGACCCTTGACCTCTTTTATAGTTAGCTACTTATGTTATTAGCTACTTTCACAATTATTTTTGTGAGTTTTAGGAGCGTTGTGTGCACACTTCTTCTCCCCTCATGACCATTCATTGCACATGTCCAGACTGGTTCTATAATGCCTTGATACCTAAATAAGACCTGGCCAATGCTACACAATACATGTAGCTGGAAGAGGAGTGCAATGGCTCCTGCACTGTAACACTCTAAAGAATAAAGGCATTAATGTCAATTATTATATGATAGAGATCTCAGTATCTTCAGGTATATAATTACCAGTAATACTTCTTACAACACATACAGTCAACTTACATTCAAGGGAGTGGGTAGGAGGGCAAAATCAGACACCAGACTCACTAGGTCTCCAATCAAGTTAGCACCTACTCACCTCATGGGCAAGAAGTCATCATGATTACGCACAAGACGGATACATCATTGCTGCCACACCCTTTGAATCTGGCTTGTTACTACCATTGCAACGATACTTACGAAACTACCATTCCAATGTTTACCCCACTTTAACTTTTTTAATTTGTGGTTATTTATAGCAATAATTGCTTGTGGTATCTATTTTAAATTTATCATGTCACACTCTGCATGACTAATACTGAGTGGTCTATGTGGGACCATACCTAACAAGTAATCACTTATTGTCCGATATAATTTTGTATAAACGAATATTAGTATGTTATTTATGAGTTAATTTCTGTAATTGTAGTTGCAGCTGAATTTTATGTTTATTTTATGTTGCTAGATTTCTTGTTACATGTAGTTTATGTGAATGTTATATTTTTTATTTTGATTTGGTCAATTTATATTTCTCTCCTTCCTTGTGATTAGTCTATTTTACATTTTTGTTATCTTCGTGATCCCTTTAATTGGCAGTCTAGGGTCTGTATATTAATTGAATTGTATAAAATATTTTAAACTTGATCTGCACTGAACAGAATGAGAATTAAAATAGCGTTGTTAATGGAACCTAGCCAATAGCCAAGTGAAAATGGTTTTAATATTTTTTGAATTTTTTTTCATAATTATGTAATGGGGGATTTTAAATAAAAAGAATTGACATCATTGAATGATATCGCAACATCAACGACATTTTAAGAGAGAACATAATTTGAAAGCTAGTTGAGCTCTTTATATAGTTGATTTGTTTATAGATAATAAACCAAAACTCACAACTATTACAAAATGTAGTAACTACAGAAAAAAATTAATGGAGGAGGCCCAATTATCACATGATGTTCTATTTAAAGTGTGGAGACGCCCCCAGCCATAAGAGGGATCGAGAGCAACTGTACAGAACTGTTGAGCATGCTCAGCTTATATATAGTTTCTATGTCACTTATTTTTAGAATTAGTTTCTGCACATGAGCAATGAGTCAGCAAGCTGGGCCGGCCCAGTTCATTCTGTATTTATTTCATATGCACATACACTATTTGCGGAGTACCTGGGAGCGCAAGTGGACTGCCTAAAGAGTTGACTCTGGTGGCAGCTATCGTAGAGTTTTCTTTGTTTAATGCAGAAGAACACACCCTTGTCACCACATAAAGAATCTCAAGAGACTATACACCACCAGCATCAAAAATTTTAGATAATGATGAAAAAAAAAGAAAGTATGTCATGAATGTACCTGAAGTTTATCGGATGTATATTAAAGCTTCATTGGAAAGAATTCAGAGAAAGTAAAGTTACTAAAGCTATGTTTGTGGGAACATTTAGAGACAGAGTGTCTCTGTCAAATTTCTATAAAGAAATCAGATTCTTACAATGGAAATTGAACAAATAGAGTTTACCACTACAACCAAGACATTGTCGAGTATGCCTCAGAAGAATTCCTGACATTAACACTGGACAACAAGAAAGGAACTGTAGAGGAAATCAACAAAGGTAGAGACATTTTTGAGAAACGTGTAAGAAGAATCTAGGTAATGATATAATAGTCAATGATTGGTGATTACATTATAGTTTCCGCAGTTATAAAAATTAAATAAAATTCATTTAGCTTTCACTACTGAAAAACCGAACCTTCAGATACTATACCACTTCCTGCAATGATACTCTTGAGTTTTCTTAATAATCTATTTTATTTTTCTAACCATAGGCAAAACTATCAATTCCTATGCGTTTTCATCTCTCTTACCTTATAAACTTTAGTTATTTGAAACTATGTAGAGTTTCATCAAATATTGTACCTATTATATTAATGGCTGGCGTCTTTACAGTTTAGTTATCACATTTGGTTCCTACTCTATTTCAGATGATAGTGATTTAAATGTTTTTGTAGTCGTTGCTCCTAAAAGCAATTTTGTAGTTCACTTTTCAGCTTTGTGAAGATTATATTATCTCTCCCTTTGCTACATAACTTTCATCAACATTGATATTTAATACAATGAAACCCCTTAAAGCATTCCATTGCCTTTGGTGTGACAGTGATCATATGTAAAGTTATTCATAGTTATTGTCTTCCAGCGAATTAATCAACTCAATGTATGAGCTGTTTTCAAAGGTAAGCTTGTTTTTGCAAACATAGAGTCACACACTTTATCTATAGAAGAAATCATTGCTGATCCTCAAATAAATCTGAAGGTATTTAGCTAGTCCACACTTGTTCAGTTTGGCAAGAGCTTGGCTTGGCAGATGTAATGGATGCCACTTGCACAGTGTGGCCAGGCTTATTGCTAAGTATCTGGAGCATGTTAAAATTATACTTTTGTAGTGCTTATTGGCGAGCGAGCGTAGCTAGCGAGACACTTACAGAGGTAAAAATGAAAAAATCGGGGATGTTTGTTTATTGGCGAGCGAGCGAAGCGAGCGAGACACTATCAGGGGAAACGCAATCGAGATTTCGCTATATTTATTGGCGAGCGAGCGTAGCGAGCGAGACACTTACAGGGGTAACACAATTGAAAATCGGGGATGTTTGTTTGTATATATGTTTGGACGTACATATGTCATTTTGTACTTTGACCCTCGCGTTTTTGTGTTAGTTATGTGGTCGACCCGTCCCAAATTGCATTAAACAGAATCCTCTGGTTTATCGATCAGTACCCGTATCACCCTAGAAATTGAATTGTTTACCGTTTTGAATTCTTGTGCGGGTGCAGTTAAAACTTGAAAACTTAAGGGACTTCCATTTCTATTCGAGTTAGTGGCGGTGGTAAGTCAATGCGCTCTTTGTCATGGTTATAAGCCGTGCGCAACAGTATTTACTACCTTGAAAATACATTGTCCACTAGACTAACCGCTAGGTAAGTCTGTGTAGTTCATTCCATTTGTTCAAGCATTGTTTGTTACAACAACCACTACTTAGCTAAAAAACTATCACAAAGAAAACTTCAATAAGTGTATTGTTTTTTGTTGTTTGTTTTTCCTTTTTCCTTCAATTCAAGCAGTTTTGCATAGAGTTGTTACTATGGCACTGAAATCCCTTTACCGTGTGTGCTAAATTTAAAAACTGGACCTTATTTTCAGTAGCTTCAGTGTTAGAAGTCAAAATCATTCATATAAAAATAGTATAGTCTTTAGGCTCGCTCGCCATTTGTGCTCAAGCACATCACTAGTTTATCTGTTTATGGGGTACGTGAGACCTCTGTTTTCGCCCGTGATTCTAATTACGTAAGTTAGGTAAAGCGTTCACAGTTCCAGTATTTTTCGCTCTGAGAATCCTTAGTGGCGGTGGTAAGTCAATGCGCTCTTTGTCATGGTTATAAGCCGTGCGCAACAGTATTTACTTGAAAATACATTGTCCACAAGACTACCGCGAAGGAAAGTCTGTGTAGGTGCATGTCCAGTTGTGTCAAAGCATTGTGTGTTACAACCACTACTTAGCTAAAGAATATCACAAAGAAAACGTTTAAATAACGTGTATTGTTTTGTTGTTGTTTTTTTCCTTCCAAGCAGTTCAAATTTGTTACTAACGACTACTATTGCCTGAAAATCCCCTTTTACCCTGGAATTCAAATAAACAAAACTGGACCGTATTTTCAGTACTTCAGTGTTAGAAGTCAAAATCATAATAGTATAGTCTTTAGGCTCGCTCGCCATTTGTGCTCAAGCACATCACTAGTTGGCGAGCGAGCGTAGCGAGCGAGACACTTACAGGGGTAACACAATCGAAAATCGGGGATGTTTATTTATTTATTTATTTATTTGTATATATGTATGGACGTATGTATGTCATTTTGTACTTTGACCCTCGCGTTTTTGTGTTAGTTATGTGGTCGACCCGGTCCCAAATTGCACTAAACAGAATCCTCTGGTTTATCGATCAGTACCCCCCTAATCCCGAGAATTGAAGTTTTTACATTTTTTGATTCTTTTGCGGTGCAGTTCAAACTTGAAAACTTAAGGATCTTCCATTTCTATTCGAGTTAGTGGGGTGGTAAGTAAGTCAATGCGCCTCTTTGTCAATGGTTATAAAGCGGTTGCCGCAACAGGATTTTACTTGAAACTATTGTCCCCGAGACTACTCTACTGCGAAGGTAAGTCCCCCCCCCCCCCCACCCTGGTTAGGTGCATGTCCAGTTGTGTCAAAGCATTGTGTGTTACAACCACTACTTAGCTAAGAATATCACAGAGAAAATTTTTAAATAACGTGTATTGTTTTTTTTTTTGTTTTTTTTTTCCTTCCAAGCAGTTGCAGAGAGTTGTTACTATGGCACTGAAATCCCTTTACCTTGTATGCTAAATTTAAAAACTGGACCTTATTTTCAGTAGCTTCAGTGTTAGAAGTCAAAATCATCCATATAAAAATAGTATAGTCTTTAGGCTCGCTCGCCATTTGTGCTCAAGCACACCACTAGTTTATTTATTTATCTGTTTATGGGGTACGTGAGACCTCTGTTTTCGCCCGCGCTTTTAATTACGTAAGTTAGGTAAAGCGTTCACAGTTCCAGTATTTTTCAATTAACGATCTCTGAGAATCCTTAGTGGCGGTGGTAAGTCAATGCGCTCTTTGTCATGGCTATAAGCCTTGCGCAACAGTACTTACTTGAAAATACATTGTCCACTAGACTACTGCGAAGGTAAGTCTGTGTAGGTGCATGTCCAGTTGTGTCGTCAAAGCATGTTACAACCTACTTAGCTAAAGAATATCACAAAGAAAACTTTTAAATAACGTGTATTGTTTTGTTGTTGTTGTTTTCCTTCCAAGCAGTTACAGAGAGTTGTTACTATGGCACTGAAATCCCTTTACCCTGTATGCTAAATAAAAAAACTGGACCTTTTCAGTAGCTTCAGTGTTAGAAGTCAAAATCATTCATATAAAAATAGTATAGTCTTTAGGCTCGCTCGCCATTTGTGCTCAAGCACACCACTAGTTTATTTGTATATATGTATGGACGTACGTAAGGCATTTTTGTACTTTGACCCTCGCATTTTTGTGTTAGTTTGGTTGTCGACCCCGTACCTAACTTCACTAAACAGAATCCTCTGTTTATCGATCAGTACCCGTATCACCCTAGAAATTGAATTGTTTACCTTTTTGAATTCTTTTGCGGGTGCAGTTAAAACTTGAAAACTATGAGGGACTTCCATTTCTATTTGAGTTAGTGGCGGTTGTAAGTCAATGCGCTCTTTGTCACGGTTATAAGCCGTGGGCAACAGTATTTACTTGAAAATACATTGTCCACTAGACTACCGCGAAGGTACGTCTGTGTAGGTGCATGTCCAGTTGTGTCAAAGCATTGTGTGTTACAACCACTACTAAGCTAAAGAATATCACAAAGAAAACTCGGGTATGCGAAAATTAAAAAACTGGACCTTATTTTCAGTAGCTTCAGTGTTAGAAGTCAAAATCATTCATACAAAAAATAGTATAGTCTTTAGGCTCGCTCGCCATTTGTGCTCAAGCACATCACTAGTTAGTTAAGATTTAAATTTGAAACCAAATTTATTAGGTAAGAAAGTTATACCGTCCGAAGTTCTGATCTTTCACAATAAGCAGTGTTTTTGCAATTTCTTATAGTAACTCTTGTGAAGTGTTTCTGCAGTGTTGAGAGTATTATGGTGCATAATAGAATGTTTCGGTCCAGAATTTCCTCCTAAATAGGCCTGAAAAATAACATAACAACCTTTTACTTTGCTCGTTATATTTTACCTTTTAGTGTATTCTTCAAAGTACTATTGAGTACTTCTAATGTTCATCTCACCACACAGAATGAGAAGTTTTTAAACACATTCTTAAACACCAGACATATTCATGGTGGCATTCAGCTGCAGTTCTGCACTTCTTTCTCCTTTAAAATTTGTGTCATGTTCCCTTCTGGTCATCACTATTACTTAGTGTTCTCTCTACATGTACTTGAATTCAGTCTCTCTCGTTCTGTCCATAGTCACTGTGTCTAATTCTTGAAGATTGGTTCTTTTAATCTCTTATTTATTGTATGGGTCAGAGATTTATCTTTCTCCAAAAACAACTAAATCAACCAATGAACCACAAGAACAAATACATAATCCTCCAGGCACATTGCAACTACACTAGAGCACTATGTCTATAAGCATTAATATTTCACATTATTTTTAAGTACACTACATTTCCAATCATTACCTGTCAAGAAGAATGTAAGCTTCTTTAGCCAAAATATTATGAGTTAATGTCTATTCTCTGTCTGGACTTCAATTTTTGCTAATGGGATATTTTTGTTGCCTATACATGTCTTGTCCAGTTTAGACAAACAATCTTTGTCCACCAGCTACTATTAAATAAAATGTTGTCACATGAACCTCTGATTTATTGCTACCATACTGTAATAGCTATTTTACATGCCATGATGGCCACACACTACCTTTTCCAGAGCATTATTGTTATTATCAAGTTCCTTACCTGTGGTTTCAATGCCCATTTTTTGGCTTTTATTGCTGTATCCATTGTATCAATATGTTCATCCTGGAACATCACTTGGATTTCTCACAATTGTTCTTTTGCCATCATCCAGGGTCAGCTAGAAGCTTTTATCAGAATAAGCAATACTCATAACTAAACTCCAAGGAGGTCTGCGACTCTCCTAGTTGTATAAAACACTCCAATTTGAAATTTAAATACCTGCTCTGACCTGAGCTCCTTTTGAAATCCAAGTTCTACGTACCTGAAGTCCTAAATTTGTGGTACATTTCCTTATTCCATCCCATGACTAGTTTTAGAGTATCGCGCACTTTGGCCTCAAAAAAAGTATTACTTATCAAAAACATTAGTATATTTTTAGGCCTTTACCTATCATCATTGAGTCGTAGCAAGGTTATAGCCTATCCTTGTTCTAAATGTTGGCTAATGAAGACTATGTAGGTATGGGATATATTTAGTACTATTTGTTATAGATTACCTCCTTTTGCTGAAGCGCTACAATATCTCTTGTCATATCAGCTTCCACTCGTCCGTTCATTCACGAGCAGAGATCCCTGAATATGTTACACAGCAAAGTTTAATGTTAAATTGATTATAGAAAATGTAACCAATGAAAGTTCCTCAAACACCTTTCAATAGTCATCAACACAACACCACCAATACTGATAATTCACAAACTGTATTGCAATAGCGTACCGTCCCGTTTTATCTGAATGGATAGCGTTTCAGACATGCGCTCTAGCGACTCTACCAAAACTTTATGCTTGGCCTTGTTGTCTTTATAAACGAACAAATTTGAAACAATGGTTTATTCAACTATACTGAGTATGTGGCAGCAAAATTTTTAGCTTAGATTTTGTAGTAATAGCTACTGCTTTATACATGAATAACGATATACAACAAATACATTGATTCAGTCATTAATTAAATACATTATGTACGATGTTTTATTATAATATTATATTGAATATATTTGAGCTTTCAATTCATGCGATCTCTCCTCATAATATTTTTTTAATTATTTTACGTCCATTTATGCCTTTAGCTATTTCATAGTTACTCAGAATAAGTGATATAATTTCTATGGAAATATTATTCAATGATTAGTACCTTGAGAAACTATAAAATAATCTGGATCTACTTCTTAGACTAGATCCCAGATTTAGATAGTCAACTAGAGGTCTCCTGGGGCCATATTCTTTTACAATCCTGATGGGAAATAAAGGGGGTGGAAATATGTAATGCCTTAAAATGTGCACAGTACAGTTTACTGATGATGATGGTAGCTTTAGAATATGTTAGAAGTGTTTTAAGAGTTAGAGAACCATTCTAAGAAGACAGTAATAAGTGTCAATGATAATGTCCACAGTACTTAAGGCATGCAGAATAGTGTCACAAAGACATCCTTCTAATCCTCCAGCTCATATACATTCAGAAAAGCCAGTTCCTCGCAGAGTGTATGTAACCAGTCAGATCTAGCACCACCTTCAACTCAAAGACGTGCATGAGCAGGGCCAAAAGATAGAGTTTGCAAGTACAGTTATCAAGTTGTCAATTCTGAGTTATCATGAAGTTAGCAGATTTGTTTGATTATTACAGCTGCTAGTCTTAAAGTTAACAACTTGTGGATTAGTCAACACTGATAACTAGTTGTCAACACTCAACTACATAATTGTCAAGTCTGATAACTCATTTACTACTGTGTTGGTCAATATTTGTTATTTTTTTAACTGATTTTTAAGGAGGATCCATGGAGGCCTCAATGTCTTATTTTTTTCAACATATTATTTTATATCCATTTTTTTCCTATACATAATCAGCTTGAATTGTATTATTTACAGACTATTAATTTAGATATGAACATGTCATTAAATACCCATATTTCTTTTGTCAGATTAAAAAAAGCTGAAGTCAACTGAAGTTTGTGGGAGATGTCCCCGTAACACATATGGAAGAAAGAAGGTTGTGACAGGAAGGAAGAAGAATAGAACAAAACAAACACACATATACTTAGATAATTGGTACTTCACACAAACTACTCTATTGTATCATTAAACACTTATATCTGTAAGAGTTAAGTACATTGAGATTATTTCATGTTTCATTTCTATGCTTCTTCCATTTGTGCTGTTTCAATTGCAACCTCTTCGCGAAAGGTTGTTGTTGGTCTTGCAAGAGCTCTGGTGGCAGTGAGGGAATCGGTTAAGCTCAGGCGAGAAGAAGAACCTACAAAGTTATCGGCACTTTATTTACTTATTAAACTCAATGAAGTTCATGGAATGGTAACAAATTGTCAGTTCATAAACTTCTACCCACTATTTACCTTCGGCTTGATTATTATAGTACGTACATTTAGGCAATATCACCCTTTACCTTACCTTAGTTGGTAAAGGGTAGTCAAGCTTGAGCAAGTCAAGCTTGAGCAAGTCGGTAAAGTTAGTAAAGAGACTGACTGAAAGGCGGTTTGTTTGTTTGTTTGTTTTTGCTGGCTGGTGAAGTGCTGGCTGTGGGGATTACTATTACAAGATAAGAACGGTATTGTCCTTGATGTTAGTTTTTACCTGCCTATATTTATTATTTATTAACTTTGCATAAACTCACGTAGCATATAATTTTTACAACTTGTGTTCTCCTTCATATAATTTGAGTAGAAATACATGTCACAGACTTGAAAAGTTACGACGAATAACTTTTTTTTTGGCTGGAATAGGGAGGGAAACTCATTTTAAAAATAATAATTAAAAAACAAAAAAAAAAAGAAATTCATCTAACCTTAATTATTCATGTTAGACTGCTTCTGAGGAAAAAAGTAGTATTTCTTCACTTGTTGCTTAATTAGTTTACAAATCATTGTATCCACTTATTCTTTTCTTGTTTATTGTTTTCTTTTTGTCTCAGCTATGATATTGAGGATAAGTGTGCTGATGATTGTTTTTCTATATTCTATACCAGACAGAGATGGATGAAATAATGTAAGTTTCATTGCAGTGGTATTATTGTTTTGTTTTTACATTATAAGAAAGAATCAATTGTACATATTGTGAGTTTAAGTTATTAACTGTGGAGTGCATCGAGGAGTTGGGGTGCATATGAAGTAAGTAATGGTTGCATGGAGAGGAGTACAAAATTAATAGACGTAGCATTCTTATAAGGAGGATCTTTGCATGAATATCTTGCACCATCACACTGAATGCAATTAACCAAAGTCATTCTTCTTTTCGTATGTATTTTAAGCTCACTAATTGTTTATTATAATAGCTCTTAATAGAATTCTCATTGTATATGTTGGTACTTGACTTGATCCGTTTTTTTTTTTTGGTTTTTTTTTTAGCTTAGCAACAGTTTATAGAATGTATATGAACTTATGTATACAATGAAAATTTTTGTCCATAGAGTGACACATAATGGTGTATTTGGCATTTAGTAATGATTATATTGTTGTGTGCAGACAACCCACTTTAGTGCGAGTTTGAAAAAGTGCACCTAGTAATGTTACGTATGATGTATAGACATGGTGGACAACCTTTAGAGAAAATGAAGAATGCTTCATTTATTAATTTCATTAATTTCATTTTGGTTTTGTTATTATAGGAGTTTCTAATTGGTGAGCGAGCGTAGCGAGCGAGACACTTACAGGGGTAAAAATGAAAAAATTGGGGATGTTTATTTGTATATATGTATGGACGTACGTAAGGCATTTTTGTACTTTGACCCTCGCGTTTTTGTGTTAGTTCGGTTGTCGACCCCGTCCCAAATTGCACTAAACAGAATCCTCTGGTTTACCGATCAGTACCCGTATCACCCTAGAAATTGAATTGTTTACCGTTTTGAATTCTTTTGCAGGTACAGTTAAAACTTGACAACTTAAGGGACTTCCATTTCTATTCGCGTTAGTGGCGGTGGTAAGTCAATGCGCTCTTTGTCATGGTTATAAGCCGTGCGCACAGTATTTACCTGAAAATACATTGTCCACTAGACTACTGCGAAGGTAAGTCTGTGTAGGTGCATGTCCAGCTGTGTCAAAGCATTGTGTGTTACAACCACTACTTAGTTAAAGAATATCACAAAAAAAACTTTTAAATAACGTGTATTGTTTTGTTGTTGTTGTTTTTCCCTTCAATTCAAGCAGTTTCAGAGAGTTGTTACTATGGCACTGAAATCCCTTTACCCTGTATGCTAAATTAAAAAACTGGACCTTATTTTCAGTAGCTTCAGTGTTAGAAGTCAATAAAAATAGTATAGTCTTTAGGCTCGCTCGCCATTTGTGCTCAAGCACACCACTAGTTTTAATATTTTGGAGCAACAGCTGCTGAGAAATAAGTTGAGGGTCTCCCATGTTTGTGGTTGTGTGTGGCTGGGGTATGGTTGGTGGGTGTAGGTACTATCCTTCATTAACTAACGCCTCCTGGATGAATGATTTCATCCTACTTATATATTTTGACACTGGTTATTTATAGGCAGTATTCAATAAAGAAATTTGGCTAGCAGGTGAGCAGATGGAACTATGCAGTTTAAATTTAAATTTCCTCTTAAAGTCTTTATTTTTAATATGTGTATAAGCAGGTGAACTATATAGATTAAGAAAGCTACATTGGCCATGGAAAAAAGCATCCCTTTTAGGGTGGTGGCAACTCTATTTGTGGAAGGGAAGGTGGGGTGTGATACGGAACTCGGGTTAAAATGAGAAATCCCGGTGTTCCTTTTCCACATTCTGTGTTGGCTGTGCAGAAATAAATGCATCCTATTCTATTAGTGGTGGTGGTGGTAAGTTGCCTTGGTTAACGCGTTGTTTGCCTAGCTATACGCCTTGCTTATCAGATTTGTTCTTATGTACTTGAAAACCCGTTTTAATAATAGAATACAATAATAATGATGTTTAATCACTAGAACTCTGGTACAAAAGAGCATTTTCAATGGTGCTTACTTTGGAAAGGCGGCTTGATAAGCAGAATCCTTTGGTTTAGTGATCCATACTCATCTCGGAAAAATTGATTGCTTACCTCTAGAAAATCAATTGCCCAATAGTTAAGTCGCAAAGAGAATGTGATGTAAGTCTTGTGCTGTTATATCCGGTGATTAAGTGTATATAAATGTGTACAAGTGTTTTGTGTTGCTAAAGAATAACACAATAAATTAAACAAGAACAACCACTAGCATTCAAATTTGAATTTCATTCAGAGCAGCTGCTTGCCATTTGTGTTGTAGCACATCACTAGTCTTACAATAATAATACAAACTTCCATATCAACAGATAAATACATTATTGACCATGATTGCCAATCTGTATGCACTTAATTATTTAGACTTTGTTTTGTGTGATAAAAAAAGCAAAACTCCACATCACTAACCAAAATTGTTCCACTACTGGTTTGTGGTGTGCACTAAATGGAAACTTGCTTCTTCTTTTTTTTTATATTTGAAATAAACCCTTGCCAAATGTGTTCAAACATTACTATAAAGCTTACCATGTCAGGCTCACCATATGCTGGGTTAATTAATAAACTATTGCAGTAGTCATATTATTGATAGTGTTCATTGTTGTTTTATTTGTCAGACAAGAAGGCAACATCTTTGTTTGGTACTACTAGCCACTCACTGGATGATTTCCATTGTATTGGTGAAGAAAACTCAAGTGAGTAATTATAAATTTATTCATTAATTAAAAAAAAAATATATATATATATGTATAGTAGAAAACAATATTATAATGTTCATGCACTTCACTAACTTATGACTTTTATGTTTTAATTTGATGCAATTTAGCACAAAAGATTTGCTATACACTGACTCACACATTACACTGGAAGGCTGGAAGGTAACAATTAATTCAGGGTTTCCAACAAACGATGGTAGCCCAGGGATTCTCCCACCCCTATATTCAGTTCACCCCTCCCTCCCCACACTGATTTTTACCCTGACTGAATTTTAAAAAAAGGAAGATCAGTATACTTATTAGAAACTATGGCTATTCTACTGATTAAAATAATTTTAGTATTTTTTAACTTTATTATTTGCACTAGTAGGTATGTACTCATGTATAATTCTCTCTTATAAAATATAATCCGGAGAGGCCGAAATATAATATCTAGAGGTGCTTGGCCTCCACTAGTTTTACTGCCTATGTGTAGTAATGTGTGTGTGTGTGTTGTACTGCCTATGTGTAGTAATATGTGTGTGAGTGTGTGTGTGTTGTACTGCCTATGTGTAGTAATGTGTGTGTGTGTGTTGTACTGCCTATGTGTAGTAATGTGTGTGTGTGTGTTTTACTGCCTATGTTTAGTAATGTGTGTGTGTGTGTGTTGTACTACCTATGTGTAGTAATGTGTGTGTGTGTGTGTTGTACTGCCTATGTTTAGTAATATGTGTGTGTGTGTGTGTTGTACTGCCTATGTGTAGTAATGTGTGTGTGTGTGTTGTACTGCCTATGTTTAGTAATATGTGTGTGTGTGTTGTACTGCCTATGTGTGTGGGTGTGTTGTATGGCCTATGTGTAGTAATGTGTGTGTGTGTTGTACTGTCCCACCAGTCCACCCAGCTGTGATTGCAGGCATCCTGGCTCTGCCAGGTGCGCGTGACCGCCTAGCGGCAGCAAGAGAATTTGCATTTTTTTGCATTTGCATTTGTACTGCCTATGTGTTGTAATATGTGTGTGTGTGTGTGTGTTGTACTGCCTATGTGTAATAATATGTGTGTGTGTGTTGTACTGCCTATGTGTAGTAATATGTGTGTGTGTGTTGTACTGCCTATGTGTAGTAATGTGTGTGTGTATGTGTGTTGTACTGCCTATGTGTAATATGTGTGTGTGTGTGTTGTACTGCCTATGTGTAGTAATATGCGTGTGTGTGTTGTACTGCCTATGTGTAGTAATGTGTGTGTGTATGTGTGTTGTACTTCCTATGTATAATATGTGTGTGTGTGTGTTGTACTGACTAAGCAGGCACTGTGAGCCGTGCAAGCATGCTCCTGGAGCCGGGCTAGGAACTCGCAGGAGAACATGCCTTTCCTCACAGCAAGTGGTGTGAGCACCCGAAGTCCCACCTGGACCATTACTGTTTCATGAGAAAAGGCCTTGAATTTGAATTTGCACCCCAGCAAATGCCAGGTACCCCTATGTGTAGTAATATGCGTGTGTGTGTTGTACTGCCTATGTGTAGTAATATGCGTGTGTGTGTTGTACTGCCTATGTGTAATATGTGTGTGTGTGTTGTACTGCCTATGTGTAATATGTGTGTGTGTGTGTTGTACTGCCTATGTGTAGTAATATGCGTGTGTGTGTTGTACTGCCTATGTGTAATATGTATGTGTGTGTTGTACTGCCTACGTGTAATATGTGTGTGTGTGTGTTGTACTGCCTATGTGTAATATGTGTGTGTGTGTGTTGTACTGCCTATGTGTAGTAATATGCGTGTGTGTGTTGTACTGCCTATGTGTAATATGTGTGTGTGTGTTGTACTGCCTATGTGTAATATGTGTGTGTGTTGTACTGCCTATGTGTAATATGTGTGTGTGTGTTGTACTGCCTATGTGTAATATGTGTGTGTGTTGTACTGCCTATGTGTAATATGTGTGTGTGTGTGTGTGTTGTACTGCCTATGTGTAGTAATATGCGTGTGTGTGTTGTACTGCCTATGTGTAATATGTGTGTGTGTGTTGTACTGCCTATGTGTAATATGTGTGTGCAGTGGTGGAGGAAGCTAAAATGCTTTGGTCAGGCGAAATTGTACACTTTAAACCTGGGTAAACTATTACTTTTAAGACAATTATCATAAATAATAATATTTTTAATGGATGATAAATTGAATGTTTCACTATGTAGCTAGTTATAAAGAATGTCAGTATGATTATGTAAATTTTCCAAATATTCGCATTCAATGTTCACTTCCACACACAAATTCATCAGCTACCAGTTTCAAATCCAATTTTTCTGCCTCAGTTTTGTAAATATTCATAATCATTAAGTTGTTTAAGCGTTCCTGACCCATAGTACTACGCAAATAACTTTTCACTCTCTTCATAGTAGAAAATGATCTTTCACTTGCAGCATTTGTAGCAGGCATGACCAATATAAGTTGCACAACTTTGCATATCTGTGAATAATATGCACGTTGACCGGGTGAAAAATCTTGAACACATTTAATAGCTTCTCTCAACGTGACGTGATTGCTGCTGTCCTTGTTAAAACTGGAGCTAAATATTTCCAGCTGAGTAGAAAGTTGTTCTTTAGATTCAAAGTCATCTCCATAAAATGAAACAACTTTCTCCATTTCTGAGGAATAATCTTTGCTATTTGCTGCTTTGATCAGTAGTTCTTCAAGATTCTGATACATTAAAAAGCCTGACTGATTAAATCTGTCTTGAATACTCATTATAGCCAGATCTATAGCTTCAAAATACAATAAGCGATAGTGATCTTCAACTATGCTTAAATGAAACCCTTCTCCATCTCCAATTTCATACCGCGATGGAGCTCTTCTTTTTCGTGGCAATATTGGTTCATCTATGCCAGTGTGCTCACGCAGTAATTCTGTATGTTTCCAAAACAACTGAAACATGTCATCACCTCGTATGTTTTTTAATGTTTCAATAGTTTTGGAAACTATAACTTGTGCTTCAGCAGCTGACATTGATTCATGTTGCAATGTTTTGCTTAGGTTATCGGTGATCACTAAAATTCGCTTACTGAGCTGTAGTCCAAACAGCATCTTAAATTGTGCCATTTGGGCCTTAACACCAATAATTCTTCCTTTGACATCGGGAACCAGGGTTCCTTCAAGACATTCATCCCAAAGACGCTGTAAAATGTTGTAATTTTCCAGAATGCTAGCCACAGACACACCACGAACCGTCCACCTGGTTGGACAAAAAGAACGAATTCCTATCCGGCTAATCTGATCTTCTTCATCAGCTTCATCTGCTTTTATTTTTTGAAATATACTATCACGCTTTGGTGAAAACTTGATTAACTTAGCTACTTCAAAGGCAACATCCATTGCATCACGGCAAACTTTGGATTGCTTCAGAGTGGTACCAACAGCAAGATTTAAGGCATGCCCATAACAGTGTGTATAAATAGCACGGTTCTCCTCTGCAAGCAGTCGAGCAGCAACACCATTCCTGCTACCACTCATGTTTGCTGCCCCATAATAACATTGACCACGGCACTTTAGCATAGTGAGATCCATACGTATCAGAACATCTTTAATAGCATCAGTAAGAGCACTTGAGTTTATACTATCAACTTGGTAAAGTCCAATAAAATCTTCATGATCTTGCAATTCTTCATCAACCCATCTCATACAAATAGTGAATTGCTCTTTATTTGATGCATCTGTACACTCATCAGCCATTATAGAATAACATGCACTTTTTTTAATCTTTTTATTCAACTCCCTCAAAAGTTGGACAGACAAAAGCTTGAGGCACTCATTCTGTATTTCATGGCTAGTGTACTTGTTGGTCTTTTTATTTAGCCAAGGAGTGATTTAATTACATTCAATACCTCGAAGAAGAAGAAGCTGATGAAAGTTACTTTCAATATCCCCATGACCTCTTAATGGCAGGCCTTGCCTTGCTAGAAAAGAAATATTTTGTAAAATAACTAAAAATGATTTTCTGTTCATTTCTTTTTCCTCCTTAATCTCTTCATTTAATATTTCTCCAATACTTCCTTTAATGCTTTGAGGCAGAGAAATGAGTGCTTCGGTTGCTTCTTTATGACACTCACTTTGCAGATGTTTTCGGAAGGCTGTTGTTGCCTCTTTCCAATAAGTAAACCCTTTTGTGATGAAAGAAGGATCACGCTTTGTACTAGTTAAAAATTTTCCTTCAAAGGAAGCTTGCATACATAAGTGGCAAAATGCTGCATCTAACTCTACACTGTAGTGAAGCCAAGGGAATTTGTCACACCACTCAGATCGAAATGATCTAGAATAACATAGGAACTTTCTATAAATGTGCATATCAAATTATTAATTTATTTATTTAATAAATTTTTTGCAAAGCAAACAGAAAATACCAGCTAGTTTAATGGCTAATATGAAGAAGTTCTGGGTACAGGGATAGCAAATATAATTGTACACGATACAATTACAGAAATAAATGCTCCATCAGATAAGTCAATACAACATCTGAAAATCAGGGTTTTTTTGTTGTTGTTGTTTTTTCAGAGAATTCTTGAAAGCAAATTTTATGGGAAGGGACACAATATTATTGGACTCTATTCCACTCATCAATCACTGCAAATTTGATTAGTTGTTGTGATTAAGCATTTCTGACATAATGACGATAAACAGGAAGGGAATTAAGAAGAGAAGAGCAGGGTCAGGAATGAATCTGAAAAAATGAGGGGAAATGATAGGTTTTTTTTTTTATTTTCTTTTAATTAAGTTACTACCTAAAACAAATTTTCCCTTAAAGTCTTTTTGACAAACAGAAGGATAAAAGATATAGCTAGCTACTTAGCTGACACTTATTATTATTTAGCTATTATTATTATTATTATTTGCTATTAGCAATAAGCACTCTTACCTCTCCTCCTTCCCTTTTCCAAATTTTCTCTTAGGGAACTTGAAGGTTTTCCCAGGCTTGAACTGATTGGGTAACTCTAACCGAGAAGCCATACTAGACCAGACTACACGCGTACAAGTAAAGATTAGGTAAAGGGTAAATTTACAATCACTTGAAGTAGTGGGCGTGCCGCGATGTGTGCGTTAATTAGAGCTAAATTTTGACGGTGAAGTTACCGTGGAGGAATCGAGGAGTGTGAGGAGGTAACTGTAAGAGTAAGTGAAAGTAAGTGAGAGCAGAATTCAAATTATTGGTCCGGCGACTGCCGGGCCTGCCGGACCTGTTCCGGCGCCCTGGTGTGTGTGTGTGTTGTACTGCCTATGTGTAGTGTGTGTGTGTGTGTTGTACTGCCTATGTGTAGTATATGTGTGTGTGTGTTGTGTACTGCCTATGTGTAATATGTGTGTGTGTGTGTGTTGTACTGCCTATGTGTAATATGCGTGTGTGTGTTGTACTGCCTATGTGTAATATGTGTGTGTGTGTGTTGTACTGCCTATGTGTAATATGTGTGTGTGTTTGTTGTACTGCCTATGTGTAATATGTGTGTGTGTGTGTTGTACTGCCTATGTGTAATATGTGTGTGTGTTTGTTGTACTGCCTATGTGTAATATGTGTGTGTGTGTGTGTGTGTTGTACTGCCTATGTGTAATATGTGTGTGTGTGTGTTGTACTGCCTATGTGTAATATGTGTGTGTGTTTGTTGTACTGCCTATGTGTAATATGTGTGTGTGTGTGTGTGTGTTGTACTGCCTATGTGTAGTAATATGTGTGTGTGTTTGTGTTGTACTGCCTATGTGTAGTAGTTTTGCCCTAACCAATCAAAGGGTCTGGTCAACTGACAGGGTAATTGTAATTGCATCATCTGCAAGAATTGAATGTTTTCTTGTATGTGGTACAATTTGTAAGTATAATATTTTAGTGGCACTTTTTTGCTTATACTTTCTGAATGGAATTCAATGTACTCGCATACTTTAAGACACAGTGTCTGTCTATTGTTTTTCTTAGTCCAATTAGCAAGGGAAAAAAATTGCACAGCTCGATTCATGTCAGTTGACCTACCTCTTTTTTGTCTTGCTAAGTGAGGTTTGTATGTGAATACTTAAGTATTTAAATATGTATAGAAGAGTATGTTCAAGTCATGTTATGGTATACAGGGCTTCATACTGAATTTTTTTGTAGGATAGCGTGTGAATAGGCCACAGAGAGGGGAGGGTGTGGGTCCTCTAGGGGGGGGGGGGGGGGTGGGGGTGGTGGTGGGTAGGTGGTTGAGGGGGTGGGGCGGTAATGCTGGTATGAGCTCCTTTGTTCACTGTTATACTTCAGAGGTATATTTCCAGAAACATTTAAACTTTTGAACATAATACACGTCCTTCCAGCATCATCAGTTGAAACATCTTTCAGCTCATTACAACCCATAGCTACAGATTGGCCCATGAGAGTTGCCATTGAGGATCTTGGGCTTTCGGCTGTAAAGTTTGATGAACTTCTAGAAATTTTCAAAAAGTATTGTGCTTTGATTTACATTAAAAGAATTTTGCTCTGAGTTACTATTTATAATTAAAAGTTCAGAATTGTTATGTAGCCCTGGTGCGGCTAAAGCATACAGCCATGTGAAAAGTTTGTTTGTTTTGTTTTTGTTTTTCTGACCATAAGTGAACTAAAAAAATTATTCATGGTGCATGTCTTTTGTGTACATGAATTTACTTGATCGTGTATATATATACATGTATATATATTTTTTGTTTTTGTTTTTGTTGTTGTTTTTTTTTGTTTTCAGGCAAGTGGTAGCTAATACATTCAACTAATGAGAAATTTACCAAACAACTACATGTAAATGTTGTTGTAGATGAAATTACCGAATTAATATGAACTTACTCAGAACAACAATTTAAGAAGTGCTACTTACGATGCTGGCTGGGAAAACCCCATAGCAACCATATATCACTAAATAGACCAAGAGTTTGGGATTCCCCTCATTTTTTGATTGAGAAAATTGAATAATATTTAGGCCATCTACTAATACTTCAAAAAAAAAAATTTTTTTCCCCAAAAAAATCCACTTTTCCAATCAATAAAAAAATAAAATAAAATAGAAATAATATTGTTTGATGCATTTTATACCAATATTATATTAGTTCAACAATAAAATATGTTGTTTGTTGTGTGTGGTGCTGATTGTGATCATGTAGGAGACATCTATGAGTGACCACAAGGAACATATTCCATCGGACGTCGAGCTCCACTACAAAACAATTTCATATACACAAAAACACAGACAACAAAGATATTTGTAATACAAACAACAAATTATTCATGCTCCTATATAATTGCAACTTTATGATGTATTGTATGCGGTTTCAGACAGGATTTTTGTTTGGGGGGGAGGAGGGGGGGGGGGCTCCGAGTGTACTTCGCCACACTCATTTTTTGGAACCTACACTACTTTGATGCACATATTTGCATAAGAGTCTATACTTCACACTGATGATCAGTGTTCGATCCTATGCTCTAAACGGCTCAGTAATGATAGGAACATAATGGGATACAATATCAGACCAAAAATAAATGCTTCTAAACTGTTATTTCTATTCAACTCCCAAAATTCTAGGTGGGGATCCCAGGGCTAGCCTCCCACTGTATGAACCCCTGGTATGTATACTCCACACTGTCCATGAGATAAACAATCACCGTTGTATTGAGAAAGTGTAATTTGAAAATGAAAAGCAGTACAAGCACACACGTGGAATTCTACGTGTCACATACTGAACGATCCCTCCCAGGTTAGGATCCGGAACCTCCATACAATACCAAAAAAACACAGACAACAATGATATTTGTAACACAACAGCTGGCCTCGCTGAATTGCCCCCCCCCTCCCCGTCATTGCTTTTCACTGACATTCTTGTGCCATAATCCCCCCCGCCCCCCCCACCCCCAACTGGACACCCAAATATCAGTAAGTTGAAATGAAACTTACCCAGCATGGATGATTTCACAGACCGAAAAAGACCCCCCGAGTTCGTTCTCTCCCAGGTTGGATCCGGAAGTGCCACATACTGTTTGTTCATGGTTGCTCTCTCTCTTTCCACAAATGCACGCACACACACACACACACACACACACACACACACACACACACAAGAAAAAAGAAGTTACAGGTGAATACAGATCATAAAAATAAATGTATAATTTATTATACATAAATTGACTGGTGTACACACACACACACACATGAAATTCAACTTACATAGGCATAGTAGTCACGATCCAAAAAGATCCAGAGTTCCCTCCCAGGTTGCATACGGAAGTGCCACATACTGTTTGTCCACGGTTGCTCTCTCTCATTCCACAAATGCACACACACACACATACACACACACACACACTAGAAAAAAGAAGATACAGGTGAATACAGATCATAAAAATAAATGTATAATATAAATTGACTGGTGTACACACACACACATACATGAAATTCAACTTACATGGGCATAGTAGCCCCGATTGGAAAAGACCCCCCTCCCCCCCCCCGAGTTCGTTCCCTCCCGGAAGCACCAGAATAACATTTCAACTCCACGCACACACATATACATCGAGTGTGAAGCTCCACTACAACACCACAAAAACACAGACAACGACAACGACAATAACAATACATATTACAACTTTTGGGATGTTCAGGGGGGGGGGGGAGGAGCAGCCACAAATATCAAAGTCTGTGGTCCTTCACACAAAAGATTATGGAATATCAATGGGTGTGTTGTCATCTTTCTTCCACTCTCCCCCTACCTCATCCACCCAACTCTTGTTCTTCGGTTCCCGCCTTCTCCGACCGCGAGGACGTCCAGGAGGAGCCACTTCCTCTTCTTCATCACTGGAACCTGCTGCCTATTCGTGTTTCATCATTGGAAGACTCAGGTCCGGTATCCTCTCCTTCATTACTGGAAGACTCTGCTCCTGTCGCCTCATCTGCGTAATCGGGTCGGTGACTGCATTCACATCTGGTCCTAGTAGTTTATGTGGTAAAAACTTTTTTTAATTTTTTTGAAAATTTGAATTTGTTCAAAAAACCACAAGCCACTTTCAAATCTCAAAACTCAATGAAATATATATATATTATAGCTAAACAGCTTACTCTATCTCAATATATAGCTATAAATAAGTCTTTCCACAACAGGAGCTTGCTATTTTTCAAGAGAAAGACAAGAGAAAGACAAGCTTACCTCGATCATCTTCTTGACTCCCATTTTCAGTATCAGTGGTCCACCAACCCTGATACAGGGCCTCCTATAGCCCTAGATGTCGTCTCCCTTCTCTCCGCTTGATCCTGAGTCGCTAAAGTCAGCATCGAGCAAGTCTAAAACTTCCACCGCATTGTAACTTGTAGACGCCATCTTCCAAAAAATGACTTTGAAAAATTTTTTTTTTGCATGGTTACCGAGGTCACACGACACGCTCACTTTTTTCCTATGATGTAATAAGCATTACCTAAGACTGTACGTAATAGGGAGGTCCCCAGTTGAACTGGCGATTTTATAAAAAATGGAGAAGACTGTAAGTCAAACCGCAAAGTCTTGGTCGGCAAAGAAGCGGTTGTTTCAATGTGTTATGGAAGGCTACTGAGCTCAAGCAATTTTTCGCTGCTTCTACAAAGCTCTGGAGATGACTGGATCCATAAATGAAGCTGCTGTGAAGAAGGTAACTTTTTTTTAAATTCGACGGAGAACCGATGTTTTTTTTTTTTGCCGCGGAAGAAATAAACGCAGCTGCTGTGAGGTACTGCCGAAGCAGTCCTGGCTGAAAGCTATTTTAGATGCTTCTCCAATGCATTGGGCACCTGTGTATGCAATCTGAAGGTTCTAGCTATAAAGTAACTATTTTTAAAAATTCGGAGAAGCCAACCGGTCTCACCCCGCTTTAAAGCGGGATCCGGAACGAAAGGGTTGTGTGCTGGAATTCAGGAGTTTTACGTTGAATCTATAATTGGTGAGAGTCTCCTTCATGTTTGTCATTTAGACAGCAATTAGCTACATCTACCGTTCATTAGGGATAACCAAATACATTTTTTTTGGTCCGCGAATTGATTTTGTCATTGCTAGCTAGTGTACTAGCAATGCTGAGGGTTCGCACCTTTTTCATTATTTTCTATTGTACTACAGTTCATATTGTCCTTTTGTAAAGTGCTAATGTAAATGTGACCGTCTACAGGAAAACCGGGCACAACGTGGCGTGCGTAAATATCGAGAAAAGATTGATCAATTTCTTTAAAATGTATTGTTTCAAGCCGACGGAAGGGACCGGTTAGGTCTATTATAGTGGGAATGACTTAAGCTACGACGATAAAACTTGGAGAGCTCAATATCTGGACGCCGACAACTCTGTAAGTGCAAAAATATTTTTTTCGAAGGCTGCCGCGTTGTGCCTGGTTTTCCTGTAGCCGGTCAATGTTAAATTGAGCATATTATTTCGTATGTACAAAGCTATGTTTGTGTGGGCTAAGAATGTACTATAATATTATTGCTAGTTCACATATTTACAGTTCATGAACATGGGCTGTGCCTGGTCTGAGCTACTTGCAAGATGAACTTGTCCAACTAGTGCAATGGATTCTTATTCATTCCTTTTTAATTTGAATCTGAATAATGCACATCAAACATTGCATTGCTTATTCTGTGCAATTTTTTCTGGTATATTGTACACATCACTTCTTTTTTTATAATGTATATATGTATATATAATAATATAATTGGTGAGCAAAAGCTGTAGATGCATTGCCATGGGAGAGACATCTCCGCGACGCATACACCAAGACATTGAACATTTATGTCCAAGTGGGCAGTGGATATAAGGTATCAGACTGATGATGGTGACCATCAGGAACTACTACAACTTTGAGATAAATCTGGCAGACCTTAAAAACATACTTTCAATTTCCTTTGTACATTGCAGAAATTTAACCTATCAGATTCAGCTCTCTCTTTTTTCTATAACATGCTCACCCAGGATCAACATGAATATGTATGTAGCACCTTATGTGTAGTACCTTATGTAACAGGTAAACTTTCTTGTAATCATCATTTTAGTGAGGGCAAGCAATTTGCATTGCACCTGATCATGTTTGAATGCATGTGGGCATGTTTGTGTGTGAGATGAGAAATGTGTAAATAGCATTAATGTGATGGTGCTGTGTGTGTGTGTGTGTTAATGGGAATTGCTGTTATATATTTTTTGGTACAAATTGATTACATAGAATATAACACCTGCCTCATTATGCAACATTACTCGGGAGAGATTTTAGATAGGTGGTTGTGAATGAAAGAAAACTAGTAACGTGAAGGAATAGTTCATGTATGGCATATTATTAATCAGTTTGCAACCTCAATTATTTGTTCCTGTTAAGGTATTCATACCAAAGTGTGAAGACTACAACTAAGTGTAAATGTAATGATGCCCCCCCCCCCCCCCCCCCCCACCCCCCCCCCCCCACCCCCCCCCCCAACATAGCACATTAATTAAGGAGGTAATAATGTAGTTCCTGGACCTGATCTTGTCTACTCTCAGACGGCTTGTGTGTGCCTTCTTGGTATACCAGGTTATGATAGCATCTTCCTACATGGTACATGTGGTACCATTGCTACACTGAACATTGATGTGTATGTGTGTGTATGTATGATATTTCTAGTTATTCTGTTTTTATGTCGTATTCAGCGAAGATAGTTGTATGCGTTGAATGTCTGTGGCATGCATGTTTGAGGGGGGCACTCTTGTTGTTTGGTGAATGATAAATGTGAGCCCTGGCCCTAGCCACATATAAAGGTGGTGGTGGTACCTCATGGCCAGTCAGTCAGTTGTTAATCCAAAGTCATCTCTGTGTGTCCTGTGTTTGTGTGCTTCTTTATTTTTATACTAGCAAAACTTCATATTTTCTTCAAAACAGTAATCAGTTGGATCATACAATATGTTTATTTCCTTTTAAAAAGTGACTAATTATTGACTCGGGAATTTGAGTTTCATTTTATTGCACATGCTAAATACAAAATCACTGCTAGGACTATAAGCCATATGAGCTTCCCCCCCCCCCAATATGCTCTGTGGGGCTCACAAAATTTGCATTACAACTCCACAAATAACTATCCAAGTCTATAGCCAGAAATTTTCAATAAGATGTCTTGGCAGGCTTAAAGTTATGGCTGAATGAGATTGAATGCTTGATTGCACAACTAGCAACAAATTGAGATTGGTAAAAAATAAATGAAAAAAAAAGCTGAAAGGAATAAATTATATATATAACCAAAGGATTAGAGGTAGCTAAAATGAGGGGTTGTGGCGGACCTAGTGACGACAGGGAATGAGCAACGAACACTTTCATTACATAATAGCACTTATCCACTTAGATCATCTTCATTAGCTAACACACAACACAACATTCCTCAATATCCATTAGTAGATTGCATACACACCATCACTATAATTAGCACCCAGTCCTGCAAACACATTCGGGCTTGTATGATTTAAAGAATCTCAATCGAACTGCTTACAGGGGGGAAGGGGGGGGGAAGTGGGAATTGATAAGAAATTAGAATTATCTCTTCCTACTTTTCTGTACATATCTTATATAGAAATTACGCCATAAGCTATTTGTGCACATGTATAACATAATTAAATGCTTTACAGTCAGTCATACTGAGGTAATGGTTTTGTCTCCTTGTCTTCGTGGTCAAAGAAAGTCTTTTATGTAATACGTTGTGTCTGGGGTGTCATGGACAGCCCCCTAGAAGGAGGAGGCTCATACAAGGAGTACACACGAATTCCCTGAGTATATGCCTGATCAGTTCTCTTTATGTTTTTCTAAAAATAAGGAGCTTATGTTTTTCCATCAAAACACATGGAATAGTCGATAGTCAGCCTCCTCCCTCCCTCATAATCATCTCACCCAGAATTGTAGCTAGAACGAATAGTAAGTATCAGCTGTTGTAAGAGACTAGGTCAGTCATGCCAGGAATTTCTATTTATCCTACAGGAAGTTCTTAACTGTATGTTTACGTGGTCAGAGAAGTTACTGATTACATTTAGATTATACAATACATTGCGTGTGAAATTAGTATCCATGAGTTTCTTTTGTTTATTATTTATATAGTATGCACTCTTTGTTGTAACCCCTTCCCATAACTGATCTGTAGCAGTAGCAAGAGAATATTGTGTGCATGTGTACATGGTGGCTGTGGCTGTCCTGTTGTACATGTGTGGTGTGTGTGTGTGTGTGTGTGAAACTACTAATTATTTAAGTCTTTTCCTGTGTATAACCGCTAGCCGGTGCAAGAGAATTTGTGTGTGTGTTATGTATATGTTTGCGTGTATGTTATGTGTGTGTGTGTGTTATGTTTGTGTTTGCATGTGTGTTATGTTTGTGTGTGTGTGTGTGTTATCTTTGTGTATGTGTGTGTTATGTTTGCATGCGTGTTATGTTTGTGATTTTATTTGTGTGTGTGTGTGTTGGGGTTTGATGTAATATTGACATACAGAATTGTACATTGTAATTGCCATTCATACATTATTACTATATCTAAAAGTGTGCATGCCGTCTCCAGGTGTGAGATAAGGAAGCTGAAGGTGGTGTGCCATTTGCCCTTTTTTAATTTAAGGCCTTCATTTTCTAAACAGCATGTTTTTTGTATGATAGGGCAACTATTATATTAATTTGTACCTGGTTTATCAGTTGCTCAATTCACAGTGGAATATGGAAAGCATCCAATAAATGTCCTAGCCTAACACCTTCATTCAGTCCGTACAAGATTTACACTACCAAGGGCCCTCGTCATATAACCATACATATAATAAACTAGTGTTCCACACCTTGCACAAATAGGATAGGGGGGATAGGGGGCTTTAACCCTTTAACGTTGGCGAGAGAGAATATTGTAGACCAAGAGCGACTTGAAATTGTTGAATTTAGGAAATGGTTAGTAATAAATAAATAGTAATAGCAACTTGGTATTGATTCCTCTTCCATGCCTCCATATCTCCTTTCTCTAATACATTGTTGTTGTTTTTTGTTTGTTACCACCAACATTAATATATATAAAGCAACAATATATTATCTTCCCTTCTCCTTTCCCCGGCCCCAAGCTACCCTACAATCGTCTGAAGTTTGTTCCCTCCATATTCCTATACAAATGTAGCTTAAAACCCTTTCGTTCCCAATCCCGCTTAAAAGCGGGTGAAGACCGGTTGGCTTCTCCGAATTTTTAAAAATAGTTACTTTATAGCTAGAACCTTCAGATTGCATACACAGGTGCCCAATGCGTTGGAGAAGCATCTAAAATAGCTTTCAGCCAGGGCTGCTTCGACAGTACCTCACAGCAGTTGCGTTTATTTCTTCCTCGGCAAAAAAAAAAAACATCGGTTCTCCGTCGAATTTAAAAAAAAGTTACCTTCTTCACAGCAGCTTCATTTATGGATCCAGTCATCTCCAGAGCTTTGTAAAAGCAGGGAAAAATTGCTTGAGCCCAGTAGCCTTCCATAACACATTGAAACAACCGCTTCTTTGCCGACCAAGACTTTGCGTTTTGACTTAATGTCTTTTTTTTTTTTTATAAAATCGCCAGTTCAACTGGGGGCCTCCCCATTACGTACAGTCTTAGGTAATGCTTATTACATCACAGGAAAAAAGTGAGCGTGTCGTGTGATCCAGGTAACTATGCAAAAAAAAATTTTTTTTTCGAAGTCAATTTGGAAAGATGGCGTCTACCAGTTACAGTGCTGTGGAAGTTTTATACTTGCTTGATACTGACTCTAGCGACTCAGGATCAAGCGGAGAAGAGGGAGACGACATCTAGGGCTATAGGAGGCCCTGTATCAGGGTTGGGGACCAGACCCCGTCAACTCTGACACTGACAATGGAAGTCAAAAAGATGATCGATGTAAGCTTGTCTTTCTCTTGTCTTTCTCTTGAAAACTAGCAAGCTTCTGTTGTGGAAAGGACTTATTTATAGCTATATTGAGATGGAGAAAGCTGTTTAGCTATAATATATATATATTTCATTGAGTTTTGAGATTTGAAAGTGGGTTGTGGTTTGTTGAACAATTTCAAATTTTCAAAAAAATTTAATTTTTTTTACCAGAATGTACTACTAGGACCAGATGTGTATGCAGTCACTGACCCGATTGTGAAGAGGGATTGTGAAGAGGGATTGTGAAGAGGACGCAGATAAGGCAACAGGAGCAGAGTCTTCCATTGACAAGGAGAAGATGCTGGACCTGGCGAAGTACACTCGGAGCCCCACCCCCCCTCCCTCCCAAACAAAAATCCTTTATGAAACCGCATACAATACATCATAAAGTTGCAATTATATAGGATCATGAATAATTTGTTGTTTGTATTACAAAATATCTTTGTTGTTGGTGTTTTTGTGTATATGAAATTGTTTTGTAGTGGAGCTCGACGTCCAATGGTGTATGTTCCTTGTGGACACTCATAGATGTCTCCTACATTATCACAATCAGCACCACACACAACAAACAACATATTTTATTGTTGAACTAATATAATATTGGTATAAAGTACATCAAACAATATTATTTCTATTTTTTTATTATTATTATTGATGGGAAAAGTGGAATTTTTTGGGAAAAATTTTTTTTTTTTTTAAAGTAATAGTAGAGGGCCTAAATATTATTCAATTTTCTCAATCAAAAAATGAGGGGAATCCCAAACTCTTGGTCTATTTAGTGATATATGGTTGCTATGGGGTTTTCCCAGCCAGCATCGAGTTAAAAAAATAAAACGGTAATGCACTATTCCGCGGTAGGAGATTAGATTTTTCCGCGCGCGTCCAAACAATTCGGGAACGAGAGGGTTAAGCCATCTACTAATACTTCTAAAAAAAAAAAATTTTTCCCCAAAAAAATTCACTTTTCCCATCAATAAAAAAATAAAATAAAATAGAAATAATATTGTTTGATGCATTATATACCAATATTATATTAGTTCACCAATAAAATATGTTGTTTGTTGTGTGTGATGCTGATTGTGATCATGTAGGAGACATCTATGAGTGTCCACAAGGATCGTATTCCATCGGACGTCGAGCTCCACTACAAAACAATTTCATATACACAAAAACACAAACAACAAAGATATTGTAATACAAACAACGAATTATTCATGATTCTATATAATTGCAACTTTATGCGGTTTCATACAGGATTTTTGTTTGGGAGGTGGGGGTAGGGCTCCGAGTGTACTTCGCCACACCCATTTTTTGGGACCTACACAACTTTGATGCATCATTGTTGTCTGTGTTTTTTTGGTATTGTATGGAGGTTCCGGATACTAACCTGGGAGGGATCGTTCAGTCTGTGACACCATCCATGCCGGGTAAGTTGAATTCCACGTGTGTGCTTGTACTGCTTTTCATTTTCAAATTACACTTTCTCAATACAACGATTGTTTCTGTCATGTACAGTGTGGAGTATACATACCAGGGGTTCATACAGTGCGAGGCTAGCCCTGGGTTCCCCCCTAGAATTTTGGGAGTTTAATAGAAATGAACATTTTGGAAGCATTTATTTTTAGTCTGATATTGTATCCCATTATGTTTCTATCATAACTGAGTCATTTAGTACATAGGACCGAACACTGATCATCAGTGTGAAGTATAGACTCTTATGCAAATATGTATATTTGTAACATAACAGCTGGCCTCGCTGATTTGCCCCCCCTCCCCCGTCATTACTTTTCACTGACATTCTTGTACCATAACCCCCCCCTCCCCCCTCCGCCCCAGCTGGACACCCAAATATCAGTAAGTTGAAATGAAATTCAACTTACCCGGCATGAATGATGTCACAGACCGAAAAAGACCCCCCCGAGTTCGTTCTCTCCCAGGTTGGATCCGGAAGCGCCACATACTGTTTGTCCATGGTTGCTCTCTCTCTTTCCACAAATGCACGCACACACATACACACACAGACACAAGAAAAAAAAAAGCTACAGGTGAATACAGATCATAAAAATAAATGTATAATTTATTATACATATTGACTGGTGTACACACACACACACATGAAATTCAACTTACATGGGCACAGTAGCCCCGATCCAAAAAGATCCAGAGTTCCCTCCCAGGTTGTATACGGAACGCCACATACTGTTAGTCCACGGTTGCTCTCTCTCATTCCACAAATGCACACACACACATACACACACACACTAGAAAAAAGGTGAATACAGATCATAAAAATAAATGCTTAATATAAATTGACTGGTGTACACACACACACACATACATGAAATTCAACTTACATGGGCATAGTAGCCCGGATTGGAAAAGACCCCCCCCCCCCCCCCCCCCCCCCGAATTCGTTCCCTCCCCGGTTAGATCTGGAAGTGCCAGAATAACATTTCAACTACACGCACACACATATGCATAGAGTGTGAAGCTCCACTACAACACCACAAAAACACAGACAACGACAACGACAATAACAATACAATTACATATTCCAACTTTTGGGATGTTCAGGGGGGGGGGGGGGGGGGGGGGAGAGTAGCACCAAATATCGAAGTTTGTGCTGTCCTCTTTCTTCCACTCTCCCCCTACCTCATCCACCCGACTCTTCTTCTTCGGTTCTCGCCATCTCCGACCGCGAGGACGTCCAGAACTCGGAGCAGGAGGAGCCACTTCCTCTTCTTCATCACTGGAACCTGCTGCCTATTCGTGTTTCATCATTGGTAGACTCAGGTCCAGTATCCTCTCCTTCATGACTGGAAGACTCTGCTCCTGTCGCCTCATCTGCGTAATCGGGGTCGGACTGCATTCACATCTGGTCCTAGTAGTATATGTGGTAAAAACTTTTTAATTTTTTTGAAAATTTGAATTTGTTCAAAAAACCACAAGCCACTTTCAAATCTCAAAACTCAATGAAATATATATATATTATAGCTAAACAGCTTACTCTCAATATAGCTATAAATAGTCCTTTCCACAACAGAAGCTTGCTATTTTTCAAGAGAAAGACAAAAGAAAGACAAGCTTACCTCGATCATCTTCTTGACTCCCATTTTCAGTATCAGAGTTGACGGGGTCTGGTCCACCAACCCTGATACAGGGCCTCCTATAGCCCTAGATGTCGTCTCCCTTCTCTCCGCTTGATCCTGAGTCGCTAGAGTCAGCATCAAGTAAGTCTAAAACTTGCACCTCATTGTAACTTGTAGACGCCATCTTCCAAAAAATGACTTTGAAAAATTTTTTTTTTGCATAGTTACCGGGGTCACACGACATGCTCACTTTTTTCCTATGATGTAATAAGCAATACCTAAGACTGTACGTAATAGGGAGGTCCCCAGTTGAACTGGCAATTTTATAAAAAATGGAGAAGACAGTAAGTCAAACCGCAAAGTCTTGGTCGGCAAAGAAGCGGTTGTTTCAATGTGTTATGGAAGGCTACTGAGCTCAAGCAATTTTTTGCTGTTTCTAGAAAGCTCTGGAGATGACTGGATCAATAAATGAAGCTGCTGTGAAGAAGGTAACTTTTTTAAAATTCGACGGAGAACCGATGTTGTTGTTTTTTTGCCGAGGAAGAAATAAACGCAACTGCTGTGAGGTACTGTCGAAGCAGTCCTGGCTGAAAGCTATTTTAGATGCTTCTCCAATGTATTGGGCACCTGTGTATGCAATCTGAAGGTTCTAGCTATAAAGTAACTATTTTTAAAAATTCGAAGAAGCCAACCGGTCTTCACCCGCTTTAAAGCGGGATCCGGAACGAAAGGGTTAAAGATATCCCAATTTGAGAAAGTCACTCAGTTCATAACCTCCAATTTTGTTGCAATGATAAGTTAAGTCAATCTCGGTAATGAACATAAACAGGTAGTTATGTATGTTTATTTATGATGTCTAGATATTTTCATACACAATGGACATCTTGCTACCTGAAGTTATATGTCTTAACATTATGGATGTGTCCAATGTTAGCAGAAATGAGGTATCTATAGTTCTTTCATTCTCATTTAGTAAAATACAAGATTTTGTATCAATTTTCTCTCAATTAGGCAGGAGATATTATGTACACGTATGTAAACAAGCATCAATGTGTACCTTCACAGAATAAGACCCCAACATCAGGTTTGTTAAAGTGGCTACTATGTCTGTTATGTATAATGCCATTGTTTTTTAGCTTCTGTTTTTGGTCCGGAGAGCTGGAAATTGTATCAGGAACTGCAAATGAAATTTAATGGTGTGTTAACTCTCAGTTTCACAAGGCATAGATATTAAACAAATGCTTGTTATTATTCATTGTAGTGAAGAAATATGAGGCACCTGAAGGCAAAGAGACTGAGGGGAGTAATGAATCATCTAAAATTAACCTTCAAGGTAGCTAAAGCAAAATACCCTCTATGTATTAGACATTGCAATAAGATTTTAAGCCAATCATTATCACTTTTTTGTGAATTTGGTTCTATTTTTCCTGACCTTGTCAATCAAAGCCCTTCGAAGGTGAGTCATTTTGAATCGGTTTTGTATTCGTTAACTAAAACTAAAATGGATACGCTTATTAGTGTTAGTAAGCATTTTTTCAGAAAAGTTTTTAGCAGATATTAAGTTATCTAGAACAGTGTAATATAAAATTTTGTGATGTATATGATCAAAGAAGGGCTTGCTTCTTCATATCTTGGTGTAGTGAACAAGGCATTGTTTTTAACAGAGTTGGCATACTCTCACTTTAGCAGTTCAAGAATCACTGGGTCTCATACCCCTGATAATAATTCAATAATAGCTTTTAAAAGAACAATAATATTCATTAACATAAATTTTGTCAACTATTATATTAAGTTCATGTTAATGATAGTTATAGTTTTAGTTAGATCTAAGAATTTTAAAATTAGTTTTAGTTCATGATGTGTCAAAAGTGTTGGAAAATAACTACCACTAAACTAAAGAACGAAAAGTTGTTCAAAAAAATTAATTAGAACTATCTAGCTCAAAAGGATAAACTATACATTGATGCCTGATTGGTTTGAGGAATCATTCAATAGATGGCTAGTATATAGTAGCACTGAGGGTTCGTGTATCTGGTGACTACACGACTTTGAATATGCTTATTTATAGGGTGTTGCAATAATGTAAAGACAGAATAAATACTGCAACCTCCTCGTACAACACACTCAGAGCTAACAAAGCACGAGAACACACATTCAGTGCAAGTTTTCCTCAACATCTTACTGGAATTGATAATCAAAATCATGAATGAGATGAATAACACGCAGGGAGTATTTAAAAAAAAAGTATTTCTACTACCTAGCTACTTCATATCCATGTTATCAATAGCTACAGCCATGCAGCAGTGATGATGACCTTTACAGTAAACCTCCTTCAAGAAAGAGGAAAATACTTTCAAGTCCCGAGGTAAAAAAAGTATTAATTAATATTATACTGAATGAATATAATTCTTTGAAGGAACCAGGGTTTTTGACATGCAGTGTGCGTAGTCCTATGCCTGAATGCAGTCCAAGTTGTCTAGATAAGTTGCAATCATGCGAAGTAAAGGGTAAGCTAAACTGCTTTTGACTTTTTTGTTTGTGATGTAGTGTTTTAACTATGATGTCTCTGAATGTGTATTATAATAGATATTGTTGATCTTACGGAAGTAGTAGCTGAAATTGATGACCCTGATATCTATTGGATGAAAGATTTGATGCTGTAAGCCAATGTGAGTTATTTACATTTAATATTTGAACCAACTCTTCTTTTTGTACAGAAAATTGGAAATTTTCTAATAAAATCGTAAGTTGCAAGCCACCAATATTTTGATTTTCTTTCCGTAATAAAATTTGCCCAGCTGTAATAATACTGTCAGTAAGCCAACAACTATGCAATAACACGTTTTTGTCTTCTTTATACAATTTTCAGCATTGGTTGCCCCAAAGGAACCATCAATGTATATGATAGCCTATCAAGTAATGGTTTGTCTACTCGTACTATGAGAGTGATTGCAGGGATTTTATTCGTGACTGACCAAAGAAAAATAACTATTAACCATATTGATGTCTAAACTCAGTCTAATTGCAGTGATTGTGGTGTATTTTCACTGACATTTGCAACATCTTTATGTCAAGCGTATGACCCTTCCATAATTGCATACATTGCATACCAGCTTAGGGACCATCTCTATAAGTGCTTAGAAAATCGTAAGATGTTATTATTTCCACGGCGTAGTCGTCAGAGAACAGCCCGAAGTGGTCATCAAACAAGCTTCAACATTTATTGTGAATGTAGACTTCCACAGTATGGCAGCATGATCACATGTGAACAATGTGAAGAGTGGTTTCACAAGAATTGTGTTGTGGCGCCAAATGCTGTGTGGAAGAAAGGCAATACAATACAATGGTTTTGTAAGAACTGCAGTTAACCAGCTTACTGGCTTAGCTATTAGCTAGCTACCATTCACTCATTTGTCATGATTTTTTTCATTTTTATTGAATAATCATATTTTTTAATGATGGCAATAGTAATAACATTTTGTGGCCACACCCTCAGATATATATGTTTATGGTAAAGTGAGAGAAATAAGCCAGAAAGCAAAAGGAGAAAATGAATATATAGCTAAATAGCTCAGTCCATGTGGATGGCTACTTGTTGTAGGAGTTCTAGATTGCTATATTGCCTCCATACAGTCTATAACAAACACATTGTCAGACTGCTCAGGAAAGAAATCAGGACAATGTGTTCCGTGAAAACTGCTTCTGTCTTGTGAAGCAGTAATTATGAAGCATTAATGAATTTTAAGTGGGATAATGTAGTCGAGGAATTGAAGATTTATGCTCCAACTTTTGAGCTCATCTTACCTTAAGGTAACGTTTATTGACGGATACTAATTTTGGCGATTTTCTGATATGGTGCATTTGACGGATATTAATTTTGGCGGTTATGGTCTGTAATAATGCATAGAATTTTTCACATGCTTCATAAATTATCAGTAATAATATTAATGTAATGGTTCAGGAGTATAATAAAAAAGATTTCATGTTATGAATGTCATAATTAATATTTATTAATAAATTAATTGTTTATTGTCTAGTTCTTGTAGATGTCCTGAAAGGGATCCAGTGGTGGGAGTACAGTGCTGCCATCAAATAAGCCAACAATTCCAGCTTTTTTCCACCCCTTGACGATAACAATTGATGGCAAATTCGAAGATGCCACTGCCGCTATTTTGAAGATATCTACGATAGCTAGGAAGAAGACGATGAAGACGACGAAGCCATTGAAGTTAATGCCAATGAAGAAGAAGACGATGAAGACGACGAAGCCATTGAAGTTAATGCCAATGAAGAAGAAGACGATAGTAGCGAAATGAATGTTGTTACCTAGTTAGCTTGTATTATCTCGTATATGTTTAAATTGTTTATGGACAATTGCACTACAGAAACTCACTTGCAGCCTATCCAGTAAATTAGGTAAAAGATCGTCAATATAGCCTCATCAATTGTTAGCGGATTTCAATATTAGCGAAAAATGGCAAATCGCTAATATTCGCTAAAATGAGTACCCGTTAATAAATGTTACCTTAAGGTACATTCATGCACTGCAAAAAGTCAGCAATAATTGGTATCTGTGCCTCTATTCTACTTAAAAGTCGTTCTTCTAAGATGAGTCTTGTGCAGAAAATGATTATGTTGATTCTTCATGCTGTGCATTGTGGAAAACATGTGCATAAAAATGTTTGCTTATTTTTTAAGTGTGAAAAGTCACATTGTTTTTCAGGTGTATTCCAGGCTCCAACCCCTCAATCTAACTTTGTCTTCAATGTCCTCGACTCGTCTACTTGTCTCAATGGGACAAAGACATGATGGTGTGGTCCTTGACTGGATGGATTCATTTCTTGAAGTTTTGAAAGATAGAGGTAATATTTATTTTGTATATGCAAGAAATACTTCACATATTTCTGATGTAACAGATCATGTCAAGTACAAGTGATAGAAGAAAGACTGTCAAAGTCACGAATAGCAGTTGTGAGGTCGAAGGTGGTGACAGTGAAATTGCAAGAGATCCTGATTGGGAGGACCTTATTGCTTCATCCGATTCTGAGAGTACTGACATTGATGAGTGCGTTGAATTAAATGAAAGTGATGAAGATAATGATTGCTTCAGTGAGAGTGACTAAGATTCTGATGAAGAAAGCCACCAACATAGCCCAGTACTAACATAGCCCAATATGTCAGACAGTTTCACCACCGACTGTATATGAGCGTTCTCTTCTGATCACTAGGACTGAACAATTCGAAACACCTCACAAACCTCGAGGATACAGGTTATGTGGAGACAATATTGATAAAACTGTGCGGCCTAGATACATGCGTTCGGATAGGGGAAATCAGTCCTTGCACTACTTTCATTTTTATGCTGTGGAAAACAGAGTGGATTTATCTCAACTTTCTGATTCACCAGTAGACCAAGTACTTTCACATGAAGTAATGGCTAGAGGAATGCTCCCTTCTATTGCAGATGATTCTTAAGGTTACGGTATACAATTTGCTCATGAATAATTTATGAGCTACCAAGTGCTCAATTTCTTCAACAAATCGACTTCATATGTTTAATCTAGATATTTCTAGCTTACCAGCATTGTATTCTCAATGCTAGAAACCAATTTCCATGGTTGCAAGCGCTAAGTATTCAGCTAAACTCGATGCTAAAACATTTAGGTCGGTACAAATAGGAGCCGTACAATAATTTCTTGAAAGTCAGCGTGGACTTACTGTTCTAGCGATCCATGAATGCTTCAATACTTATAGAAGGGCATGTCGATGAAAACAAACTGCTACGCCGAGCGGCGTTGAAGAAACAACGTCGAAAGCTCTTACCGCTATGGCGGGAGCAGAGAGAAACCTTGAAACTTCGACCTGTACCTCCACCAGAAATCTCCGTAGACAAAAAAACATTTCCAACCGCCCCGCCCAAAGCTTCACTTAACCCTTTCGTTCCTGAATTGTTTGGACGCGCACGTAAAAATCAAATTTTCTACCGCGGAATAGAGCATTGCCGTTTTATTTTTTTAACTCGATGCTGGCTGGGAAAACCCCATAGCAACCATATATCACTAAATAGACCAAGAGTTTGGGATTCCCCTCATTTTTTGATTGAGAAAATTGAATAATATTTAAGCCATCTAAAAAAAAAAATTTTTTCCCCCAAAAAATCCACTTTTCCCATCAATTAAAAAAATAAAATAAAATAGAAATAATATTGTTTGATGCATTTTATACCAATATTATATTAGTTCAACAATAAAATATGTTGTTTGTTGTGTGTGGTGCTGATTGTGATCATGTAGGAGACATCTATGAGTGTCCACAAGGAACGTATGCCATCGGACGTCGAGCTCCACTACAAAACAATTTCATATACACAAAAACACAAACAACAAAGATATTTGTAATACAAACTACAAATTATTCATGATCCTATATAATTGCAACTTTATGATGTATTGTATGCAGTTTCATACAGGATTTTTGTTTGGGGTGGGGCTCCGAGTGTACTTCGCCACACCCATTTTTTTGAACCTACACTATTTTGATGCACATCATTGCATACGAGTCTATACTTCACACTAAATGGCTCAGTTATGAAGGGAACATAATGGGATACAATATCAGATTAAAAATAAATGCTTCCTAAATGTTTATTTCTATTCAACTCCCAAAATTCTAGGGGGGAACCCAGCGCTAGCCTCCCACTGTATGAACCCTGGTATGTATACTCCACACTGTACATGAGAGAAACAATCGTTGTATTGAGAAAGTGTAATTTGAAAATGAAAAGCAGTACAAGCACACACGTGGAATTCAACTTACCCGGCATGGATGGTGGCACAGACTGAACGATCCCTCCCATAGGATCCGGAACCTCCATACAATACCAAAAAAACACAAGACAACAATGATATTTGTAACATAACAGCTGGCCTCGCTGAATTGCCCCCCCCCCTCCCCCGTCATTACTTTTCACTGACATTCTTGTACCATAACCCCCCCTCCCCCGTCATTACTTTTCACTGACATTCTTGTACCATAATCCCCCCAGCCCTAGCTGGACACCCAAATATCAGTAAGTTGAAATGAAATTCAACTTACTTGGCATGGATGATGTCACAGACCGAAAAAGACCACCGAGTTCGTTCTCTCTCAGGTTGGATCCGGAAGTGCCACATACTGTTTGTTCATGGTTGCTCTCTCTCTCTTTCCACAAATGCACGCACACACATACACATACACACACACACACAAGAAAAAAGAAGCTACAGGTGAATACAGATCATAAAAATAAATGTATAATTTATTATACATAAATTGACTGGTGTACACACACACACACACATGAAATTCAACTTACATGGGCATAGTAGTCACGATCCAAAAAGATCCAGAGTTCCCTCCCAGGTTGTATATGGAAGTGCCACATACTGTTTGTCCACGGTTGCTCTCTCTCATTCCACAAATGCACACACACACACATACACACACACACACACTAGAAAAAAGAAGATACAAGTGAATACAGATCATAAAAATAAATGTATAATATAAATTGACTGGTGTACACACATACATGAAATTCAACTTACATGGGCATAGTAGCCCCGATTGGAAAAGACCCCCCTCCCTCCCCCCCGAGTTCGTTCCCTCCCCGGTTAGATCTGGAAGCGCCAGAATAACATTTCAACTCCACGCACACACATATACATCGAGTGTGAAGCTCCACTACAACACCACAAAAACACAGACAACGACAACGACAATAACAATACATATTACAACTTTTGGGATGTTCAGGGAGGGGGGGGGTGGAGCAGCCACAAATATCAAAGTCTGTGGTCCTTCACACAAAAAAATTATGGAATATCAATGGGTGTGTTGTCATCTTTCTTCCACTCTCCCCCTACCTCATCCACCCGACTCTTGTTCTTCGATTCCCGCCTTCTCCGACCGCGAGGACGTCCAGAACTCGGAGCAGGAGGAGCCACTTCCTCTTCCTCATCACTGGAACCTGCTGCCTATTATGTGGTAAAAACTTTTTAATTTTTTTTGAAAATTTGAATTTGTTCAAAAAACCACAAGCCACTTTCAAATCTCAAAACTCAATGAAATATATATATATATATTATAGCTAAACAGCTTACTCTATCTCAATATAGCTATAAATAAGTCCATTCCACAACAGAAGCTTGCTATTTTTCAAGAGAAAGACAAGAGAAAGACAAGCTTACCTCGATCATCTTCTTGACTCCCATTTTCAGTATCAGAGTTGACGGAGTCTGGTCCACCAACCCTGATACAGGGCCTCCTATAGCCCTAGATGTCGTCTCCCTTCTCTCCGCTTGATCCTGAGTCGCTAGAGTCAACATCAAGCAAGTCTAAAACTTGCACCGCATTGTAACTTCTGGACGCCATCTTCCAAAAAATGACTTTGAAAAAATTTTTTTTTTGCATAGTTACCGGGGTCACACGACACGCTCACTTTTTTCCTATGATGTAATAAGCATTACCTAAGACTGTACGTAATAGGGAGGTCCCCAGTTGAACTGCCGATTTTATAAAAAATGGAGAAGACAGTAAGTCAAACCGCAAAGTCTTGGTCGGCAAAGAAGCGGTTGTTTCAATGTGTTATGGAAGGCTACTGAGCTCAAGCAATTTTTTGCTGCTTCTACAAAGCTCTGGAGATGACTGGATCCATAAATGAAGCTTCTGTGAAGAAGGTAACTTTTTTAAAATTCGACGGAGAACCGATGTTTTTTTTTTTTTGCCGAGGAAGAAATAAACGCAACTGCTGTGAGGTACTGTCGAAGCAGTCCTGGCTGAAAGCTATTTTAGATGCTTCTCCAATGCATTGGGCACCTGTGTATGCAATCTGAAGGTTCTAGCTATAAAGTAACTATTTTTAAAAATTCGGAGAAGTTAATCGGTCTTCACCCGCTTCAAAGCGGGATCCGGAACGAAAGGGTTAATTAGAAAATCCGTGTGCTAAAGCCTGTGCAGTTCAGTGACGCCCCAAAAAGTACGGCTCCATTCGAACTTGGGACTAGTTTACTAATAGCAACCAGCACGCGGGAAAAGCCCGCGAAGTCGCCACGCATCAGCTGTATCTTGAGCGCGTGGCAAGGAGCTAGTTTTGGTTGATGGAGAATTAGCAAACGATAGAGCTACAGGACTAAAAAAATAACGGCTTACGAGGTGAAGTGGACGGGCGAAAGCATTTAAGATCATGGCAAACAAGAAGAACTCCAGAAACAAGTACAAGAATACCCACAAGCATGTTTACCAAAAGAAGAAAAATCCAAAGAAGAACCCTAGAAATCCAAAGAAGAAGCAATCATTTGACAGAGTTGATCAAAAGATGGATTGTTTGGAAGGAAGTCGAGTGATCAATTCGAAAAGATTGCAACAGTATTCCAAGGATTTAAGCCAGCATTCTTCAAGCTGTGATGGTCCAGTTGTTCTAGATCAGGAGAAGAGGGCAGGCATGGCTTCTGTATTGAAAGGAGACTGTACTAGCTGTGGCAAGGCTGTTACTTTGGAAACATCAAGCAAGGTAAAGGGGCCAAAAGGCTACTGCAGATGGGAAGCTAATTTGGCTGCAGTCTGGGGACAGATGGCTACAGGAGCAGGTCATAGCCAGTTGGAGGAAACAATGAGTGAGATGGGAGTACCTGTGATGACCAAAGCAAGCTTTATAGCAACCGAGAGGGATATTGGGGAGTGTTGGCGTCAAGCTCTTCTTTCATCAATGGCTAATGCTGGCAAGGAGGAAAGAAGAATTGCTATTGAGAAAGGAAACTTTCACGAAGACGTTCCTGCTATCACAGTAATTGTAGACGGTGGCTGGTCAAAACGCTCACACAAGCACAGTTACAATGCCAAATCTGGCGTGGCAATAATCATTGGCAAAGAGACTGGGAAACTTTAATATCTCGGAGTCAGAAACAAATATTGTCATGCATGTGCCGCTGGAATACCAGAAGAGAATCATGACTGCTTTCGCAATTGGACTGCATCCTCTTCCGAGATGGAGACCGATATTATTGAAAATGAAAAGCAGTACAAGCACACACGTGGAATTCAACTTAACCGGCATGGATGGTGTCACAGACTGAACGATCCCTACCTGGTTAGTATCCGGAACCTCCATACAATACCATACATATACATACAATGAGGTCGCTAAGCGAAGAGGCCCATCTGAGGTTGCTAAGCGAGGAGGTTCATCTGAGGTTGCTAAGCGAGGAGGTCCATCTGAGGTTGCTAAGCGAGGAGGTCCATCTGAAGTTGCTAAGCGAGGAGGTAGCTAAGCGAGAAGGCCCATCTCTGCCTGAGGTTGCTAAGCAAGGAGGACCATCTCCGCCTAAGGTTGCTAAGCGAGAAGGCCCATCTGAGATTGCTAAGCGAGGAGGCCCATCTGAGGTTGCTAAGCAAGGAGGACCATCTCCGCATGAGGTTGCTAAGCCAGAAGGCCCATCTCTGCCTGAGGCTGTTAAGCGAGGAGGCCCATCTCTGCCTGAGGTTGCTAAGCGAGGAGGCCCATCTCTGCCTGAGGTTGCTAAGCGAGGAGGTAGTTGCGTGGGAGCACAGGTGATGTGTAGCAATTGCTCTAAGTGGTTCCACTATGTGTGCATAAAAGGATCAATTATTTGGACGAAAATGGTGATGTATCAGCTGTAAAAATACTGACCAGGCTTGAATTCCATTCTTTAATACTGTATCATTTCATGTTCAGTATTGTCGTGTTATTTCTTTGTTTTAATGTAAATCTGCATTGAAAGAATTTGCAATCTAAAATTACTCGTTGGATTTCAAGCCTTTTTTTCATATGCATGCAATCATTCCGAGCCAGAAGTGGGTGTCGTCAAATACATAAAAGTGATGGATGCAATAGCTGACAATAAGGATACTATTTTAAGTATAATTGGTGAACTTTATGCCGAATACATTACCAAGCATAACCACAAGTATCTTGTTCTGGAAGGAGATGCTAAAACATATGACACAATTCAGGCAATAAAACATGAATACGGGAAAGACCTTAGCTGGCTAATTCCATATCCCGGAGATTGGCACTTACTAAAAAATTATCAGATCTGTCTAATGAAACCTATTTTTGAAGCAGGCTTAAAAGATTTGGCAAATTTTAGCAGCTACCCATCACAGTCAATCGGTGCATGTTCACAATTTAAGAGAACTCATCGTTTTTTAATGGAAGTTTGGGAAGCTCTTTTTAGAAACATGCTAGACAGTTTTATGGCTCAATTCAATGATAGCAATCTGGAAGAAATAATAGCCTCTACTTTGAGCAATCTTGACAATTCTGACTACGATGAGCTTGCAGTGTACAGTATCATTAGGTCATTTGAAGAACAGAGAAATCTTTTTGATGGCAAATTCACTCAGTACATTACAAAAATGGCAGACATCGATGATACCTGGACATTTTGTAGTCGATTTATTTTTGAAGATTGTCAACCCTATGTTTCACTGTTTATGGCTATTAGAAATGAAAACTGGTTTCTCCGAATGGCATCGGTAAAGTCAATGGCAGCTAATTTTACGGTCTTAGATCACCCCATATACCAGAATCTGATATCTCAGCATATTATAGATGTGTCATGTATGCCAGCAGAATTAGTAGAATATTTTAAAAAAGGAGGGTTTGCATTAAGTATATCAGGCCAGGCTCTTCATTCTGTTGGATTAGATGAAAGCCATGAGATGCTCATTAACCGATTATCGCCGAATTACGCGTTTTTGCGTACCGCGCGAGGGTGCTTCACAGCGCGGGATACGCATTTTTGCGTACTCGCCATTGCACCTGCATCTATTAGCTGCTAGCCGCAATCGTAAGTGTTTGAAGAGCTCCCACTACGCCACAGCGTTTCTCCAGGCACGTAAGTATGTGGGGGGGAAGGTTTTAATGACCCTTACCATAGGAAAAAAATTAGTATTTCTTGTTTGAAATTGTAGCACTGCTTGTGTATAAAGGAAAAAAAATGACAGTTACAAAAAAGAATATATAACTAACTGACATAAACATAAAGCAAATACTATGATATGTAGTCATCAATAAAATAAAAAATAATAATTTAGACAACAAGAATGGCTGCTGAGAGGTACTCCACGGAACAAGTCTTGGCTTTTCTCGATACAGAGGAACTGGATGAGGAAGACTTCTTGGGTGAAGAGGTGGATGGCCAGGAAGTCTTCATGGAGGGCAGTGATGAAGAATTTGATGACCTGGAAGAGATGGAGACAGTCGAGGGTAAGTTTTTCTTTTTTCTTTTTTTTTTTTTTTTTAGCTTGATTTGTGTATACACAGAGGAAAATTGCATGGATTTTGAGGAACAATCCCAACCTCCAGAAAACCCACTTATTCATGCATTGTTATCTGAGGATACAGACTTCTTTCCTCCCAGTTCTCCTGTAGTGGAAGGTGCCCATGAGATGGATTCTGATCGAGAAGCAGAATCACCAAGCCTGGAGGCATCAACTGCTGAACCAGTCTGGACAGAAACCTTGTCAGTTCCTTCCCTACATTCATTATCTGACTCTTCTCCTCTTGGTCCAACAGTTCCAATCCCTGCAATGCCGAAAAAGATTTTTCAACTTTTTTTTACTCCTGAACTTGTGGCAAGTATAAGGGATGAGACTAACAAATATGCAAGAGAGGTCATACCGCCCGAAAAATTGTTAAAATGGATGGATGTTGGTGTTGAAGACATTTATGCTTACTTGGGTTTCAATATTCTCATGGGTCTAAACCCCAAGCCCTCCATCAACGATTATTGGAGAAAAGATCCACTGTACCACTACAGTCCTATTAGTGACCGGATATCTAGGGACAGATACTTAGAAATACACAGACACCTGCACTTTGTGAGCAACTCCACTCTGGCTCCTCGTAGTGACCCCAACTATGACAGGCTTGGTAAAGCGCGGCCACTGCTGAATTACCTCAGTGAGAGGTTCAAATCAGTGTACAACCCGAGCAAGGAATTAGCTGTGGACGAAGCTATGATCAAGTTCCAAGGGCGTTCCTCCTTGAAGCAATACATGCCCAAGAAACCCACCAGGAGAGGAATAAAGGTGTGGGTCTTGGGAGATAGCTCCAATGGATATTTTTGCAGGCTTGACGTGTATACTGGAAAAAAAAAACAAACTGAACATGGACTTGGAACGGGTGTTGTCAAAGAACTCACCAAAGATTTCCATCATACTTGGAGATACATCTTCTTTGACAACTTCTTCACCTCACATGGACTACTTGATGATCTTTACCAGTCAGGTCTCTATGGCTGTGGTACTGCCAGATCGAACCGTAAAGGTTTTCCCAGCATACTAAAAAAAATAAAGTTGAAGAACAGGTAAATGACATATAAATAATATAAATTCGATACTGTAGAATAAGAAATGTATAATAACAATTTCATTACTGTTATTATTTAATTCAGGGGAGATATCATGACAGTACAGGCTAAGAATATATCAGCATCAGCCTGGTTGGATAACAAACTTGTCACCGTCATGTACACAGGATACGACCCAGCTAAGAGCGCCACTGTTCTAAGAAGGCAAAAAGATGGTACAAGAAAGTCTTTTGCCTGTCCAGTTGCAACAGCCTCCTATAATCAGTACATGGGAGGTGTTGACAGGGGAGATCAGATACGAGGGTATTATAGCACCAAGTTGAAGTGTAGGAAGTTTTATAAATATATTGTCAATTTCTTGGTGGGTGTGGCATTGTCAAACTCTTTCATTTTGCATCGTCGCTGCCATTCCGATGAAAAGCTTTCACTGAAGCGGTTTCATGAATTGGTTGCTGTTCAACTGATTGGGAACTACTGTTCTCGAAAGAAGCCTGGAAGAATAACATATCCTGTTCGTTCATTTGGTGTTCTTCACTATCCCCAGAAGAAAGTTGCTTCTGGTACGAAGAGAGGGAAATGTGTTCTATGCCTAGAACACAAACAAAGAACTGATACGTCTTGGTATTGTAGTGATTGTGGGGTGTGGCTTTGTCATCGTGGACTTCAATCCGACTGCTTCCTGAAGTATCATCAGAGAAAATCATAAATTTCAAACACAAACCAGTATAAAAGTTTATGTCACTTTTTTTTTGTTATTCTTAGTTATCTTTTATATACTAGCATTTGGTAACAAAACAAAGTAATCAATAACAAAAGTTATATAAATATATTTCAAACCAAGTAGCAAGTAAAGATCTACCACATTATCTAACTATATAACCTACAAAATACAGTCTAAACAGTTTCATCGCTGCTACTAACAATGGCAGACTTACCTTCAAACTAAAGTTTCCTTTGAGTGCGCACTCCAGTAGGCTTCAAACGCGTATAAAATAAACAAAACTTAGCCCGCGGGTAGAAAAAGTCTTCAACTTCAACTTGTTAATACATCGCAGTCATCTATTTCGAAGCGCATCGCCTCTAGACAAGAAAAAGCTTCAGACGTTCAAGCCTCGTGGTCCTCGTCCCGATTTCTTGTAAACAATTCGGGAGTACGGCGCGCGTATTCCCGAGTTTAATTTCCGGCGTTAATCGGTTAACAAAGATGTGAAGCAGGCTATCGTGAAACCGTCCAAAGGTTCAATCAGCCGTATTGTCAATTATATTCCATATCAAGTCAAAACTATAGATAACTGTGGTGTGACCACCCCACAGCAACATATATACTACACATGTATTCTGACATTATCTTATTCATGCATACATTTTCACTTAACATACTAACATGCATACACAACATATTATCATTGGCTGATACACTCTCAACAATACCATACAAGGAACTCGTCATTTATGCAAGCATGCCCAGACTCACTATATGTATACAGTTTCCTTTCATTTTGTCCAGTCTCAGCAGTTTCTTGAAATAAAGCTTTGTACAATTCCACCTAAAGCTCCAACTGTCAACGGGCACCTTGAGGTTATCGAGATAGCTAGTCTCAGGGTTGGTGATTTACAAGCCTAACCTTAGCTGCAGAATTGGTGAGGTTAGCCTGCTGAGTACTCAGGTGGCAGCATACTGTGTGAATAGTGTCTCTCTACCACTGGGATAGCAGTTAGTTGTCTCACCACAGTAACCTTAAAACACAAATATTTCCTTAAAAATGCAGTAGTCAGCAAAGTCACTCCACTTATGTACAGACCTAACCACCATGTTACCAAGTCACGGCAGTTTTTGTTGGGCACTTAGCGGTTAAAAAGATGCGCGGGGTAATTCCGGTATGCTCATTAATTATTCATGACCGTGTACTGGGGAAGAAGACAAATTATGGCTTCCTCTGGGCAGGATTTTACCAGACCGAGGCAAGAATAATTCAGTTCCAATTCCATTCACATACTCCTTGCACTTCTATGTCCCATTCCCATTCTATTACGCAAGGGTACTGTCCCTTGGAACGGAGTGCGCATCTAATCATTCCATGTGGAGCAACCACGAGTCAATTAGTCTGAATAGCCACGGTATTTGAGAGGCTTCTTCCCCAGCTGGTCAGGAAGTGCTTCAGCAATTGACACACATGTGAGTCAATAGCAAATAGATTAGTTAATCTTATTATGTCTAGCATAAGAGTCAAATACATTTCTAAAAGAAAAAAAAATCATTCAAAACACACACACATATATACTGCTAGATGATGGAGTTTCACACAGTACAGTTAACGAAACACTGTAGAGTGTGTGGAAAAAGGCTGAATAAATCAAAAGGAAAGGCACAGCCTGTCTACTCTTGTGCAGAGGCTTCTGAGGAACTGTCAGCTATTGTAGGAGTTGACAACTCCAAGGAGAGAGATCATCACATCTTGCCTCAGTTCTTCTGCCATCTCTGCCGCTCAAAAATCTCCTCAGCCAAGAAATCCAAAAAAGATGGATTTCCATTCCGTGTCATTGTCCCTAAGGAATGGTCATCACACCAGGAAGAGGACTGTGAAGTAAGAAAAAATAAATACAAAAATTAGAAATTATTACTAAGTCAACGAGTGAACCAATATCCTAACTGAAGGTTGAAGTTATCATTGGGTGGCCAATGCTTTATCTATTGAATGCTATTCAGCTTAACCTCATTCCCACCAGTCTGCCATCCCTTCTCAAGTTACACTGCATCTAGGAAGTTAATTAATTCTACAATGAAATTACTAAAATTTAAAAAAAATCAGCACATTAAAAATATTTAAAAATTTCACTCACCTCTCTTAATATTCCAGGTTTGCTTACACTTCACTAAGGTGTCCAAAGGTGGTGGTCACAATGCCAAAGGCCCTAGCAACAAAGGCAGGATGAGTGGAGAGACTCCCAAGGCTGTAATAACTTACGTAAAGTCAATTGCAGCAGCTCCACTGCCTGAAGATCCCAGTCCAAAATTCATTCCCACCTCATTGAGCAAGAAATTTGTATGCTCCATCCGTGGTAACACGGTGTATCGGCCAGTTCAGCTCTCATGTGGCAATGCAGTTTGCTCAGACTGTTGCTGCAGGACAATACAAAGCACATACAGTTTAGATTGTCCCTGTTGCACTGAGCACTCGCTGAACAGTACCACTATCAATCCTCCCTCACCTCTCTTGCTGTCTTTGCTCAAAGACCTGTTGCTGTCCTGCATTCGTTGTAGCAGGGCTGTAAAGCTGGAGGAGTACAGTTTGCATCTTGCTGGTAACTGTAGGAGTCACTGTGTAATAATGAACTCACCCTCCAAAGTGACCCTTAGGGATGTGCTTGACAAGCCTTCCACATCACCTGCAACCCCAGCAGAGCTTAGAACAGCACAACACTTGGTGAGACGCATCATTAGTCAGGATCAACTGCTGGAGTGATTTCTGTGCCGACTAGTGGTCAGGCAAGTCAAATCCTAATGTAACATTTTTATTAATTTAATTTTTGATTAAAAAAATATAGCCTATAACCTTGATACAAGTTCCTCAATGCCGAGTAACCACAGCATCAGCGCACACCGTTGGCCGAAGAAGTGATTTTCTTAGCGCCGTTCGGCAGATTGCTAGTGGTGTGTACTCCAGTGAGCAGTTTGCAGCAGAGCTCCAGGCAATCTCGAAGTCAGAGAGGGAAGACATCATCCAAAGTGCACAGCTTCCAGTTGTTGTTCTTGTTGACCACTCACTTGCCATGAAAGCCGACCTTGGTATTCCCTGGACCAAACTTCGAATACTTCGACGGTAGCAATAAACCCTTAAAAATTAAAGCAAGAAAGTGAATACAACTAGCTGTATAACTTATAATAAAAATATAATAAAATAAATAAAAAATAATTGGGAGAGAGTAATTAATATTGTTAATAATTATATTACACTTGTGAAAAAAATTATCAGAATCATTAAACATCTTACCAAATCCAACATAGGTGGTTTAAAACCTTCAATGTGTCGATGGCAAGTGAAGGACAACAACGAAAAATGGCAAGGGACATCACTGGCGATGATTTGGTTGCGGAAAAAGGAGCTTTCACTTTTGCTCTGGACGGTGGCAGGGATGAAATAAGGGAGATGCCATTTGTCTACAAGCCAAATTTTATTGCTGCCATTGCAAATTTGGTGGACAAGCATGAAAAGTATGAGTAGAAAATCATTAATAATAGTAATGTAATTATGAATGCGTACACACCTAGCTCCAGTTCAGGTTTGACATGGCATGATGGAGCAATCCCGTCTGATGAGATTTGGATCAAGGTTGGCGGAGATAAGGGGCAGGGTACCTTTAAGCTGAATCTTCAGCTCATGAATACCACCAACCCGAACTCCGTGAAGCGCACGACCCTGCTGTCGGTATTCAAGGCTGATGACACCACAACAAATTTGCATATAGCCCTGAATATGTACAGGGAACATGTTGTGGAAGCACAAGGGATGCCAATAAAGTAAGATTATTTGTATTGCTTGTAGTTTTCTAGTCTAAATCTTACCTCATAGGAATTGCAAGCTCCGATTGTTTCACTCCGGCGACTATGAGTACCTCTGTCGCATGTACGGGCTGAGCGGAGCCAATGGTATGTTCAGCCTTTAAATTACGTTAGAACATGTAATTACACTTTGATACAATAAAAATGAAATACCTTAAACAGGTCGCCACAATTGTTTGTGGTGCCTTATCACAAGCTCAAAGCTTGCTGAACCTCCCTCTCAGCGTGGTCCTTTTCCAGAGAGATCTTTGGAATCACTGAAGGCTGACCATCAATCGTATTTGACTTCTGGCCATGGTGATCTGAAACAGGCAAAGCATTTTAACAATGTCATTGGTGAAGTCATCTTTGAAATCCCACTTGATCATGTGAGGTGTTACAATACATCTTAAAAAAGAATTAACTTTTTGCTGTAATTTAATAGGTGTGCGTGCATACCTGGGCTCCACTTGTCACTGGGTATTTTTGACCGTTTGTGGACATTGCTTGAGAATAGCTGCAAGGAAGCAGATTTCAGACTGGCAGTGGACAGCAACTCAGGTAGTGCGAGTACCAGCAGTTTCCACAAACTGTCCGTACTCAAGTTGGAGTCTCAAACACTAGCAGACTACTCCAGACTAGTGTCAGAAATGCACACCTATGCGACACTGTCCGTTGTTTCTGACACAGCCATACTGAATAACCTCCAGATTGAGTTGTGCACAACACAGAAAAGAATGCAAGATATAGTATGACATATTCTATTTATTCAACACTGCATAATTTACTTACTCCAATATATAGGCCATTGAGATATCTAAGGAGGAGGCCAGGCTGAAGAAGACTTTTGATTACAAAAGTGGTGTCTTCTTTTCCACCCTGGATCACAGCCTGCAACAATTAAATGTGAAGAGACAGGCTTATCACGGTGGCACTTTTGTTGGCAACCATGTGCACAAACTACTCCAAGTAAGAAATAAAAGAGTACATACAATTATTTTTTACCTTTCAATTCATGTAGCCAAAGAGCATTGAGGTGTTTGTCAACAACATCAGGCAGGCTGGGACTCAGCACGGTCCATTAGCTGAGGTGGAGGCAGACCAGGTGGCAAAGAAGTACAGTGAAGCTTTCACTCTTTTCAGTCTGTGCCACAAAGGTTACAACTCCTCTCGTAGGCTGACAGACTCTGACTTAAAACAGATAGGTAAACACAATAAGCGGCAAATTTTGTTAATTTGTTTACTCAAATATGATATTATGCATGTGTGTACTTAGAAACTGACATCAATACCTTCATGGCCTTCTACAGAATAATTCCTCGTGCCACAGTGCTGCCGAAGATGCACATAATGGAATCGCACGTTATGCCAAGGCTTCGAAAGTGGCGTCTTGGTGCTGGCCTGATGGGCGAACAAGAAGCCGAATCTATTCATGCACAGTTCATGAAACTTGAAAGGACCCACCATGGCATACCTAATGCAGTTGACAGGCTGAAGTACATCATGAAGGAGCATCTGATTGCTTCTGACCCTTCCTTGACTGACTTAAGGCCTCCTGTCAAGAAGTATAAGAAATCAGAAGAAACCAGCAGCACATCTGTCTCCAGTCCCAGCACATCCTGCAGCTCCAGCACTAATCTTTAAATTAGTTTAATGCATCATAAACTTACTTTAGCTAGTATATACACATCTCACCCTTATGTTAATCGGCTTTTCTTCACCACACTGCTTCTCTTGTTATCGGGACACTTCAAATCAAAATAACTACCGAAGAAAAAGTATTTGACTTCTGAAAATTGCTGTTAATTTCAAACTAAGGCTAATAAAGATACTTACCAGCTTCATTCCAGTCAGAGCACTTCCAGGCGCTGCATATAGCCGCATACACAAAAGCAAATTAAGTGAAATATAACTCCTCCATAATTCGGCCATTTTTTGTCTAGCTTGCATTGATTGGTAGCTCATTTTTTTCAATTCTCAGTAATTGAATCACGTGGTTATCACACCAGGAAGTAAACTATGAGACTTGATAGCATCCATGGGACAATTAGATGCTAGGCTGGTTGCCAAGGAAAATTGACAGAGGAAATTTTTTTGTGGGTGTGCCTAAGTGCCCGGTATTGAACGAGTTAAAACTGCCGTGAAGTCTAACCAAAATAATGCATGTATGCTAGAGAAAATAAAAGAGTATGAATTGCTTTCCATCCACTAATCTGAAAACAGGGAACTTATCAATCCTTTTCGGAATTTAACAGCTACCACAGCACAGAAACATGATCTTCTAAATTTTAACAATTTAGGAAGAGAAATGTTTGAACAAAGAATCCAAGCATATCACTTGAAAGATGCTAGTGTCAGGGTACCACAAAGAAGAAAAAAATTGCAGACATTTAGTTCAGGTAAGAAAACTTCTAGTAACATAGTAAATGTGGCACAACAAAAACTCAAAAAGGTTTTAAAAAAGTATGCGGAGAAAAATTGCATATGCATATAAAATTGGCAGGAATCCCGATATCATTGGGCAACAATACAATGAGTACCCACGGGCACTATGTACAACCGACGGACTTCCCATCTAAGGCCAGAAAATTTTGCCATCAAATTTTTCGAAGCCAGATACAAAAACAGTGTATTAATTCTGCACAATTTCCCTATTAATTAGAATCCTGAGTCTGTTATTTTAGAAAGAATGTTTATTATTCATACTAAACCACTCCATGGCAACAAATTTATGAAGGATTACGGGAACTTTGTAATGAGGAGATTCATAATACCTTACCTAAGAAAAGACAGCTAAGAAGTACATTTGCTTTTTGATGACCCAGGGCGACAGTTAGAGAACCCCAAAAAGTTTAAACAAATACGGAGAGATGTGATTTCTGGTTATAACATTTGCTTCATCTTTTTTGACGATGCTGAAATTCCTACAAAGTGGAACAAAATTATCAAATGTAGAACCTGCAAATGAAAATTGACTACTTACCTCTCTGGCTACCTGTTTGATAATATCAGGACACAGCTCTGTGAAGGGCAAAAGTTTGTCACATCTGGGGCCACATAAAATTCAAAAACATAGTGTCACAAAAAATAAAGGCATATATGTGTGGTATACAATACTACTAGGACCAGATGTGAATGCAGTCACCGACCCGATTACGCAGATGAGGCGACAGGAGCAGAGTCTTCCAGTGATGAAGGAGAGGATACCGGACCTGAGTCTTCCAATGATGAAACACGAATAGGCAGCAGGTTCCAGTGATGAAGAAGAGGAAGTGGCTCCACTTGGTCCGAGTTCTGGACATCCTTGCGGTCGGAGAAGGCGGGAATCGAAGAGAACAAGAGTCGGGTGGATGAGGTAGGGGGAGAGTGGAAGAAAGATGACAACACACCCATTGATATTCCATAATCTTTTGTGTGAAGGACCACAAACTTTGATATTTGTGGCTGCCCCCCCCCCCCTGAACATCCCAAAAGTTGTAATATGTATTGTTATTGTCGTTGTCGTTGTCGTTGTCTGTGTTTTTGTTGTGTTGTAGTGGAGCTTCACACTCGATGTATATGTGTGTGCGTGGAGTTGAAATGTTATTCTGGCGCTTCCAGATCTAACCGGGGAGGGAACGAACTCGGGGGGGGGGGCCTTTTCCAATCGGGGCTACTATCTATGCCCATGTAAGTTGAATTTCATGTATGTGTGTGTGTGTGTACACCAGTCAATTTATATTATACATTAATTTTTATGATCTGTATTCACCTGTATCTTCTTTTTTCTAGTGTGTGTGTATGTGTGTGCGTGCATTTGTGGAATGAGAGAGAGCAACCGTGGACAAACAGTATGTGGCGCTTCCGTGTACGACCTGGGAGGGAACTCTGGATCTTTTTGGATCTTGACTACTATGCCCATGTAAGTTGAATTTCATGTGTGTGTGTACACTAGTCAATTTATGTACAATAAATTATACATTTATTTTTATGATCTGTATTCACCTGTAGCTTCTTTTTTCTTGTGTGTGTGTGTGTATGTGTGTGCGTGCATTTGTGGAAAGAGAGAGATAGCAACCATGAACAAACAGTATGTGGCGTTTCCGGATCCAACCTGAGAGAGAACGAACTCAGGGTTCTCGGTCTGTGACATCATCCATGCCGGGTAAGTTGAATTTCATTTCAACTTACTGATATTTGGGTGTCCAGCTAGGGCTGGGGAGGGGGGGGGGGGGGGGGGGGGGGGGGGGTTATGGTACAAGAATGTCAGTGATGTTCCTTGTGGACACTCATAGATGATACCTACATGATCACAATCAGCACCAAACACAACAAACAACATATTTTATTGTTGAACTAATATAATATTGGTATACAATACATCAGACAATATTATTTCTATTTTATAATTTATTTATATTGATGGGAAAAGTGGAATTTTTTGGGGGAAAAATTTTTTTTTTAAGGGTGGCCGCACACCGCCCACGCAATTTTTACCCGGTTGGTTGCTAAGCACGATTCTGCTACTTTCTTTATTTGCAGGGCTACTCTACTATACTAGAAGGAAAAAGTACCTGCCGAAGATACTGCACACCGACTTTGGAGTAAATCTGAAGGAATTATCATGGCCCCGATGTAAAACTTTGAAACAAATTTTTGGAGCAGTGCGGCAAGTTGGAGCTCCAGAATTTTGTACGCCGCTAGCCAAGACAATACTCTAGGGCAAGACAACGAGTTTTTTTCCATTTCAATATTACTTTATGATTTATTTACATTTTTTTCCTTTTGTAAGATTTAGAAAAATTCAAATTGTGGTGCCCATTTTTTTTGTGTTCTACACGTGTGCAAAAAATATAGTCGTTCTCATTATTTGATTCCAAGAAAAACTGATTCAAAATTGGATACTTCTATTCCACTCGCAATTCTTAAGAAATAGCTCCACCCCCATATCTCGTACTACGAGTACGCGAGCAATTTTTTTCAATTAGTTTGTATTGGTTCTAAAAAGAGCCCGCCTATATCAAGAGTAAACAAACATCAATACAACAATAACAAGAGAGTCAGAAGAGAGCAGTTTATTGGAGATAGCCATAGGTGAAGGTATTAGATCTGCGCAGCTTGGGAAGTCTTCGCTGTGCAGAAATTGAGCCTGGTATATCCATCCGCTTGAGTTCAGGTGCGTAGAGTCCGGAGAAAGGCTACAGGAGGAGAGACTGCCTGGTGCACCTTGCTGCGTGAGCTCAGACGACGTATGGAGAGTTGCTGTAAACTGTCCGGATCTACAGGCAGTGCGCGTTGCTATGTGTGGCCACCCTTAAAGTATTAGTAGAGGGCTTAACCCTTAACTGCGCAGCAATACATTTTAAAGTTCAATTTTCAAAAATATTTTCCAGCGCAATCGCTGACGTTAGCATTTTTTTGTTTACGCCATCTTTTGCCACGTATTTCAATCCACGTATTGATTGCGTTTCTATGCGTTTAAATAGAAAAAAAATTTTTTTTTTCTTTTCAAGTTTAGCCATGGCGGTGAAGTACTCGGCAGCTGAAGTAGTCGAACTAGTCGGCGATTTAGCGGATGATATGTCTGGTTCTTGCGCCAGTGACAGTGATATTGAACTACCAAGTGGTGGACTATCTTCTGTGGAATTCAGTGGATGTGAATCTTCGGACTATGAGAGGTATAGTGAGCATGGTAGTTCGATAAGTGAAGATTCAGACGTAAGTAGCTGTGAAAGGAGTGATGATTCAGGTGAAATTAGTGAATCGGATGGTATTTTGAGTGGCAGTGAAACATTTAGTATGGTAGAGTGTTTCAATAGTTCAGAAACTGAGGGCAGGTCTGCTTCAGATGAAGAGTATGGAGAAAAAAGGGCTAGAGAAAAGCGAGGAAAAAGTAGTGTCAAAGGTAGAAGGAGAAAAGGAGGTTGTACAATTGGTGCAAGAGGAGGGCGTGATACAAGCAGTAGCAGAGGGAGTAGTAGAGGAAGACATGGTGCAAGCAGTGGCAGAGGGAGAGGTAGAGGAAGACTTGGTGCAAGCAGTGGCAGAGGTAGAAGTAGAGGAAAACTTGGTGCAAGCAGTGGCAGAGGGAGAGGTAGAGGTAGACTTGGTGCAAGCAGTGGCAGAGGGAGAGGTAGAGGAAGACTTGGTGCAAGCAGTGGCAGAGGTAGAAGTGGAGGACGACGTGGTGCAAGTAGTGGCAGAGGGAGAAAAGCAGTCAGTGAAAAAAACACAATTTCCTTCTGATGCAAAGAGCATTACTGTCAAGGACAACTCATTTTCTCTTCCTGTTAGTGATACTTTTGCTCCATCACGTGAACCAGGACCATATATTCCAGATTCTACAAATAAATCTCCGCTTTCTTTTTTTGAACTATTTTTTGATGAAACCCTGGTGAAACGTATTCTTGAATCTACTTTAGCTTATGCTGATGAATAAAAACTTGTAAAGCCTGTTGAATATGAAAGATTTATGTCAATGTCCTTTGAAAAACCTGAACTTTTTTCATACATTGGAAGCTTACTTCTTTTGAGTTTAGTTGGTGCTCGAAATTATAAGTATACTTGGAGTACCAAGTATGCACAAACTCTTCCCAGACTTAGTGAACTTTTAACTTCATCACAATATGAGCACATTGGTCGATTTCTCCACATGGTGACTCCAGCTGAAGAGCAACAACTATCTGGGAATCGATTTTGTAAAATTCTTCCTTTTTATAACTACCTAAAATCACAATGTGCGAAATTATATCAGCCAGCTAGGGAGCTCAGTATAGATGAGCGCATGGTCAAAAGTAAGGCCCGCACTCATTTTCGGCAGTATATCAGAAACAAGCCAACGAAATGGGGTTACAAATTTTGGGTTCTTGCCGATATTTCTGGGTACACGGTAGATTTTGATTTATATGCTGGAAAATCAGTTCAAGTATCCGATAAAGGGCTCTCTTATGATGTAGTAAGAAATCTTTTACAACCTTACTTGAACCAGGGCTACAAATTATTTTGTGATAATTTCTACACAAGCCCTTTACTTTTCAATGATCTGGTTGATACTGGAATAGTTGCCACTGGTACATTGAATACTAATCGTAAGGAGGTTCCAGAAGAAGTAGTCATAATGAAAAAGTTTCTTGATAGTAAGCCCAGAGGGACAGGGTATTATTTCCGTGCTAAAGATTCGAAAATAACTTTTTGTGTATGGCGTGATACAAAGACTGTGGTAATGGCTTCAACTGCATTTGCAGGACATTCAGAAAGTATAGTATCTCGACGTATAAAAGATCCAGTTAGTGAAAATTCTATAACTACTGATGTTCAATGCCCACTCATGCTCGCAAATTATAATAAATACATGGGAGGTTTGATAAGAGTGACCAAATGATTAGCTACCACAAAATTTCTCGGAGGTCTGTGAGATATTGGAAGACTTTCTTCTACCATTTTATTGACATTATGGTTGTAAATGCCCACATTCTTTTCAATTTTGTTTGTGTACAAGAAAAAATAAAACCATTGACAGAAAATCAATTCCGTGATAAATTGATTTTAGAGATTATTTCATCTTATGGAGTGTCAAAACGGTAAGTGAGTGTCAGTACAGCATCACGAGTGCAATTAGTATGCATAGTTCGACATGGTAGCACTCTTTATCCACTCAGTGGAAGAGCGAAGTGTGTGATCTGCCATCTCCATAATACTCGAAATTTTACACAGAGAAAATGCTCAGATTGCTATTTGATGCCTGCACTTTGCCAAACATCTGAACGTGACTGCCACTCAGCGTGGCATTCAAAATCCTTTTCTGTTATTCGGCAGCTTTGGTATGAACAGGAGAAGTGTGCAGCAAGTACTGAAGCAAGCACTTCAACAAGCACTTTAGCAAGTTCTGTAGCTACAACTGGCCATAGTCGAGGTCGACCCAAAGGAAGCTTGAACCGTTCAAAGTGCCGTGGGAATTACAAAGCTCGAAGCCGAGTTGGAACCCCTGGCAACCAATAACATTGCATATTACTCTCTATTGATACCTCTAGTTCTTGTCACCACTTTTCTTATTTTTACAAAAAAAAAATTTGAAAAAAATTAAAAATTAAAAAAAATTCGCAAATTTTGAAAATATTTCACAAATTTTGAAAATAATTTCGTAAAAAATTATATGTATAAAATCAAAATTCATGCCACTTGTTGTACTAGTCAATTGAGCTCCTTTCCAGCCATTGGTGTGAACATTTACCTACATAATAAATATAGAGGAATTGTAACCTTCATCGGCTCCTTAGACAAATGTAATAAAATTTAATTCTGTAATTTTTACCTCATTACTAAACTTTACATATACATACTATATATCAAAATGATGGAAATCAATTTATCTTTCTATTGGTAGCATTACATAGACATTTTAAGTAGTCTGTATTGAGATAAATATTATAGTATGGAATAAATCACTAATTTTGCAATTAACGGATTTAATTAGGGGCAATGGTAACATCCCTTCATAATTAATTAGTTTCAAAACAATCTCTATTCTTCACTGAGTCTTCTGATATTTTTTTTTCAATCAATTGTACATAGTTTACTTTTT